>Ga0164241_10000194_pt1 | contig 145353 bp, 101 predicted proteins | sample OricomyardsoilBY_FD_108780 | JGI IMG/M metagenome (GOLD analysis project Ga0164241, IMG submission 108780) | Backyard soil microbial communities from Emeryville, California, USA - Original compost - Back yard soil (BY) | ecosystem: Environmental > Terrestrial > Soil > Unclassified | place... | reverse complement strand
GATCTCATCACACGTTCGGCCGAGCAAGGCACGCACGGCGGGGTCGACCTTGGGTTTGGGCAGTATCTCTACAATAAGCAGCACGCCTATTTCTCTCACGCTGACGAGCAGGTGAGTTTCTTGATCGAGGGGGTGCGGCTTGCGGATGAGGGCTTTAAGCAACTCCCCGGTGGCGGTGACACTGGCTTTACGCGTAACGAGTGGATGGCCAAGCTCGGCTACGTCTTGGACCCAAAGAGTGGCTCGCAGCATCAGCTTTCGCTCAAGCTCACGTACTCAGACGAGGTCTCCAATGAGAGCTATCTGGGCCTCACCGATCAAGACCTACGCGACACGCCGCTCGCTCGTTACGAGGCGAGCCGTCTCGACCGCATGGAGAACCATCGCACGTCGTTCGTGCTGGGCTACAGTTTCGAGGGCAAAGGCCCAGCTCAGCCTGTGCTGTCGATTCGTGCTTACAGGAACGATCTGGATCGCACCTGGCGCAAGTTCAATAATCTAAAGGGCGTCAATGCTTCCGATGTGCTGGCTGATCCGGAGAACCCGCTCTATTCGAGCTACTACGACGTTCTCCGAGGAGCGAGTGACTCCGTCTTGCCCGGTGAGACGATCCTGATCGGCCCCAATCACCGCACGTTTGCGAGCCAAGGTCTTCAGACGCTGCTCACCGTTCACCCGAAGACAGGCCTGCTGACCCACAGCATTGAAGGAGGGGTTCGCCTCCACAACGACTGGATCAATAGGAATCATTCTCAAGATGAGTTCTTGATGCAGAGTGGGTCCTTGGTTTGGGCCGGAACGCCAACCGACACAACTGCCGTGAACAAGGACGAGACGAACGCGCTCGCTTTCCATTTCCTCGATGCCATCGATTGGGGCCGGTTGGTAGTAACACCTGGCATCCGCTTCGAGCTCATTCAGTCGCGGAGCGACGACTACCTGGCTAACACCACCAAATCGAACAGTTACCTGGCGGCTATGCCTGGCGTGGGCGGCTACTACGGCATCACGCGCGATTTTGGTGTGTTGGCCGGAGTTTACCGCGGTTTCAGCCCTTCGCAGCCTGGTTCTGATGCAGCGCCCGAGTCGAGCGTCAACTACGAAGGCGGCGCGCGTTATCAAGCGCGCGACGTTCGCGCTGAGTTAATCGGGTTTTATAATGACTATTCAAACTTGACTGACGTCTGCACGCTCGCGAGCGGCTGCACCCAGAACGACTTGGACAGGCAATTCGCGGCGGGCGCGGCCCGCATCTATGGCCTCGAGGCCTTCTTGCGAGCTGAGCCGCGACTTGGGGCTTGGTCGTTCCCGGGCACAATCGCCTACACCTTGAGCCAAGGTGAATTCTTAACAAACTTTGAATCGCAGGACCCGATCTATGGCAGCGTCACGGCGGGTGATCACATCCCGTATGTGCCCGAGAATCAGCTCAACGTAACAATGGCCGCAGAGACGGGCCGAGTCGGCGTGTCGGCTGCGGTAACCTACGTGTCGCGCATGCGCGAGGTGGCAAGCTCCCTGCCTTATGATGAAGTGATGAGCACAGACGAGCAGATTTGGGCCGATTTGGGCGCCTACTATCGACCGCTGAAGTGGCTTCAGATCTATGCCAACCTGAGAAACGCCTTTGACGGCCACTTCATTGTCTCCCGTCGCCCGTATGGAGCGAGGCCGAACGCCCCGCGTTGGTTCCAGGTCGGCCTCAAGGCGGAATTTTGAGGAGGCGCCCAGAAGCTGAGGCCTTTTCGCCCCGCTTGGCAGGGGAAGCACGGCGCTTTTCTACGGATGCGTAGGATGTGCTAGTGGACCTGCGCGTTGCTTCCAAAGGAGGCATTCATGGCGGTGGAGGTCCTATGAAGATTCGTTCGAGTTCGGTTCAGGCTAGCCTGGTGGTGGCGTTGCTCTTGGGAGCTGGCGTGCTTGCGTGTGAAAAGAAGAAAGACGAAGCGCAGACGCCGCCCGAACCCGCGGTGACCATCGCCAGCGCGACTGAGTCTTACAAGATCGTGGCACCGAAGCTGAAGGAGCTGATCGACACGAGCGCCCTAGTTCGAAAAAGCTGGGTCGCCATTCCCGAGGACACTCCAGGGCGCGAACCGTTGGCCACCAAACTCTTTGAAATCGAAGAAGTGATTGGGGTTTCTGATGCGGAGTATCGTTGGCTGGGCGGCGAACTGGAGGCTGCTCAAAAGTCGGGGGATGCGAACAAGGTTCGCGAGGTGAACGAGCGAATCAAGGGCAACGCGAAGGGCATCGAAGCCTCCAAAGCTGCCATGCTCGATCTTGCTCATAAGTTGGCGGAGCTTCAGGGGATGGTGAAGCAGGTCGAAGACTTGCGAAGCGCGATGCAGAGTTACAAGCGCACGCTTTCGACGGGGTTCGAGGTCAAAGCCGCTCTTGGTGGGCTCGAAAACCAACTCATCGACTTCCTCGAGGACCCAAAGAAGAAGATCGACCAGAAGATTTGGTTCGTCTTCGAACATCTGCTCATGCTCGAAAGTGGCGAGGGCGTCGACGTGTCGCTTTCGAGGGTCGAGCTCCAAAACGTAGCGGAGATTCTCAAAGCGTTCCCCAAGGTCAAGGTGAAGGTGGGCGGCTACACCGATAACCAGGGCATCGCGGCCATCAATACCAAGGTTTCCAAGCTGCGTGCCGAGTCCGTTCAAACTGCGCTCACAGGGATGGGCGTCGCTGCCTCTCGCGTGACGGCCGAGGGCTTCGGCGCGGATAGTCCTGTGTGTCCCGCGAACGACTCCACGGCGTGCCGCAACAAGAACAGGCGCATCGCACTCAACGTCACCGCGAAGTAACGCGCTGGGCTGAGCGAGAGTCGCAAGAAGCCCAGAACCACCCACGGCCAACGGATGGCCCGGTGAGTCCTGGGCGGGCCCCGTATCGCCTGGCGAAGAGCATCGCGCCGCACCTCCCATTCGGTTTGGCAAGGATTTCAACGATTTCGCCGCGTCGAATCATCTTGACACTCGGCCCTTCAGAACTATCTTCCCGGTCCCTGACGCGCGGTGGAGCAGTCTGGTAGCTCGTCGGGCTCATAACCCGAAGGTCGTAGGTTCAAATCCTGCCCGCGCAACTGAAGCCCCTGATCTTAGTTGATCAGGGGCTTTTCTCGTTGTGCTCCGTTGTGTCGACGTTGAAGCGTGAAAGGCGCGCTTGCAGGATTTGAACACGCGGCGGGGGCTCTTCACACCTTCTGCCCGTTCCAACTCAGAGCTGATCTCCTGAGGTATCGCTCATGAATCCGTCGGGCCCGGCGGACGTCGGTGTGCCGGCCGCGGCCGGGTTCTCGCGCTTGGCCCTCGGCTTCGAACGCGAGTAGTCGCTCGTGGCTTTGCGCACGATGTCTGGGTGGTCCCGGTAGACGTAGCGAATCACGCGGCGGGCCTCGCGCAGCCGATCGGCGATCGCCGTGAGCAGCCGATTGCGGAGAGCGAGGAGTTCCCGTTGTTCGCGTGCCACGTTGCCCGTGAGCGCGTCAGCGGAGCGCTGACGAAGACCCTGCGCCGTGGACACGGCTTGCTCGATGATCCCGGGATTGAAGTCCGGGATCTGAGAGAGCTCGGCCAGGTGCTGCCTCGCGAGTTCGCGGTAGCCGTCGAGCACGAGCGCCACGCCATCCTGGGTCCGGCTTTCGTTTTCTCGCTCGCGCAGGCGGCTCAGTTGTTCCTCGCCCTCCGGATGTTGCCCATCCTCGAGGACGTATCCGAGCGCGAAGCGCAGGACGCGAATGATCGCCTCGGCGTCTTCCATGGTCGTGCCCTGCGCCTTGTCGACGAGGGTGTAGTAGCGGCTCTCGACGGTGCTCGCTGCGAGCTGCAGCTCGCGCATTTCCGCCGATGTGGTCGCGCTGATGCCCCCCGCCTTTGCGAACGGAGCCAGGCCCGGGATCGTCCTTCCCTTCGACGTGTACTCGTTAAAATGTGCGTCGATCACCTCAGCGACGTCGCTCGCTTCCCCGAGCAGAACGTTCACCGGCAGGCGCGGTCCCTCTTCGCTCAGCTCGGAGGTTTGCGCTGTCCAACGCTCAATCAGGATGTCGATCATTTCCGTATTCAATGTAGTTGTCATGTCCATCAGTCTTTCCGAATTGGGTTGTATGAATCGGGCGGACAGTTCGTCCTCGACACACTCCCTTTCGGCCCCGGCAGATCGCCGTTGCTGACTTTTTCATTTTTATTTTCGTCCGCGCTCCGGCCCGGGGAGTGCGAGAGCGGACGGAGGTCGTCCGAGAGGGGGCAGGGGTCACCCGTGAACAGGCGGAGGTCGTCCGTGAAGGGGCGGAGGTCACCCGAGAGAGGGCAGGGGTCACCCGTGAAGGGGCGCTGATCGTCCGAGAGGGGGCGGAGCACGCCCGAGAAACCCATGGGGATCGGAGACGGGGCTGCGAAAAGCTCTGGGTGGTGGCGGGGGAGGGTGCCGGGCGGCCGGGGGCGGTTGCAGCGGGGCTGCGCTGGCTCTGGGAAGGGCCGCCGCGGGAATGGGGCGGGGTTTCGAGCGCAGGCCTAAGGGTGTTCAGGCGCCCGGGGGCCGCTTTTTGGGGGTGGTTGGCTCGGGCGCGGGGCTGCGCCGGCTCTGTGCGGGGCCGCTGGGGGAATGGGCGGGGTCGGCGGGTCGGCGGGGAGGGTGATGGTGGGCTTTCGCGGAGGAACCGGGCGGCTGGACTGCCGCGAACCTCTCCGCCAAGCTGACGCGATGGCCCTGCATGCCCCAGCGCAGCCGACGATTCCCTCGGCGCGACTCGACGACCTCGATCTCGATCGGGAGGAAGATCGGGACGAGTGGCGTCGTCGCCTCCAGGCACTTGCGACAGCTCGACTTGCCGCCGCACGGACTCGTCTCGAGGGGCTCGGGATCATCGATGCGAAAGGCAACCTCGTTTCGAACGAATTGCCGCCTGACATGTTGCCCGACTCTGACACGACGCTGGAAACGGGGTGACTTCGAGTGGGTCGTCCGCGCATGATCGTGGTAGCCGGGCCCCCGGGGAGCGGGAAAACCAGCGCGTTCTCGGTCACTGCGCTCGGCCTGGACGCCTTCAATATTGACGATCGCTGCGCGCAACTCTTGGGTAGCTACCGGGCCATCCCGCGGGCGGTTCGGCGCGCGGTAGCTGCGGAATGTGAGCGGTTCGTGTTGGAGCACATTCAGGCTGGACGCGACTTCGCAGTAGAGACGACGCTCCGAACGACGGCTGCCATCGATCAGGCAACGGAGGCGCGCGTGCGCGGTTTTGCAACTGAGCTCATCTTCCTCGCCACGGAGTCGACCACCGAAAACCTCCGTCGCGTCCTGCAACGCGCACAGAGCGGCGGCCACGGCGCATCGGAAAGAGATGTCCGCGCCATCTATGACGCCAGCATCGCGAATCTGGGCAGAGCCATCGCTGCATTCGAACATGTCGATGTCTACGACTCGACCCCGCTCTGGGGACACGCCACGGCTCGTCGCAACGGCTCGGGACGGAAACGTTGTCCTCTGCGGAGAGAGCCCGGTTTGGCTTGAACGCGCCATCTTGAGTGGCTCCCGCTGAGCGGATGAGTGGACACCTTGGCTGTGGGCGGGTTCTGGTTAAGCTGGAACCTCCCGATCCCCGGGCCGAAACGACATCCAGTGACCCTGACTGCAGATATTGAGAAGAGGCTCTGGGAGGCCGCCGACCAGCTTTGGACGAACTCGAGCCTCCAGCCTTCCGAATACTCAACGCCCGTCCTCGCGCTCATCTTTCTGAAGTACGCCGACCACCGCTTCGCCGAGGTCCAGAAGAAGCTCGAGGCGGCGGGCGCGCGGCGGCGGAAGGGCGGCCCGTCGAAGTCCGACTATCTCGCCGAGGGCGTCCTCTACGTTCCTGAGGAGGCGCGGTTCCAGAAGCTGCTCGAACTGCCCGAGGGCGCCGACATCGGCAAGAAGGTCAACGACGCGATGAAGGCGATCGAGACCGAGAACCCCGAGCTGAAGGATGTCCTGCCGAAGACCTTCGGTCGCTTCGAGGTCGCGACGCTCGCGAGCCTACTCAAGACCTTCGGGACCATCCCGATGGACGCGGACGGGGACGTCTTCGGGCGCATCTACGAATATTTTCTCGGCAACTTTGCGCCGCGCACGCTCCAGAAGGGCGGCGAGTTCTTCACGCCGGTCTCGGTCGTGAAGCTGATCGCTGAGGTCGTCGAACCGTTCCACGGGCGCATTCTCGATCCCGCCTGCGGTTCGGGGGGCATGTTCGTGCAGAGCGCGCGCTTCGTCTCCGAGCACCAGAAGAATCCCTCCGACGAGATCTCGGTCCACGGCATCGAGAAGATCGGCCAGACCCTCCGGCTCACGAAGATGAACCTCGCGGTGCACGGGCTCGCGGCGGACATTCGCGAGGCGAACACCTACTACGAAGATCCGCACGACTGCGCGGGGCGCTTCGACTTCGTCATGGCGAATCCGCCGTTCAACCAGAACGCCGTCGACAAAGAGCGCATCGAAGAGGACAAGCGTCGCTTCCCCTTCGGCATGCCGAAGCCGGACAACGCGAACTATCTCTGGATCCAGCTCTTCTATGCCGCGCTGAACGAAAAGGGCCGCGCCGGTTTCGTCATGGCCAATTCAGCCAGCGACGCCAGGGGCAGCGAAATGGAGATTCGAAAGAAGCTCATCCAGACCGGCGCCGTCGACGTCATCATCACCCTCAGCGGGAATTTCTTTTACACCGTCACGCTGCCTGCGACGCTCTGGTTCTTCGACCGGGCGAAGGAGAAGACGAAGCGCAAAGATCAGATCCTGTTCATCGACGCGCGCAACATCTACCGCCAAGTCGACCGGGCGCACCGCGATTTTACGCCGGACCAAATCGAATACATCGCCAACATCGTGCGCCTTTACCGAGGCGAAAAGCCCGAGAACCTGCACGGCGGAGAGAAGCTGCTCAAAGAGCAGTTCCCGAAGAAGAAGTACGAGGACGTGCCCGGACTCTGCAGGCTCGCGACAAGGAGCGAAGTCGAGGGGCACGACTGGAGTTTGAATCCGGGGCGGTATGTGGGGGTTGGTGTCTCTGATCCAGACGCCTTCGACTTCCTAGAGCGTTTTGAGGAACTCAACGAACGGCTTGAGCAGTTAAACGGCGAAGCCGGCGCATTCGAGAAAAAAATCGCGGAGAACGCAGCCGCCTTGTTGGGGAGCAAGGTATGAATGCAAGCTGGCCTGCCTTGCCGATCCATGAGGTCTGTGAGTCAATTGTTGATTGCGTAAACAAGACCGCACCCCTCGTAGAGGAGCTCACCCCATACAAGATGATTCGCACCACCAACGTGCGGGACGGTTGGGTTTCTCTCTCGGACACTCGCAGGGTCTCCGCCGAGACATTTGAGAAATGGACTCGTCGGCAGGTGCCGAAACGAGGGGACGTGATTCTCGCGCGCGAGGCGCCTCTGGGAGCTGTCGGAATACTGAGATCCGATGAAACCGTGTTTCTCGGTCAACGACTCGTCTCCTACAGGGCGCGGGCAGAGAAATTGCATCCGTGCTTCCTGCTGTACAGCATGATGGACGCCGATCTTCAGGGTCAAATCCTGTCCTACGGATCAGGAGCGACGGTCGCGCATATGCGAGTTCCCGACGCGTCCAACTTGAAGATCCGGATTCCCCCGCTCCCCACCCAGCGGCGCATTGCTTCGATTCTCTCGGCTTACGATGACCTGATCGAGAACAATACGAAGCGCATCGAGATTCTCGAGGAGATGGCGCGGTCGCTCTACCGCGAATGGTTCGTTCACTTCCGCTTCCCCGGCCACGAAAAGGTCAAACTCGTCGACTCCGAACTCGGGAAAATCCCGGAGGGGTGGACGGCTCGCGACATTGGAAGCATCACGGCGAACTACGATCGACAGCGCAAACCGTTGTCGAGCGTGCAGCGCGCGAAAATGCAAGGGCCGTTTCCATATTACGGAGCGGCCAAGATTTTTGACCACGTAGACGACTACATTTTCGATGGTCGCTACCTGCTCATGGCCGAGGATGGCAGTGTGGTTACCAAGGATCGGCGCCCAGTGCTGCAGATCGCGACTGGAAAATTTTGGGTCAACAATCACACTCATGTCTTGCGAGGACTTGGTGAGTACTCGACCGATTTTGTTTATCTGACGCTCGACCAAATTGACATTACCCCTTACATCACGGGTGCCGCTCAGCCGAAGATCAATCAAGCTAATATGAATAGGATACCGGTTCTGGCTCCGACTGTTCCGGTTCTGTCGGTATTCGATTCGCACGTGCGGCCGATGCTTGCCCAGGTAGATTTGCTGTCCGCGAAGAATGCGATACTGCGCCAAACCCGCGATCTCCTTCTCCCGAAGCTGATCTCAGGCGCCATCGACGTCGATGCTCTCGATCTCCCGGAGGCGGGCTGATGGCTCCCGCGCTCTCGGAGGCTCAGATCGAGGGGAGCGCGCTGAAGCTCTTGGCCGCGCTTGGCTGGGAGACGACGAATTGTCAGCAGGAGGCCTTTGGCGAAACGGGCACGTTTGGCCGCGAGATGGACGAAGCGTTCCTGCCGACGCGGCTGCGCGCGGCGCTGCGGAAACTGAATCCGGAGGCTCCCGAGGCGGCGCTCGAGGACGCCTTTGAACAGATCACGCGGGCGCGCGATGCGCTCAGCTTGGTCAAAGCGAATCAGGAGCTCTACGACCTGATCAAGAACGGGGTGAAGGTTCGGGTCGCGGGGGACGAGGACAATACCGAAGACGTCGTCGTGCGTGTCGTCGATTGGCGAGAGCCCGCGAACAATGACCTACTCATGGTGCAGCAGTTTCGCATCGCCGGGGAGATGTACAATCGGCGCGCGGATCTTGTCGGGTTCGTCAACGGCCTGCCCCTGGTGTTCATTGAGCTGAAGACGATTCATCGCGACGCGCACGAAGCCTTCAAGAAAAACTTCCGCGACTACAAGTCCGTCGTTCCGCACCTCTTCCACGCGAACGCCGTCGTCCTGCTCTCGAACGGTCTCGACAACCGCGTCGGCAGCGTGACCGGGCAGTGGGAACACTTCAAAGAGTGGAAGCGGATCGCGAGCGAGAACGAGACCGCGACCGCGGGCCTCGAGACCGTCCTCCGCGGGGTCTGTGAACCGTCCCGCCTGCTCGACTTGGTCGAAAACTTCACGCTCTTTTCCGAAGCGGGCACGCGCACGGTCAAGATCGTCGGCCAGAATCACCAGTTCCTCGGCGTGAACAATGCGCTCCGCGCCGTCGAACAACTGAAAGACAACCAGGGCCGGCTGGGCGTTTTTTGGCACACGCAGGGCAGCGGCAAGAGCTTCTCGATGGTCTTCTTTTCGCAGAAGATCTTGCGCACCGTTCCCGGCGACTGGACCTTCCTCGTTCTCACGGACCGCGAAGACTTAGACGACCAGATCTACAAGACCTTCGTCGCCTGCGGCGCGGTGCAGGTCGCGAGCAGCGGCAAGCAGAGCAAGAAGACCCGCGCCGAAAAGCAGCAGGGCGCGCAAGCGACCAGCGGCACTCACCTCCAGAAGCTGCTCACCGAAAACCACCGCTACGTCTTCACCCTGATTCAGAAGTTTCAGGTCGAGCGCGACGCCAAGGCCCGGGGCGAGATGTATCCCCTGCTCTCCGAGCGCAGCAACATCATCGTCATGGCCGACGAGGCGCACCGGTCGCAGTACGACACCTTCGCGCGCAACCTGCGCCAGGCGCTCCCGAACGCCGCCTTCATCGGCTTCACCGGCACGCCGCTCATGACCGGCGAAGAGCAGACGAAAGAGACCTTCGGCGACTACGTCTCCATCTACAACTTCCGTCAGGCCATCGAGGACAACGCGACAGTCCCGCTCTACTACGAAAACCGCATCCCCGAGCTCCAGCTCGCGAACGAAGACTTCTCGGACGATCTCGCCGACATCATCGAGAATGCCGATCTCGACGAGGAACAGTCCGTCGCGGTCGAGCGCGAGTTCGGCCGCCAGTATCACCTCATCACGCGCGACGAGCGCCTCGACAAGGTCGCCTCCGACTTGGTCGAGCACTACATGGGCCTCGGGGAGGGCGGCAAGCGGGGCAAGGCGATGGTCATCTCCATCGACAAGGTCACCGCCGTGCGCATGCACGACAAGGTTCGGGTCGCCTGGAGCGCGCAGCGAACCCGGCTGCAGGCGGCGCTCGCGCAAATTGAGGTCGGCTCGCGCGGCGTGCGCGCGGAGCTCGAGGCCAAGATCGCTTTCATGGAAGACACGGACATGGCGGTGGTCGTGTCCGAGGGGCAGAACGAGGTCGAAGACTTCAAGGAGCGCGGCCTCGATATTCTGCCGCATCGGAAGCGCCTCAAGGCGGGCGAGGTCGACCTCGAGTTCAAGGACGACAAGCACCCGCTGCGCATCGTGTTCGTCTGCGCCATGTGGCTGACCGGCTTCGACGTGCCGAGTTGTTCGACGATCTATCTCGACAAGCCGATGCGCAATCACACGCTCATGCAGACGATTGCGAGGGCGAACCGGGTCTATCCGGGCAAGCTCAGCGGACTCATCGTCGACTACGTGGGCGTGTTCCGGAACCTGCAGAAAGCTCTCGCCATCTATGGGGGAGCGGGCGGAACCGACCAGAAGGACACACCCGTCCAGCCGAAAGAGGTGCAGATTGAAGAGCTCGCCGAGCTCATCGCCGAGGTCCACGAGTTCGGGCGTGAGAATGGGACGGACCTGCACGCTATCCATGGCGTCGAAACGCTCACGCAGCTCACGCGCATCCGCGACGCCCGCGAAGCGCTCATCTTTCCCGACGAAGTGCGGAGGCGCTTCTTGGCCATGGCCGGGCGCATCGAGCGCTTGTTCAAACATCTCGGGCTCGACGAAAGAGTGCTCCCGTATTTGGCCTCGCGGGACGCGATCAAAATGGTCGCGCAATCCATCCGCGCCAATACGCCACCGCCCGACATCTCGCGCGTCATGAGCGAGGTCGAGGCGCTCCTCGACGAGTCGATTGCGACCGAGGGTTACGTCATTCCCTCGATGGACGGGCCGATGGAGATCCGGGACAGTCGCTACCCGGGGCCGGAGAGGCGCCGCGTCGACCTGAGCCAGCTCGATTTCGACGCGCTCCGACGCTTCTTCGAGCAGACGAAGAGCCCGCGCGCCGCCCTCGACCAGATGCACCAAGCCGCGGAGCGGAAGGTCGAGGAACTGATGAACCAGAACCCGACCCGCAAGGACCTCTACGAGAAGCTCGAAGCGCTGATTGCCGACTACAACGCGGGCTCGCACAACATTCAGGAATCGTTCGAGCAAATCCGCGAATTCATCGAGTCCCTGAGCGGCGAAGAGAAGCGCCACGTGCAGGAAGAGCTGAGCGAGGAAGAACTCGCCATCTTCGATCTCCTGACCAAGCCGAACGTCGAGCTGAAGAAGAAAGACCGCCAGCTCGTCAAAGACCTCGCCAAAGGCCTCATCACCAAACTCAAAGCCGGCGAACTCGTCCTCGACTGGAAGAAAAAGCGCCAAGCCAAGGCCCGCGTCCGCCGCTGCATCGAAGACACCCTCGATCCTTTGCCCGAGGCCGCCTACACGGACGAACTCTACGAAGAGAAATGCTCACTCATCTTCGAGCACATCTATGAGAGCTACTCGGGAGATGGGTTGAGCAAGTATGGGGTGGGGTGAGCTTTCCCAACCTCGGCTTAAACGGTGCGGTTCTGGTGCTTTGAAGCGCGGGTAATGAGATGAATCGAAGGGTATCGTGTTCGCGGTGTGGGGTCATAGAGTCTCTCCACGTGGTCGTTCTCGGGAAACCTTGCGGTCGCCTGCTCGTTTACTGTCCGGCATGCCGACAAGAGTATGCGGCCAGCTTGGCCTTCACCCAGCCGTTGAGCGTAGTAACTGCTACCGTTCTCGAAGGACTCTATCGAGACGGTGTGACCGCGTCGGATCCGAGCACGGCGATGTCAATCGTGTTCGGTGACGACGTGCCCGAGGGGCTCATTGAGAAGTTGCGCTATTTCGTTTCCGAGCATTAGTCGACTTGGGCGAGTCATCGGAGGAGAGGATGTGCGTCTTCAGGCTCTGGGGTCACCTTATGCAGCAAAACAACAACGCGCGGACATGTCCTCATCGATCAGGCTCCTCGAGAACTCGTCCTTGGGCGACAGCAAGCGGCGACCGTTGAGCTGAGTCGCGTCCCACGGTCAAAGCGCCCGAACCTATTGAAGTGAGCAATTTCAGCCCGAAAGCGGACTAGTCGCGTTCCATCCGTCGCAGCTAACCCTGAGGGATTGCTCGCGTTCTCATTTACTTCACACTGTACTTCACATGGAGCGAGCTCGAGATTACGTTACCCCCATGAGCGTCGAAGTGGACCCGCTGGTAGCTCCCCTCCCAGAGGAGGTACCCCTGGCGAATGCGCCGCTCGTGCGGGTCATCGCTCAGTTGCGCTTTCCAGAGATCCTCTCTGTCGAGCAGCGCGATTTCGTTGCGCCGTTTCAAGAGGCTATCCGGACCACCTACCCAGTGCTTCGTCAGGAGCAAACGCATGGGGTCGTCCTTGGGCCAGGAGGATTGAACGTCGCCAAGCCGCAAGTGGTATGGCGGTTTAGTGATGTGGGGGGGCATTGGCGTGTGTCACTCGCTCCAGACTTCTTGGCTCTGGAAACAACGAAGTACGCCAGTCGCTTGGATTTCTTCGAACGCCTACGGGTCGTAGCGCGAGCGCTTGCTGAACACATCGAGCCCGCATTGGTGGACCGTCTCGGAGTTCGTTATATCGATCGCATCACTGGAGCGGCTCTCGACGACATCGGGAAGCTCGTGCGCCCTGAGGTTCGTGGGATCACGGGAACGATGGCGGCGACGCATGTTGCACATGCCCTTTCGGAATCGGTGTTCGAGGTCAAGGACGCTCGCGTCTCGGCACGGTGGGGCTTTCTTTCTGCGGGAAAAACGATCGATCCTGCGGCGATCGAGCCGGCACGGGAGAAGAGCTGGCTCCTCGATCTCGACATGTTCAGCGCGTCAACTATGCCGTTTGACGTGGACCGGATCATCGAACGCGCTCAGAGCTTTGCGGAGCGCATCTACACGATCTTCCGCTGGGCGGTCACCGATGACTTCCTCGTTCGGTACGGAGGCAAGCTGTGACGAATTTGGAGATGCGTCCCCGGTTCGATTCGACGTCTGCCGCCGGTGCGATGTTGATGCGGCAAGTTCGCGACCCCGTCGTCTTGGTGGGTTGCATGCTAGCGGGCCTGGGGACGTCGACGGCGAATGCGGCCCCGCGAGATATGGGGGGGTGCATCGAGCAGACCACTGCGGGCGCTGTGGTCTCCTCGACTCACCCCGCCGGTGCGGCGATCGGTGAACTGCGGCGCGTGAGCGGACTCACTTGGGAGCAGCTTGCGAGGTTGTTCGGCGTGAGTCGGCGCTCCCTTCATTTTTGGGCGAGCGGGAAGCCGATGACCCCGAGCAACGAGGAGCACCTCCAACGGGTTCTTGCTGTGTTGCGCAAGGTTGACCGTGGGTCACGCAGTGCGACGCGTACGGCTCTCCTGGGGGGGCGCGAGGATGGGACTATTCCCTTCGATCTCCTTGCCGCGGGCGACTACGAGCGTGTGGTGCTTCTGCTTGGCTTGGGCGGGAGTTCGCGCCTGGTGCCCACGAAGGTCTCTGATGAATCGCGGGCTATCCGAGCGCCGCTTCCTCCCGAGAAGCTAGTGGGGGCGCTGCAAGACCGCGTTCATCCCGCGAGTGGCCGCCTTCTTGCGGCGAAGCCGATCACGACGACCCGGAGAAAGTAAGTGGCGGTCTTCGCCCCAGACTCCGATCAAGTCTCGCGGATCGATGAGAAGCTCCGTGGATGGCGCCAGGGTGACCTTGCACTCGAAGAGACGTGGTTCGTCCATGTGGGAAACGGTGAAAATCCGCTCACCGACGCCGCTGCGGAGGCGCCCGGCGGGGTGCAAGCTCTGATGTCCGAGACCCATGGGCTCGTGGTCGTCACCCAAACGTGCGACGTCGTTCGCGGCTGCTCGAACCGACCATATATCGAGGTGGCGCCGCTCGTCCCCGTCGACCAAGAGACTTGGCACCAAGTAAGGCGCGGGCGACGACCCGCTTACGCGACACTCCCAGCGCTGGAGGAGAAGCTCCTGGTGGCCGATCTCGATCGGGTGATGACCGTTGAAAAGTCTATCGCGGCTTTTTGGCAGCGCACACCGGGCTTCGCGCGCGATGAGGATGCACGAGCATTCGCACAAGCCCTTGCGCGAAAACGAGTGCGCTTCGCTTTCCCAGATGACTTCACGGCGTTTGCGAAAAAGCTGCAGAGCCGACTTGGGGACAAGCATGACAAGGATACGGATGAAGGGCGCGGTCTCCGGGCGCTGCGGGAGATCCGCGTGGGCGCCTCCCCTTCGTGGGAAGACGCTTCAGTTGAGCTCTTCTTCTGGTTCATCCGCGAAGACGCGGATACGACCCATGAAGGAAAGAGCTGGGCTGAGCTACTCAAGGAATGGTTGAAGCTCGCCCCCGCTAGCGGTCGATTTGCCCATGTAGAGGGACAGGTGGTCACGCTCGCCGACATGACTGGCGAAGATTACGTCATGAGCGACCCGCTCGACCTCGATCATCTGTCGGTAATGGGCGGACAGTAGAGGGACTGCTCAACCAGGGATGCACTGCCGTCGCCGCCCATGACCTAGACGGCACGCGCGGAAGGTGAGGTATCTCCGGAGCTACTGCGTCAGGCAGCGCAGCAAGCGCTGAGGCCGGGGCTCGTCACGAAGAGTGACCATCGAATGACGGCCGTGCCGCCGACCAGTCCTGGTTAGCGGAATCGCCGTTTCACTTCCTCGACGAGCGCTTCGCAGCACCCCGAGACGCTCAGCTTTAATCCTTTGAGCGATTGTCCCCCTCCAACGGTTACTCGGGCGTATTGACCGTGCTCCGGGCATCGCACACTTTCGACCTTCTTCTTGATGGAGTCGTTGGCCTTTTGAACGATCGCCTTCTCCATTTCCTTAGCAATCTGGTCGGGTCGAATGCTCCGCCCATTCATCTTGACTTCGTGGACTTGGGGTTCGCTAGAACCTTGGACGCGGCGCTAGCCGCCCTCTTACTGGTCACCCGCTGGGCATTATTTTTCGACATATCGATGCTTCTCCAGTCTGAGCCGCCACTCTGACCGCCCACCTTAACTTGTCATCTTGACGCATACTGTCAAGAAGACTAGTTTGAAAAAATCGAAAGGAGGAAGCCATGACTAACGTTCTGGGTCCAAACTTGGCCCGCCTTCGGGGGCAGCAGGCTCTGTCGCAGGCGCAGCTCGCAGAAAAGGCCGGCATTTCACGGCAGGCGTACAGAAGTCTGGAGTCCGGGGAAGCTGAGCCCCGCAGCGCCACCCTGAGCGCGCTTGCCGCAGCGCTTGGTTCGCCGGTGGAGGAGTTGCTGAGGCCCGTCAGAGAACTCAGGAAGGTCCGCTTCCGGGCCGACAAAAAGATGGCGACCCGCGCGCAGCTCTTGAGCGATGTCGCGCGATGGCTCGACGACTACTCGGCGCTTGAAGAGCAGCTCGGTGAGAAACCCCGCACGAAGAAGCGTGAGTGCAAACCGGGGCTGAGCCCAGAGGAATGCGCCCGCCAAGCGCGCAAGGAGTTCAAGCTGAAGGACGGTGAGCTCATTCGCGATATTTGCGGATTGCTCGAAGACAACGGCATCAAGGTTTACCTGCCTCAGGTGGCGTCCGAGGGCTTCTTTGGTCTCTCCGTGGGGCAAGGGGAAGGGGGACCCGCCGTGGTCGTCAACACCTGGGAGCGCATCAGCGTCGAAAGGTGGATCTTCAGCGCAGCCCATGAACTCGGGCACCTATTGCTGCATCTGAGCGCCTATGACGTCGCTCAAGAAGAAGAGGACGAAGAGCAAGAGCGGGAAGCCGATCGGTTTGCCGCCGAATTTCTCATGCCGTCGGATGTGTTCCGTGAGGAATGGGAAGAGGCACGGGGTCGCCCGCTGGTCGACCGCGTCTTCAAGCTCAAGCAGATCTTCCGCGTGAGCTACAAGACGGTGCTTTACCGCGTCGCGGAAGAAACGAACGACAAGCAGATCTGGGGCAAGTTTTACACCCAATACAAGCAACGCACCGGCAGCAGCCTCGCAAAGACGGATGAACCGGGTCCGCTGAGCCGGGCCGATTTTGGCCGTTCCCCAGCACCCGCTGCCAAGGGCTCAGAAGAACCGGAACGAACGAAACCCTCCGCATTCATGGACGACCGACTCTGGGGTCTTGTGCGGAAAGGGGTCGACTCCGGTGCGATCTCGATGAGCCGAGGCGCCGAGATTTTAAGGCTTTCAGCTCGCGAAATGCGGGAGGTCGCGGCCGGCTGGGTGGAGTGAGATGTGCGAGTCCTCTTGTTCGACGCCAACGTTCTCATCGACTACTTCGATGCCGAGCCCACAGTTTTTTCGGCCATTCGCGAGTCCGTGGGTGAGATCTTTGTGCTCGACAGAGTCCTCCGCGAGGTTGGCCAACTAGACGCTTTTCGTGCGGCCGAGCTCGGACTTCTAGTTTATGAGCCCGCGTATGAGCAGATGGCCGAAGCGGCGGCCCGGCGTGGGCAACTCTCGTTTCAAGATCACCTGTGTTTGGCCGTTGCAAGGGCCGAGGGAATGACGTGCGTGACCAACGATGTCGCTCTCAGGACACACTGCACCGAGGAAAAGGTGGAGATCTTGTGGGGGCTTGAGTTGCTCGTCCTTGCGGTCCAGCAAGGCGGCCTTCCGGCCGCTGCTGCCGCAGAAATTGGAACCGCGATTTGCGGGATGAATCCGAGGATGGGGAAAGCGGTGCTCGCGAGATTTTTGAAAGAGTTAACGGGGTTAAGGCGGCCGCGACGCAGGTCGTAAACCCCGGAAGTCGCCGGCCAAGGAACGAAGGACAACCCAGATGCCCTATTACTCCGCCTGGCACGAATACCTGGAACAGGGAAGCGCCGCCTACACGGAGGCCGAGGCGAGGGTCCGCGCGAGGCTCAAGGCGCTGCAGCGCGCCATCCCTGTGAGCCGGGGCGAGGGCCCGGGGCGCGGGCACGTTCGGACTATCCGAGTTGTTCTCGCTCGGCTGAAGGCTCGGTTGGGCTCAGGCGGAAGTGATGCGCCGGGGCCAAAAGCTTTCCCGAGAGCTCAAGCTTTTGCAGGGAGGCAGGAGCTTGCGCAGCGGTGCCGAGTGATTCCCCAGCCGCCCGCGGTGAATGAGGGCGTCTAATTCCCTCGCTCCTCAAGCGTCGCGATGAGCTGAAGGAGAGCGAGCTGGTCTTTCGGGCGATGGAGCTTCTTCTTGACCTCGATCAGTCGCGGCAAGGACAGGACGCGGACGGGCGTTCCGTCGAGCTCCATCCAGTCCACGGCTCCCTCGATATCTTCGAACGACGTGTCGTCTTCGATCGTCCCGAGGCAGTCCATGCGCCCGTAGCGTGTGGCGATGAGCTTGTGGCCGCGGGACTGGAGGTGCGAAAGGTCGGGCTTGAGGTTTCGAGAATCACCCCAAAAGACGGCATCCAATTCCTGAAGAGCCGCGAGCAGAGATTCGGGGTTCGGCGGGCGGAGCGAATAGAGGATGTCGAGGTCCTGAGTGTGAATGGGAGCGCCCTGCATGACGCCGGCCATGCCTCCGACAATTGCGAACTCGACGTTGTGCGCGGCCAAGGTGCGCACCAGACCTCGGAAGTTGAACATCACGGCTTCCGATCCAACCGCCGCACCGTCTCGAGCGCGTTCAGCGTTTCTTCGAGCGCGCGGACGCGGTCGGTGACGCTCTGCGCGAGGCACCAGCGAATGAGCGAACGGTCGACGCCGTTCTCATCGTAGGCCGCCTCAAAACGCTCACGGAGCTCGCGATCGATCTCAGTCTCGTTGGGCTCGGGAGAAAGGGGGCGCTCGGTCTCCGGCACGCCCCGAGAGTAGCCGCTTCTCGCCTTCAGTTCACGCTGCCTCGCCTTGAAAGAGTTAACGGCGTTAAGGCGGCCGCGACGCAGGTCGTAAACCCCGGAAGTCGCCGGCCAAGGAACGAAGGACAACCCAGATGCCCTGTTACTCCGCCTGGCACGAATACTTGGAGCCCGGAAGCCTAGCCTACAGCGAGGCAGAAGAGAGGGTACGTGCGAAGCTGGGAGGAACTTCTACGTGGATTGGCCGAGTTTGCTCGAGTCCGTCAGGGAAACGAACTCGACTCCCTTATCCGCAAACGAAGTCAGGAGCTCGCGGAAGTCATCAACGAGCCTTTGAGCCTTCGGGCGATGGCGTGGCGCGCAGGTTGGCCGCGGTTGCATGAGTGAGCCTCCCGTTGAGTGCGGCACAAATCCTCCCCCCGTCGGTGAAGTGTTGCATCACGAGCGCTTCGCCGGCTGAGGCTCCGGTCTAGGTCGCCGAATGCGACTTCGATGCCGGTGAGATTCTCCAGGCAGACTGCGCCTGCTGCCGCGTTCGATCATCGTCATCACGTTAGTTCGCGGCTCGTCGTTCGCGGCTCGCGCTAAGCTGCCGGCCATGAGACGTCGCAGTTCCAGCATGGCAGTGGTGGGTAGTATGGCGCTGGTGGGTCTACTTGGCGCGGCATGCGGCGCAGGTTCTGACGGTGCCTCGGGCGCGGGCGGTTCCGTTGCTACGGGTGGCGGACAAAGCAGCGGTGGAACCTCCAGCACGGGCGGCGCAGTGGCCACTGGGGGTACTCGTGCCGCTGGCGGCACCACGGGCAACGGCGGTGGGGTTGCGACGGGTGGCTCAGCCACGGGCGGCCAGACAACGGGTGGAGCGAATTCCACAGGTGGATCCAATACCGGCGGGCAGGCAAGCGGAGGTGAGTCTTCCGGAGGTGCAGCAGCTACCGGTGGACAGGGAACAGGGGGCGGTATAGCCGTAGACGGTTGCCTCCCGGCGCCGACCGCCTACCCCAACCTGTTCGTAACGGTGTCTGGGCACACACAAGAGGAGTCGGACGCCAAGGTCGCGAGCGCCTGGTCGAAGCTCTTCAATGCGTCGAGTTCGGGCACCATCTACTTCAACGGTCCCGGCGGGGACGAGTCCTACGTCAAAGATATCTGGAACGGTGACGTGCGTAGCGAAGGGATGTCCTACGGCATGATGGCCGCCGTGCAGCTCGACCATCAAACTGAGTTCGACCGTCTCTGGACTTGGGTGAGAAATCACATGGCCCAGGGTTGCTCGGGCGACGTCTGCACGGGTGAGATCGCATGGTCCTGCTCGACATCAGGCAACAAGAACTCCAGCGGTGGTGCCCCGGATGGTGAGGAGTACATGGCCACGGCGCTCATTTTTGCGCAGAATCGCTGGGGCGACGGCGGGAAGTTCGACTACGCAAATGAGGCGCGATGGGTGCTCGACATCGTCCGGAACAAGTACTTTCACTTGAACCCGCACCTCGTGAAGTTCGTGGCCAACTCGAACAACACCGATCCGTCGTACATCTTGCCCGCTTTCTACCAGGTCTGGGCGTGCTTCGACGCCGACAATTCCGACTTCTGGAACGAGGCCATCACGGATGGTCGCGAATACTTCCACGTTGGCGTCAATGGGCAAGGGGTCTGTCCGTACCAATCGTCCTGGGATGGTTCGAACCCACAAGCCGCCAACTCCGACTCGCTCCGCTGCGTCATGAACCTCATGATGGACCACAACTTCTTCGCCGGGGATCCCTGGCAAACCGAGACCTACGCGCCGATGTATGCCGCGAGTCAGGCGAACACGGGTCAGCCAGGATCCTACTGCAATGCCACCCTGGGCTTTGGTTTGCCGGCTGCTCAAGGCAAGCCCTTCGTCGACAAGATCTGGTCGGCCAATGTTCCTAACAGCGACTACTGGGGTGGAGTCCTCTACATGCTGTCCTTGCTGCATGTGAGCGGCGATTTCAAGCTGTACTATTAGACCGCTCCACCCCCCGCCCCCGCGCAACTGAGGCCGTTGGTCTCAGTCGAGACCGTCGGGTTTTTTGCTTTGTGCACGTTTGGCCAACCCCCGAAGAGGCGCGTCACTCCTCGGTGTACGAGTACACTGCGCCGGAGCGCGAGGCGTCGTGATTCCCGGGGTCGCCATCCACGCCTGTAGCTGCGCTGTCTTGCCAACTGGCCCCCACCACGACGGTCGTGCCGTCGCCGGTCACGCCCACCGTCGTACCGAACAGGTCGAGTGAATCGGGCTTGGAGGCTTTGATATATGCGGATCGCTCCCAAGACGAGTAGGCGCGCTCGAAGCGATAGGCTGCGCCCGCCCAGAGCTGGATCGGTTCGGCCAATGGGTCCCCATTGATACCTGCAGCAGGGCTTCGCTCGTGCGGGGCACCGACGATGAGCACGTTGCCGTCGTACGAGAGTGCGAGCGACGAACCGAATGCCTCCGGCTGGGCGTTTTCGGCGTCGAAGTAACCCTCGTGAATCCAGGAACTGGCTGATCGCACCAGGACATACGCCGCCCCGACCCCGCTCTGTCCGGTGTCGTCGATATGTCCGGCCGCGCCGACCGCAAGCGTAGAACCATCGCCCGAGAGCGCGACGCTGGAGCCGAACAGGGCACCTTCGCTGGTTTCGGAGGCCTTGATGTACGCGTTCTGCGACCAAGTCGAACCTTGCCGCAAAAACGAGTAGGCGGCTCCGGGCGCTGAGGCACCGAAGTCTGTCTGGTCGCCATCGATACCGGAGGCAAAGCTGTTCTCTAACGGGGCTCCGACGACCAACGTATTTCCGTCGGCCGAAAGATCGAGGGCGCTGCCGAACCGATCTTCACCCGTCGCGTTGGAGGATTTGACGTACGCCTCTTGCACAAACGTGCCATTTCCGAGCGAGAAAACGTAGACGGCACCAGCCTGGAACGCGTCGTCTAGGTTCTGGTCGCCGCCCACGCCGTGAGCCGAGCTCCGTTCATTCGGCGCACCCACCGCAAAGGTTTCGCCGTCTGCCGAGACCGCCACGCTCGCACCGAACTGGTCGTCGACGCCCGTGTTGGAGGCCTTGAGGTAGGCGTCCTCGTGCCAGGTCTCTCCCGAGCGTGAGAACACGTAGGCCGCGCCGGCGCCAACGCTAGAGTCGTCGAGTTCGTTGCCGTTGATACCCGTTGCACCGCTCGCCTCGAGGCGGGCGCCCACGATCAGCACGTTGCCATCGCCGGAAAGGTCCACACTCGAGCCGAAGTTGTCGCCGGCACCGGCGTTCGAGGCTTTCATGTATGCCTGTTGGGTCCAGGTTCGATTCTCCCAAATGAATACATACACTGCGCCAGCGTTGGCTGCCGTGTTGTCGAGTTGGTTGCCGTTGATACCTGCTATTCCGCTCGACTCCTCAGGCGCGCCTACGGCAAGCGTCCGCCCGTCGGCGGACAAGGCCACTCGGTACCCGAACCCGTCGTCGGCCCCCGTGTTCGACGCTTTGACGTAGTGGAACAGTCCCTCACGATAGAGAGCCACGGTGTACGAAGATGACGGGTGGTCCTCCTCGGAGACGATGAGGTCGAAATTGCTCGTTTGCCCTGGCAACAGGCTCGGCGCGCGCCATGGCTGGTCCAACAGCATTTCCTCGGCCTGAGTTGCGTCTCCCCCGTCCGGCGTGATGTGAGTGTTCGCAGCTCGCGGAAAGCGCGCAACGAGATAGAGGGGCAGGCCCCATATGGGCACGGTCGCCACGTAGTTTCGCTCGGTCGGATGGATCGGTGGAGCAACGGTGCCCTCGAAGAGCCAGAGGGCCGTCAGGAGCGGCTGGCAGCCTCTCCCTTCGTCGATGTAGCCCTCGGAGCAGCCCGCCTGCCCACCCGTGTTCTGCCCACCAGAACTTTGGCCACCAGTGCTCTGCCCGCCAGAACTTTGGCCACCAGTGTTCTGCCCGCCGGAACTTTGGCCACCAGTGCTCTGCCCGCCCGCGCCTTGTCCGCCACTGCCTTGTCCGCCCGCGCCTTGTCCGCCACTGCCACCTCCACCCGGAGCGGTCCCCCCGACGCTATCAGTCTCATCATCGAACGTTGATCCGTCGGTAGCTAGTTCTAAGCCGCTGCGACCGCCGCACGCAGTCATCCACAAGCCGAACGCCAGATAGGTAGCCGACCTCAGTTGCCAACGGTTCTTACGTCGCGCGCGCACAGATGGTCGACTCTAGTTGGGGTCCCGAGCGCTCGCCAGGTGAGGGGAGGACCGGGAGCGCGCAAGTGGGGCGAAACGCCGCAGCGATCCTTGCCTGCGTCAAAATGTCTCGCCCCACCACTCCCCTAACGATCAGTCGTTCGGATCGGTGTCGACGTCGTCCGTCTTCAAGGCCTCCTTATCGGTCTTGATAACCGAGGCATTATCCACGTTCTTGATAGCCTCCTCGGTGGACTCCACGCGCCTCTCTTCGGCTTCCTTTTCAGACTCTTTCATCGCTTCCTGATTGATGTCTGCCGAGTTCGGCTTCATTGACTCCTGATTCATTTCGGCGGAGTCGGGTGGGAAGGGCTCAGTATTTTCAGCCGTCTGAGAGGGCTTTTGGTGCGAAGAGCAAGCGGCCAGACTGATGGCGAGGCTGCCAATGAAAAAGAAACTCGTGTTCCATCCGAATGAGTTGTTCATGGGGCTGGCTATTGCAAATGCAGCGCCAAGAGCCGCAGCGGAGGAGTGGATCTACGACAGCGAAGCCCTCGTTAGAGCGAGCACAGCGCTCGGGCGGAAGACTGAGCGCCGCTCGATCCGTCGTCGTGGATGAGAAGCTTCCAGCGCGAATCCTGGTTCGGAACGGGCGAGTCGAGCTGGTTGGCTTCGAGCACCGAGTCGAAGGCGAGGAAGGGGACATGCTCTTCCGAGCGTTTGCAGTGAAGATAGTCGATTCCACGGCAGGGGGGTGTTGGATTGCTCCGTTCCGAATCGAACTTTTAGCCCGTACCCAGCGAGGTTTTGTGACAGGCTGCATCAGTAGCGGAAATCTTCGGCTGACCCGGCCACACCTACAGTAACGAACGCATAACTAGTATGAAACACCGAATACTCAGCCTAGCTGTGATGAGCAGCATCGCGGCGCTTTCCGTGCAAAGCCGAGCGGACACGACACTGGTGGTGGATCTCTCAACGAAAGTTCGTCCCGTGACGCATGTAGCAAGTGGCTCACTGTACGGCGTCACGGAGACTTTGCCCGCGGACGTCAACGGCCTAATTGCGCCCTTACGGCCCAATATGTTCACCAATCCGGCAGAGAACATCCAGCAACCGCACGGAGACGCGTTCTGGGTTGCGGCGCGCGTTGCATCAACGGGCGCAAGAGTCACGATCCGACTGGCCGACTGGCTTCCGGGTTGGCCCTATCAGTACCCTGGAATGTCTCAGTGGTTGGCCAAGGTCGGACAGTCGGTGGGTCGGAAGAAGCAGGCCGCCGTAGACAACTTCTACGGTTACGAAATTTGGAATGAACCCGATGGAACGTGGAAAGACTCGACGCCATTCAACACCTTCTGGAAGCAAACCTACGACGAACTTCGAAGATTGGACCCAGGTGCGGCCATCATTGGCCCCTCTTACTCCTATTATCGCAGCGCAGATTTGAAGAGTTTTTTGACCTTCGCGCGGGACAATCAGTGCCTGCCGGACATCGTTGCGTGGCATGAGCTGTCGGGTGGAGACGTCGCCAGCCATTTCGACAACTACCGCGCCATGGAGAAAGAGTTGGGCATCGACCCACTTTTGATCAGCATCAACGAATACAGCGGCTCAGAGCATATCGACGATGAGGGCCAACCAGGCGCATCGGCTCCGCTGATTGCCAAGTTCGAGCGTATGGGCATCGACACCGCTTGCCTGACATTTTGGGATGTGCCCCATCCCGGTCGTTTGGGTTCACTCCTGGCCAGCGACACCAGCAAAAACGGCGGCTGGTGGTTCTACAAATGGTATGGAGATATGAGTGGCGACATGGTCGAGACCATACCGCCAGCGAAAAACAACGTTACGACCTTGGACGGGTTTGCGAATCTGGACGCAGAAAAGCGCTCTGCCAGCGTGTTATTCGCTGGCGAAAATGATGGGAAGATCGCCGTTCAGATCGGCGGTTTCGCCGCGACCGGACTATTTGGTGAGACGGTGCACGCCGTGGTCGAACGCACGCCCTGGGTGAGTCGCTCGACGGTTGTTAACGACACGGTCACCTTGGCCGATGACGATATCACGATCACGGACGACGAAATCAAAGTGTCCGTCCCCAATGCAAACGCGTTCGATGGCTACCGCGTCTACCTAACATCAAACGAACCTCCTCCCGTTGAGAACGGCTCGGGCGGCGCTGGAGTCGGCGGCGCTGGAGTCGGCGGCATTGGAGTCGGCGGCGCTGGAGTCGGCGGCGCTGGAATCGGCGGCGCTGGAGTCGGCGGCGCTGGAATCGGCGGCGCTGGAGTCGGCGGCGCTGGAGTCGGCGGCGCTGGAGTCGGCGGTAACGGCTCGGGAGGGAAGACCGGCGGATCGGGCGGAACAGAGCCCACGGGCAATTTTTCGGGGGGTACACCTGGTGTCGACGACGGCTCAGAGCCGGCTGGTGACCCAGCCGTGGGGTGCTCATGTCGGACATCGGGCGGTGGGCGGCCCTCCTCGCCGACGGCCCTATGGGTCGGGGGTTTGGCCGCGCTTCTGTTGGCTCTTCGAGGACGCGGTGAGAGGTGTTCGCGGTCAACCCAGACTCCTGTCTAAACCAACGGCTGTTTCTTTTTTGAGCCACTGGTTGGTGAGCTGAGAGGCAAAGATTCTGATTCAGAAGCGCCCGCGATACTGACGAAAGCGCCCTCGGAAGTGGCATTTCCAAGTGACCAGGAATTCTTCAAGGCGGGGGATAGGATTTCGTCCGCTTCTCTTCGACCTCGCTGCGGGTAGATTTGAATCGATCGAATCAGTCGCACCTTGTCCAAAGCCGGGCTCCAGTGAAAGCGCGGCGGCCTCGAGTTGAACCCTGCTCAAGGCACGAACTACCCACATTTGGTGACTTTTCGGCTCAGTCCACAGAGACGATATGGTGAACACGAAACGTAACAGCTCGAATTTTTGGTCCGTGGTTCTGGCTTTAGCGGTGGCTCCTGCGTGTTCGAGTGACGTCACCCAACCCGATGGTGGCGACGGTCTCGGCACGGGCGGAGCGGTAACTCAACCTCCCGGAACCGGGGGCGTGGGAAGCGGCGGCGCGCCTTTGAGCTCAGGAGGTATCCATTCCTCGGCTGGGGGCGGGACAACCTCGGGTGGTGGGGCTGCCGCGGGCGGTGGTGTTCCGAACATCGGCGGTAGCACTGCCTCTTCGGGCGGAGTCGCGAGTGGCGCGAACGCAGGCGCCGGCGGCGCAGAGGTGAGCTCGGGGGGCGCTACCGAGCCGGGATCCGGAGGCGCGGTCGAGCAAGGGCCCCCGGCGGCTCCGGAGGGCGTCATTCCGAACGATCCCTACAATGGCACTCTGCCGACCAACAAGAACGATTGGCGGACGGGTTTGATCTCCCCGACCCTTGAATCGGACCATCACAATCAACCCGCGGTGATCAACGGCTACCTTCAGCTCACGGGCAACTCCAGGTTTTCGATCTACGACATCTCGGATCCTACCGATCCGAAGCAGCTCTCCTTCATGAAGAGCCCTGACGACAATCCCGCGAAAGAAGCCGAGGGGCACGAGGCCACCTTCGCCAAACACGGCGATCGTTTCTACTCGGCGACCATTCAGGGCTACGGCGTTGACATTTGGGACGTCACAGATGTTCGCGATCCGAAGCACGTCAAGACGGTCAAGATCCAAGGCATCAACTTTGGTGACTTTACCGCCGCCGTTTGGGGTCTCGCGTGGCAGGGCAGCACGCTCTATGTGGGAGGTACCGACACAGGTCTGCACGTCATCGACGCTTCGGATCCACCCAACGCCGAGTTGGTTGGTCGCTTGGCGAACGTTGGCGGTGTGAACGCGGGTCCGGTCTTCGCTATTGGCAACGTACTCGTGGTCACCACGCCCAAGAGCAACAAGGGCATCGCCACTGTCGATATTTCCAATCCTCACAATCCTGTACTCCTCGACACGATTCCGCCCGCTGAGGCCGGCGCAGAGAGCTACATCGGTGGCTTCTACGGGCATCACGCCTACCTCCTGAATCCGATCCGCGTCTACGACGTCCTGACGAATCCCGCGAATATTTCGCTCACTTCCGGCGCGCGTCCGGGCGGCTATTTCGAGTACGTGAGCTTTCAGGATGGCTTCATGTTCGCAGGCAGGATCCGTCCGGAGCCGGGTGCGACCAAGATCAACGTGAGCAATCTGAGCAGCTTCAGCGTTGTCCGTGACATCTACGGTCGACGTGATCTTTCCGAGAACGATGATCAGTTCACCATCGCCATCGGCAACCTCCTTGTCATGTCGGACGATCAGCTTTCACCGGTCACCAACAAGTATGCCGGGACAGTGATCGCGGTTCATGACAAGAACCCCGATACACAGCCGCCTGCCGTCGACTGGATCATTCCAAAAAATGGCGCCACGGGACAGGCCACGACGTCGCGGGTTGGCATTTCGTTCACCGACAATATCGAGCTCGCAACCGTCGATTCACGCAGCTTCGTCGTTCGCCCCGAGGGAGGACAGCCAGTCAGCGGCACTTGGGGCGTTACGACCAGCGTACTGAATTTTGAGCCGAACGAGCCGCTGGAGCCTGGGACCACCTATGAGGTGATTTTGCCGGCTGGAGGCGTGAAGGACCTCGTGGGGAACGGAATCGCACAGGAGTTCCGCGCGACGTTCACGACCCGAACATGAGGGAGATAGGTTTCACTCGGGTGAGTCGTTCTCTCCTCGCCGGTCTGTTCTTGGTCGGTTCCCTCTCGACCAATTGGGCCCAGGCGCTCGAGGTCGAGCTCGAGCCCCCTTCTCCGACTCTGCACGGTACAGAGAGCACTTTTACCATCACGGTGAAGGACGCCGTCGGGACGCCTCAGGTTCGTTGGAACTTCGGGGACGGGACGGAGGCCGAATTTGCGCCGAACGCGACGACGGTCACGCACACATTCGCTGCCACGGGGCACTTCCCCGTCATAGCGCTCGTTCAGGACGACCAAGGCTATGCGAGCCGCTCGATTGTTCACGCCGTCCATAATCCGCTCACAGAAGAGCCCGGGCGCGGTTCAACGAGCATTCTTCTCGACGAAGAGCGGGGGCTCGTCGTTCTGGCCAATGCCGACAACGGAACAATTTCGATTGTTGATGCGTCGACCCTCGAGAAGGTCACTGAGATCGCCGTTTTCAGCAATCCTGTCGGACTCGCTTTGGCTCCTGACGGCCTGTTGTGGGTGATCGACCAAGAAAACTACGCCGTCGCGATCGTCGATCTGGACGAGAAGAAAGCGGTCGACTTCTTTCGGCTCCCCTACGCGAGCATGCCTGCGGGAATCGTATTCGTGCCGAGCGGAGACGCTTATATCTCGCTCATGGCCCTGGGCGATATAGTTCGGGTGGACCCGGCTAGCCATGAAATCATCGTTCAGAAGCACGTTGCGCCGTTTCTTCGAGGGCTCGGCATATCGGGGGACGGTAAAACGCTTCTCGTCACGCGCTTCATCTCCCAAGGAGATCATGGAGAAGTCTTTCGTCTCGACGCGGGGACTCTCGAAACTCTCGCTCGTATCGACCTGATCGAGGACACGACTACTCCCGACAGCGACGTCCAGGGGCGCGGGCTGCCGAACTATTTGTTCTCAGTCGCTGTGAGTCCCGACGGAACTCGGGCCTGGGTTCCGTCGAAGAAGGACAACATGCCGAGGGGGCCCACGCGGGACGGTCTCGCCTTGACCCAAGACACAGCGGTTCGCCCGTTGGTTTCTATTTTGGACCTGACCGCCGATACCGAGCTCTTCGAGGAGCGGATCGACCTTGACGATCGGAATTTACCTACGCATGTGGCGTTTAGTCCGATGGGCGATTGGGCGTTTGTGAGCGTGTTTGGCTCAAATCTGGTCGAATTGCGCGACGGGTTCGATGGCTCCTTCATCACGGCGCTTCGTCCCGACGGGTTGTTTGGCCCAACTGCTTCTCTCCTCGACTCCTCAGGTCGCCTTTACGTTCTCGCCGATCTCGCGCGGAAGCTCTTCGTCTTCGATGTCCTAGATCTGATGAACGGCATCGACCAGTCGACCAAGCTGGTCGCCGAGATACCGCTTGTCGTGGACGAGAAGCTGTCCCCAGAGATCTTGCGAGGGAAGCAGGTTTTCGCCAATGCCGAAGATAAGCGCATGGCGAGCGAGGGCTACCAGAGCTGCTCGTCGTGCCATTTTGATGGCTTTGAAGACGGTCGAGTCTGGGATTTCACGGATCGCGGTGAGGGCATCCGAAACACCATTTCGATGCTGGGACGTCGAGGCATGGGTCACGGACGCGTGCATTGGTCCGCGAATTTCGACGAGATTCAGGACTTTGATGGCCCGATCCGTGTTCATCAAGGTGGGCTCGGGTTTATTGCCCTCGAGGAGTTCGAGGCGGTGAGCGACTCGCTTGGCAATCCGAAAGCTGGTTTGGACGCAGATCTCGATGCGCTCGCTGCCTACGTCGCTTCGCTCGAGACGATCCCCCGAAGCCCGTTCCGTAACCCTGACGGCACGCTCAGCGCCGAGGCCGAGCTCGGCCGCGCCATCTTCACGACGCTCGGCTGCGACTCCTGCCACAAGGGAGACGACTTCACGGACAGCATGGACGGCGAGCTTCACGATGTCGGCACACTTACGGAGCTCTCCGGGGGTCGTCTCGGCGGCGAGCTCACTGGCATCGATACCCCGACGCTGCTCGGCATTTGGCAGACTGCTCCATATCTTCACGACGGCTCAGCTCCCACGCTGAAGGATGTTCTCACGACCAGAAACGCCGAGGGAAAGCACGGAGACACGGCCAGTTTGGCGGAAGCCGAACTCGGGCAACTGGTCGCATACCTAGAGCAGATTGATCAGGGGGTGCCGCCGAGCGAGCTTGAGCTTCCGGAGGGGAGCGGCACGGGTGGCTTGCCCGGCGGAACCGGCGGAAGCAGTTCGATGGGGGGTGGAATGTCGAGCGGCGGCGCCGAGGTCGGTGCCGGCGGTAGTCTGACCGGGAGCGGTGGCGCAGAGCTGCCGCCATCCGCCGGAGGATCGAGTTCTAGCCCATCGGGCTCGGGATCAAGCGGCTGTTCCATCCGCGCAGTGACGCCTTCGGGGGCTACCAGTGGACTCATGATGGCGGTCCTCGGGGGTTTGGCTTTTGTGTTCATCAGGAGGCGTCGTCCCGCGGTGCCCCCGCACGGCTTACGACCCAGTTCTTGACACGGCAAACCCAGCCCGTACGAGGAGCGCGTCGCGCTCTCCGCGGGAGACGTGTTCTGCTGGACGTCCGAGCGCTTCGAGAGCCCGACGGAGCCGGACTGCATCCTTGTCGAAGAAGTGGAGCAAAGTCTTCAGATGCTCTTCGACGTTGGCTGCGTTCTGTCGAGCTCGAGGGCGTGCCAAGAGGAGTCGCGCCAAAAGGCCCGGCAATCGCGGGTCTTCTCCGCTGAAGAAGCCACCAAGGAGCGAGAGCACTTCGGCAGGAACTTGCCGGAACCCGACTAGGCGCGAGCCGCGCAGCCGCGGCGACGGCGGCAAGCGCGTCGCTTTCTCGCGATGACTGATGAGACTCAGGAGTTCGACCAAGGCTTCGAACGAGCTAACGATACGCAAACGAGAGCGGAAGCAGCCACGGAATACGAGCGGGAGCTCGCCGTATCGCTCGGGTTCGGTCGTGACGCAGAGGAGCAAGTGCTTGTCCCATAGGCCCACGCCTATTGACGGATACAAGAACTCATACGCGCCCTCCACGTTGTGCGGTGGGCGCAGACTACGAATCAGCTCCCCCTCCCGAAGCAGAGCTTCCTCTTCGGTTGTCAGGGGCTCAATCTCGAGACGGCTCGCGAGCCGTACCAGCGTCCGCATCTTGCGATGTCGCTTCTTGCGACTGGCGAGGCGATAGGTGCCGAGACGTCGCCGCAGGTTCTTCGCTTTGCCAACATACAATACCTCGCCTAGTGCACCCAAATACCGATAAACCCCGGGGCAAGTCGGCACCGCGCTCAAGAAATCGGCGCCGAATTTCTTATCGAAGAGGTCATTCATGGAAGCGCGTATCCGGAACCGTCCCTGACCGAACTTGATAACGGAGCGGGCGCCTTTCGGCCCAGTAAGCGGCCCTTCACAGGCCTTGTTAGCTCGAACGTCTCCTAAATACGAAGCGTCGGAGTCCTTTTTGGGGGCACTCCGACGGACTCGACGTTTTGGGCGAAGCGTTCGGGGCAAGCTCCATGTTTTCGCTCATCGAGTCGCGTCATGGCGATTCATTGCTTCGATCCGTGCGCCGCGTCAACGAAGCGGGCGTCCACTCGGATTGACACGGGGCGGCGCACGTACGACAGGAGGCCCGTGAGTTGCGTTCACTTTGTTGGTGGTGAAAAGGGTGGCGTGGGTAAGAGCGTCCTGGCGCGCTTGCTTTGCCAGTGGTTTGTCGACCACTCCGCAAAGTTGGCTGCGCTGGATGCGGACCTCGCCCAGGGCGCGCTGATGTCTGGCTACGCCGGCTGGTGCCAAGCGGTAGATCTGTCCGTTTTTGAAAGCGCCGACCAGATCATGGATCGAGCCTTGGGCGCTGCGCGCGATGTAGTCGTCGACCTTCCGGCCAGGAGCCACGACCAGCTTTCGCGGTGGCTTCGGGAGAGCGACGTCGCTGCCATGGCCGAGGAGATGGGTGTACGACTCGTGTTTTGGCTTGTCACCGACGGTAGTTTCGCCTCGGCGGCCACACTCGAGAAGACCTTGCCGGAGCTGGCGGCCTCAGCCGAGGTCATCATCGTTCGCAACCACTGTTGGACTCGAGACTTTTCAGAACTCGAGTCGTCCGATCTACGGCGACAGATCGAGCAACGCGGGTGTCGCATCCTTGATCTTCCCCTGCTCGACCCAGAGGTCATGTCCAAATGGGGGGGCCCAAGGGACGGCCTCGCCTTCTCGGAGAGCCCGAACGCAGAGAGCCGCCTCAGTTTGATGGAACGGCAGCGTGCGGCTCGCTGGCTGTCCCGGGGCTACGCAGAGGTCGAGGCGATCTTGCGTCCGGCCGCCGTAGAAGAAGAGGCGCCTACACAAGCTGCGTCTGTTGCGAGTGCTTCCGTCGATGAGCCCCGCGAAATTCAACCCCAGACGCCTTCCGGCGGAGGTGCGGCAGCGGCGCCCCCTGGCGACGCCCCGAAGAGTATTGAGTCAGGCGAGGCCGCTCCGGCGACTGAGGCGGGGAGTGCGCCATCGGCAGGCGGAACCAAGCGGATAGACGGCGCCCGAACTTGGTCCGAAAGGGGCCCCGGGTATCAAACCTATCACGTCCGCTATTAAAAGACGCCTCAAAAATCCAGCGTCTCCGTGAGCGCTCGCTCGCGCATGCCAGACTCGGACATTTCGTATCTTCTGACCCCATGGAAGACGGCACCGTGCTCGGGGACCGCGGCGATGGTATTCATTGAAGTACCGCTGTCGTTGTCGAGATGGGCAAGCGCTACGCCGCCAAGACGCTGGAAGCGCAGGGTAGGAAGCAATCAGCCCGGCCTGAGGGGTTCCCCGCGGGCGGTGAGCGCTGGCACGGCTGGGCGTATACTGCCGCGTGCTCACCAGGTTTCTTCACGTCACTCTTCTGATTCTCGTAACGACCGGCATCCACGGCGCGGCCACGAGCGGGCTTGTCAGCGTTAGCGATCGCCTTGGAATGCGCCTGCGGGAAGGCAAGTTCGGCGTGCTGCGCTCGCTCTTCGTGCCCATGCTGGTGCTTTCGATGATGCTCGTCTCGCTGCTCGAAGCTAGCCTTTGGGGTTACTACTATTTCGCTACGGGGCAGCTCGAATCATTCTTTGACAGCGTCTACTTCTCGCTCATCACGATGACGACCGTAGGCTACGGCGACGTCACGCTGCATGGAGCGGCGCGTATCACGAGCGGAATGCAAGCCGCCCTCGGCGTCGTGCTGTTCGGTTGGACGACGGCCGTCATCTTCATGGCCGTGCAGGCCGTTCACCTGCGTCCAACCGAGCAATCAAGCTAGAACCTCAAACGCGCCCAGGGTGTTGAACAAACGTGCGCAGGTTGGGGGGATGTCGAACACATCAACGCGCTTGCAAGCTTCCTACGGTGTACCGGCTCTTTGGGCGACGAATATTTTGCGCTAGAAGGCCCGAGCCCGAAGGGGGGGGCGCCGGGCCGTTGCTGGGCGGTGCTTTGCAGGGTGTTCGAACCACGAACGCAGAAGTCTGAGAAAGCGGGACGGCAACATGTGGGAACGAAGAGAGATAGCCTCGTGACGCGCGTCTATGGGCCGAGCGAAGCGGCGCAAAAAGGCGAGTGGAAAATGCCTGAGTTGAAAACTGTCGAGACGGCGCCGCCGGCGCCTAAGAAAACACCCGGAAAGAGACCCCAATGAAGCACTTTTCAACCACCTCGATCGGCACAGCCGCTCTCTTCTTTTTGGGGAGCTCCTTAGCCCAAGCTGAAGACGCGCCTGCGTCCGCCGTGCAGGAGCAATCCGCCCAGCCTGCGGAAGCAGTAGCCGCGTCCGAGCGCCCGCCTTCCGAAGGGACGGATGCGGCGCTCACCGCGTCGGCGCCACAGCCTCAGTCGGAAGCTCCCGTAGCCTCATCCGCGAGCGCGCCTCCGAGCGAAGAGCCTCACGCCGCCAATCCTCACGGCGCACACCCCGGCGGCGGCGGCGGCGCGAGCGTCAAAGATGTCGACGAAGCGAACAACCCGCTCGCGACCAAGATGAGCGCGAACTTCAACGACTACTATGCTCCAACCCTGAGCGGCGTGCCTGATGCGGCTGCGAACACGGCGTTTCTTCGCGTGAGCACGCCCTTTTGGCGGATCTTGCCGCGCGTGAGCCTGCCCATTCAGTCGGTCTCGTCGCCGGGTAGCTCTGTCTCCGGCGTGGGAGATTTGCAGGCGTTCGCGACCTTTCTATTCACGAATCCGGACTCGCCGATCAAGGTCGGGGCTGGCCCTGTGTACATCGCGCCGACGGCGAGCGACGCCGCGCTCGGTACGGGCAAACATCAGGCCGGTGGGGCTCTCCTCTTCGTCTACAACACGCCGGGGCTGCTTCTCGGTTCATTAGTGCAATATCAGCTCTCGTTCGCGGGCGATTCCACACGTCAAGACACCGAGAGCCTGACCGCTCAGGTCTTCGCCATCGCTCAGATTGGCGGCGGCTACTATTTGCGGTCCGCGCCCCAGGCCACCTTCGACGTGCAGAACAATGTCTTCAATGTTCCCATCGGCATCGGCGCGGGCAAAGTCTTCATGCTCGGGAAGGTGGTCACGAATCTCTTCCTGGAGCCGCAGTACGTGATCCTGAGCCAAGGCATCGGTCAGCCGGTCTTTCAAATCTTCTCCGGCATCAACACCCAGTTCTCGCTCTAAAAGTTTCGGTATCGGGCGCCAGAAAGCCACCATTTCCATGAAAAACGTCACCGTTTCCCTCGGCCTTTCCGTCCTGCTTTTGTCCGCCTGCGGAGCTCCCCCCGCGCCCACGGCGCCCGAGGCCTCGCCCGTTGCGGGCGAAATGGGCACAACATCTGCGGCGTGCGAGGAGCCGGTTCCTGCTCTGTCGCTGAGCGACCGCGCCGTGCAGCGACGCGCGACTGAAGCTGCCATCTGGGGCATGTCGGCGGTGAACGCAGACCTGATGCGCCAAGAGATGTTCGCCGAGACGAAGGGCAAGGTGAACCAAATGCTCTATTGGTCGCGCCCGGCCGACGCGAAGAACCAAACGCTGACCCCGAACCCCGACGCTATCTATTTCATGACGTTCTTCGACATGACCGAGGTCGGGCCGATCGTGATTGAGGTGCCTCCCGCGGATACCGGTTCCTTTGCCGGCAGCATCGTGAATATCTGGCAAGTGCCGCTCGAGGACGTCGGTCCTCAGGGCGCTGACGCAGGCAAAGGCGGCAAGTATCTAGTGTTGCCGCCCGGCTATCAGACCAAACCGCCTGCTGGATGCGTCGTTTTGCAGAGCGACACCCTGAGCGGCTACGCCCTCTTGCGGTCGAATCTCATCAGTCACAGCCAGGCCGACATCGAGAAGGCCGTTAGCTACGGCAAGCGCGCCAAGGTTTACCCGCTCTCGCAGGCTAAAACGGCGCCGCCGACGGAGTTCGCTGATGCGAGTGGAGTGCTCTTTGATGCGACCATCCGTTACGACATTCGGTTTTTTGAGTCGCTGCATCGCATCGTGCAAACCGAGCCTTGGCTCGCTCGCGATCGCGTGATGATCAATACCCTTCGTGCGCTCGGCATCGAGAAGGGCAAGCCGTTCGAGCCCGACGCCCAGCGCAAAGCGCTCCTCGAAGCGGGCATCAGCGAGGCGAAGGCTTACCTGGCCGGGATCTACGACGCGGGTTTCCCTGAGTTCAACCCGGGCATCCATTGGACGATGCCTGCGCCCCCGGACGCCATTGCCGCGGCGCAGAACGGCTTCTCCGAGCCAAACGCTTACCCCGTGGATTCACGCGGCACTGCCTATACCTACGCCTTCATCGGCATCAAACGCCTCGGCAAAGCGCAGTTTTACCTGATCTCGATCAAGGACAAGGCGGGCCAGTCCTACGACGGCGCTCAGGCCTATCGACTCACGGTTCCGGCGAACGCACCGATCGAGCAGTATTGGTCTGTGACCGCGTACGATCGGGAGATTCACACCATTTTGAATACGTCGCGACCGAGTCAGTCGTCGCAGAATCAAGAGCTTCAGAAAAATCCCGATGGCTCCATCGAGCTCTACTTCGGACCGAAGCCGCCTTTGGGCAAGGAGAGCAACTGGATACCGACGGATCCGGCGCGCAAGTTCGAGTTGATGTTTCGCTTCTATGGGCCGACCGCGCCGCTCTTCGAGAAGACTTGGAAGCTCCCGGACGTCGAACGGGTCGACGCGCACTGAGTGGGCCGAGCGAAGCAGAGGAACGCAGCTTGAAGTTCGAGGACGGGCCGCATAAAAACCCGAAGCGCTGTTCCTTTCGATGGCGTGGGGAGACCATTGTGAAAACACATACGTTCATTGCGCCCATGTTGGCCGCCGGTATCAGCCTTGGCCTCGCGGTTGGATGCCAGGGCTCGAGTTCGCCACCTCCGGCTGTCGGCGCTCCCGGCGTTCAGTGTGCTCCTGAGCCCGCTGCTCCTGTGCCGACCAAGGCCTTAGGCGACGGCTACGAGTTCGAGCGCGGCTTTCCCATCGGCGATACCGCTGAGCGCGCCTACGCCGAGGCTGATCTCAGCCGCGCGATCGAAGCGTATCGGTTCTTTTACCCGACGGTATCTGGTTCCGCGATCTTCAAGGGCAACGCCAAGCTCGGAATCATCCCGAACAAAGTCTTCGGCACGCTCGACACCCTGCCGAGGCACGTCGGATTCACGCTGAACTCCGACACGCCCTACGCGCCCCTGCTCCTCGATCTCGCAGCGGGGCCGATGGTGGTCGAGCTGCCCGCGGGTCCGCTCATCTGCATCGCAATGGACGTGAACCAGCTCTGGGTCGCAGATCTTGGCCTTCCGGGCCCCGCGGCTGGCAAAGGGGACAAGGTCGTCTTTCTGCCTCCCGGATATAAGGACAAGCCTCCCGCCGGTTACCGCGTCGCACCGTCACCCTCGAACAAGATGCTCGTTGGGATCCGCTCGCTGCCGGTGAAGGGTGATGTTCCCGGGGCCATCGCCCGCATCAAGACCGTCAAGGTTCATCCGCTCAAGCCCGTCGCCGGCTTTCCCGAGGTCACTTGGCTCGACCTCACACCAGCGCCCCAGGACACCACGCCGCTTGCTTGGGAAGGCACCTTGCAATATTGGCGCGAGCTCCATGAGGTCATCGAGAGCGAGCCTCCGAATCCTCACTTCCACAACATGTACGGAGAGCTCGCGGTACTCGGCATCGAGAAGGGCAAGCCGTTCGCACCCGATGCTCGCCTGACGAGTCTCCTCGAGAAGGCGGCCAAGGCGGCCAACGCCCAGATGCGAGTCGAATCTTTCGGCGACCGGCGCCCCGATCGCATCGTTTGGCCGGACCGCAAATGGGAGTGGGCCGCTTTGCGCTTTGAAGACGGCGACTTCAACACCGCGAACTACGCGGACCTCTACGCGCGCGACAAATGGTTCTATCAGGCGATTGGCGCCTCGCCGGCCATGTTCAAGCGCGACCCTACGGCCGGCTCGCTCTACTGGCTCGGCCTCCGCGACGCGCAGGGTGCCACCCTTGACGGCAGCAAGACCTACAAGCTGACAGTCCCGCAGCCCGTACCGGGCAAGCTCTTCTGGTCCGTGACGATTTACGATACCGACACCCGGAGCCAGGTCATTACAGATCAAGGCAAAGCGGCGCTCCGTTCACTCTTCGAGCTCAAGGAAAAGGTCGGAACGGCGCCCCTCGAGCTCTACTTCGGACCGAAGGCTCCCGTCGGTCATGAAGGGGAGTGGATCAAGACCATCCCCGGCAAGGGCTGGTTCACCTATTTCCGCGTCTATGGTCCCGAGAGAGCAGCGTTTGATGGTTCGTGGAAGCCGGGCGACTTCGAAGAGGTGAAGTAGAGCGGCCTATCTCTCTCGAAGACATTCAATGTATCCGATCCGGCGTGGTAGCGTCGCTCGGCGAGCGAGGGTTTGCATGGGTTTGGGTCTTATTGTGATATGGCGGAACGTTTCGCATGTCCTGGTCGTGCTGACACTGTTAGCGCTTTCTGCGACGGCTATCGCTGAGCCTGTCGAACGGTCCCCGGAGTCTTCGGACGCGCCGGTCGACTCCACTGCGGTCGACTCCACTGCGGTCGACTCCACTGCGGTCGACTCCACTGCGGTCGACTCCACTGCGGTCGACTCCACTGCGATTCACGAGGCGCGAGGGTCTTCGACCCCAGCTTTGAGGGCCGTGCCCGTTGCGTCTACGCCGGAGGCCGCGCAAGCATCGGCGGCGGCTTCGCCGAAAGCTGGTGGGCTTTGGGGTCCACGATTCCCTGGCCATCCTTGGGAGCTGTCCCTCGCATTCGACTACTCCCGCGCGCTGAAAGACTCGCATGGCATTCAGATCGACCCTTACAGACTAGGTCTAGCGTTCTCAGCGGGATATTTTTGGCCCGGAGGGCTGGGTCTGGCTCTGGTGGGTGATGCTTATGCAGGCTCGGCGCTCAACCAACTGTACTACCCGCCGCTCACCTCGCTCGAACTAACGATCGACGCGAAGAGTCAGCTCTTCGATATGGGTGCCCAAGTAAGCTACGACCATCCGCTCGGGCCAGTTCTGCTGCGCTACGCGCTCTCCGCTTATGTGGGATTGATGAGCTGGGACTTCGGCAATTTGCCCTATGTCAGCCTAGCTGGCTCCTCGCCGCCTGCGGACAATGGCGTGGTCTTATCCCTTGACCCAGGGCTCTCCGTGCTCTGGCCGATCGGCACCTTCTTTCTAAGTGCCAAGGTTCACACTCGAGTTTCATTTAGCTCAGATTTGCCGAGCGCTTTCGGTGGAGCCCTGGGCATCGGGGTGAGGCTCTAATGGCCCCGAGAACCTTGGTGCGCAGTTTTCTCGCGCTCTTACTCTTGCTCGCGCGCTCTGCCTTTGCCGAGCCATTGCCTGCAGCTCCAGAGTCTCAGTCGTCCGAACGGACCGACCCACCCTCCGCGGCCGAGAACCCGCCTTTGGTCCCGCCCGCAGAAGCATCCACGCCAGCGACGCTCCCGCCGGTCGTCGAGCCCAACATCAACCCCTTGCCGCGCATCACAGACGCCGCTTATCGTGACACTCGGCTCAGCGCCTACGCGCTACCGGCACGGACGTTTTCCTTTGGGGTAAAGCTACTCGGCCTCACGAGCGAAGAGATGTTCGCCAGTCTTGGGTTCCAGTATGGGCTTGGCAAGGGCGTCCAAGTGGGTGCGAACCTCGCTCATATGGGCCTTGGCCTGTTGAACTTGTCGGGCAAGTGGACTTTCTTCGACAAAGGTCCAGTCGCGGTCGCCGTCGGCGTTGATCCAATATTCGTCAACGGGGATTGGCTATGGATTGTGCGTATGAAGCAGCTCTTTGCTGGCATCGACACCTTGCTACTTCCAGTGCAAGTATCAGCGAGCGTGCTTGCCACGCCCTGGCTGCAGTTTGATCTTTCGGCTCGCTACATGGCCGGCATTATCACGGGTAACGTTGCCACTACGAACATCGGGATCGATGCTGACCTCACCGCCCACGAGTTTGCTCTCTTTCCGGCCGTACGCTTCCATCTGCTTGGGCGCTCGACGCTCATGGTAGGGGCGACGCTGCCGCTCTATCGGGCAGCGCCCGCGGCCGCTGAGGTAGAGGTTGAACTTGCACCCGGGGTGATTGCCGGAGGCACGCTCGATGGAACCAAAACGAAGTCTCTTGACCAGACCTATCGCATTGAGGTCGGGATCCGATCCATGGTGACCCGGCGGGTGTTCCTCGAATTTGGACTCAACTTCGGGGCACAGGTCGAGTTCCTGTATGGGAGTCCTGTCTATCCCCGGCTCGGAGTGGAGGCGCGTTTTTAGATGGCCGCTCGAAATAGGCGAGGAATATACGCGGCATTGGTGGGCGCGGCCCTTTTGGGCTGTTCCTCGGCCCCAATCACGCATCGCACCTGGGACTCCCTCTCCGAAGAAGAGCTCCAAACGAGGCTCTCGAGTCCGACGGCTGATCTTTCGCTCGGACTCACCGCGCAGCAAGTGAGTGGTTTAGAAGCTAGGTTGCCGGCGCTCGTTGAGCTCAGTCGCTTCCTCGGACAGGTCGTGAGCGCGGTAAGTAGCGTCGCAGAAACAGACTATTCGAGCGAGGAGAGCCGGCTGCCCGCGGTCGAGGAAGCACCAGCCGAGAGTCAGGAACGAGGTTGGGGTACGAATCTCTATCTGCGGATCGCCTGTCCAGGGGCCGATCCCGATGCTCGCGCTACGGACTTTTCGGCAGGTGAGGCTCGACTCGATAGCGCAAGGCTTCGTTCTCTCGATGTAACGGAGCTCCTCAAGGGCGGCGAGTTCCTGCTCAGCTTTGAGCGTTGTCAGCTGGGCCCCATGAAGGTCGACGCTGACTTTCCAGGTCGTTACACGCTCGATGTCGATCGACTCAAATCCGGTGTCGGAGCTAGCGACGCGCCTGCGCTTGCCATTGCCCTGTCCGGCGACGAGGTCGAGCAGGGCAGCACAGCCTGGCCGCTCGGTATGATCATGGTGGGCTGCGGTGGTTCGGGCGCTTGCGACGAGGACCTCAGAGTCGCCGCGGAGTTCCGAACGGGCGTCGGCTCGTTCGTGGTTGCGTTTCGAGCCCTACAGTCCTTTTGGTCGGGCCAGGGGCTGTCTTTGAGCCTAGCCGGGAGAGATACGACAGCGGAGTGTGAGTACACGAATGTCCCGGGAATCGGCCCACGCGTGACGTGCGAAACCGAGTGACGCACTTCGACCATCAAGAAGTCACGACCGTCGGCCTGGTTATGGACGTACGACGGGGGAACGTCTCCTTCGGGCAGGCCGCGAATGGGCTCAGCCGAACCAGCCTTGAAGTCAAACATCCACAGCCGATAGTTGACGCCGTATGAGTCGCCGAACGTCGTCGGATCAGTCAGCGCCTCGAAATCAAAATCGTCACCAAACAACTCGCTGTGGAGTACGGCCGCTATGCCTTTGCCGTCCTTCAGGTATTGAAAGTTCATGACGGGGCGGCCGTCCGTCAGCGTGCTGAGGTCAGACTGCCAGTCAGCGTCTAGCCCACCCAGAGCCGTGAGGCGCGTCACGCAAGGCGCGGCGCCCGTCCCCACCAAGGCGTGCAGCGCCGGGTACTCCCAATTGCTGAAGTAGAGGTTGCCCTGTTCGTCCTTAGTGATGGCGTCGAGGCCCGGACAAGGTGCATCGATGATCTCTTTCTCAGCGTGAGTCGTCTGATCGTAGATCACGATCGGAGAATCGGAATGAATCGAAAATTCGTCGATTCATTCGCGCGAAATGGCCAATGCGCGGACCGTAGGCAAATAATGAGTGGGTAGTGATGTGCCAACGTCTAAGGTTACCCTTTGGCTGGAGGCGCATTTGAAAGCTCTTCAGGGTCCAACTTGTAATACTGAGCGAGCTCTTCGTAGAGCTCGGGGTGTCGAGCTCTCATGGTTTGGGCGCGCTCGAAGAACTCTTCGGTCACCACGGCGAAGAACTCAGCCGGATTGGTTGCGCCGTAGCTATCGATGTCGGTAGGCGTATTTTTAGACAAATCTGAGCGAAGAGCCTCGAATTCTTCGCTAAAAGTTTGGGCCCAGCTCGCGTACCTGTCGCGAGTGGGAAGCTCTGGGGTGCCATTCATCATCCCTTGCTGACCATCTAGTTGATGCGCGAACTCGTGAAGAACGACGTCGTGCCCGTCATGAGGGAGCGCCGCGCCCTCCTCGGCGGCCCGCCAGGAGAGGACCAACGTGCCGTGGGTCCACGATTCGCCCAGGCGATGTTCTTCCCCTTCGACCACGACGTAGCCTTCATGGCGCTCGACGGCCACTTGGTACCCCGTCGGATAAACGACCACGGAGCCGAGCTCCGGATAAAGTGGATCGTCCAGAGTCACGCGCCGGAGCACGAGCAAACACGCTCGGGCCGCAATGGCCACACACATCTCCTCCGTTAGCTCGAGCCCCCCCACGCCGACGAAGTTCTTCTCCGCGATCAAGATGCGAACGAGTCGTTCTAGCTTGTCGCGATCCTCGGCGGGGAGCTTCGAGTAAAGGGCTACATTCTTGTCGATCAGCTCTCGGTATTCGTCCGGGAAAGGGGACTCGAATAGGTCACGGCGACTTAGCCGCCGCCAAAATGCGAACATGAGCCAGAATATATTCGGGACCGCCGACGGGCGCTATCGTACCTATCGGTGGCGTCTCAGCTCGCTCTCGGCCGGCGAGGGGTTAGAGCTCGTGCCACAAGGAACCATGGGATCGTAAGTCACTCGGTGAACGACGGTGAGCCGACGTCTGGCATTTCGTGGCCTGTGAACGCTTCGAAGGCATCGTAGATGTCTCCAAGATCGTCGGCCGGAGCGAAAGCGTCATCCCAGCCGGGGATTTCCCCGGTGATGCCGTCCTCGACCGCGCCCGCCAGCGCATCCCCGACAGTTTCTGCCAAATCGGGTTCGGGTCCGCCTTCACCTATGAGAATTGTGGCGGCGCCCACGAGCTCGGCTTTCGTTCGTTCGAGATCGGTCCAGACCTTGATGCCGTTGAATCCGCCTAGTTCGCCCGCTCGTTCCGCCAGGCTCAAGATGCTGTCGATTTGGGCGAGAGTTTGTTCCACCTCTGCTGCCACCGCGCCGCCCGAGCCGTCGGGTAAGCCGCCAATGACATCACCAGTCAGCGGATCGACCCCGACAAAGGCCAAGGGCGAGCCATCCGTCGGCGCGATCAAGAGGCGGCCAGCATACGATTGCACAGGCTCATACCACTCGGAGCCGAGCGTGGCGTCGATCGTGAGAGGATCATAAGAGGCGACCGGCTCCTCTTTCATGAGAGAGAGCGTGCTCTTCGGGAAACGACGCGCTTCGATGGCGGCTAGATAAGCCGTTCGGCGCAGGGTGATCTCGAAAGCCTCCTCGGGATCTCGCGCCGCTGTGCGCCTGGGAGCCAGGGGCAGCCAATCGAGTGAGCGCCGCACGCCGCGCCCAAAAATCGGCCGTTCGACGTAGAGTGCCGTACTCACGCCCTCGGGATAGGTCGAGGGCCCTTCGGCCTCATCGGGGCCAGCCGAAAAGGCGAAGCGCAGGTTCGCCGGAGTGCGCGAGCGTGAAGTCGCAAGCGCCGCCGTCGCTTTCTTGCGATCGCCGGCCCAGGTCGCGTCCACCAGGCTCTCCAGTTTGAGACGTTCGGCGATGTGCTCATCAAGTTTCTCAGCCAGCGACGGAGGTCCGGCCTCGACCCCGAGCACCGCGCGCCCAAACAGCATCGCGTCCGCTTCTTCCAGCAGTGAAGGCTCGACGCCCCGCTCGAGGGAGCCTGCAACCAGTCGACGCACCTCGCGGCCGGCCGTAACCACCGTGACGAAGACTCCGGAAATCGAGGGCAGCGGAGCGGCGTCCTCCGAAACTGTGTAGGTCGCTTCCGCGTTCAGGCGCTCACCATCCACTTGCACGCGCACGGTGCGTTCGCTGGGCCCTTCGATCGAAGCGCGATAGACGATGCGATACGTGTAAGCCGCTTGCCCGAGGGCGAACTCAGCCGCACTCACTGCGACCCCCGCGCCGTCTACTCCATCTACCCGAGCGCCATGTGAGACCTCGGCCACCCGCTCGGCGACAGCTTCATCAGCCTCTCCCACCGCGACGGCAAGGATCGGAGCACCGCCCGCAAGCGCGCGGAGAATGTCCGGTGTGGATTCGTCTTCCGCGACGAAATCGCTCACGAGCACGATCAAATCTGCATCGCTCTCCGCAAGCGCCCCTAGGTTCGTCCAAACCTCCGAGGCCGCCCCGCCGAGCTCGCTGAGCTGTGCGTCGACCTCTTCAATGCTCGCGACGAAACCGCCAGCGACGGCGGGACCATTGAAATCCATGCCGAGGACTTGAATGGTCGCGCCCGGCACGGCCCCGAAAATGGCCGCCGCCATCTCGTGCCCCGTCGCTGCGACGTCCTCCAGGAACTCAGGCGGAAGCGACGACGAGCGGTCGAACAAGAAAGCAACCCGAGGCGGCGGGAGCTCGGAGCGGCGCAGCACGGCCGGAATCGCCGCGCCTTCTTCCTCCAGGCTGAACGCATCGGCCGCAAGACCGCTCACTAGCTCTCCGTCCTCGTCCTTCAAGGTTACCAAAACGCTCACCTCGGGGAACGCTGAGTCGTCGACCTCAAGCACGACCGAGTCGACCGACGCGAGAAGCTCAGAATCGCTGGGCGCGGGCGCCACGCGTTCATCCCCCACGAGCGCGCCTTCGTTGTTGGTTCGAATGATTTCACCGCCGCGGGTCATCGCCTCACCGACGGCCGAGAGCTCTTGGGCAGTGGCGTCACTGAGATCGGCGCCCTTGACCTGGAGGGTGGGAATGAAGCTTTGGGCGCGTTCGGCAGACGTTCGCCCCGCCTCACGCAGGGAAAACTGAGTCGCGAAAGCCGCCGTCACAGTACGACCCACGAGCTCGTCCACGCTCCACGTCTTTTCGACCAGGGGGATTTCGACGTCCGGCTGATTCGCGCGTGCGACGCCGAGCCGCACGCTGACGGACTCGAGCGGAGACGCTTCGGGCGCAAGCTCGGCATCGAGGGCGTGCGTCTCGCCCCACTTCGAGCCGGGGTAGTTGGGGTTCAAATCGACGCTCTCGCCCTCGATGGTGGCGCGGACGAAGGGCAGCTCACGGAGCTCAAAATCGAGTGGAAGCGCGCCCGCTGCGCTCACTCCTGCTTCATCGAGCAGCGCGAGTACGGAGTCGACTTCGCTTCGTTCGGGGTCGAGGGCGGAGACCGTGAAATCGGCGGGTAGCTCCGGAAGCACCGAGAGCCAACGAGCCCGATCCTCGGTGGAGGTCGGCGGAGCGAACGTCCTTTTGGCCGGCCTCTCGAGCAGCGCGTCGAGATCGAAATCGGCCTCAGGCTTTCCAACAAAGACCTCAGCTTCGAAGCCGGCCTCCACCAAAAGCTCCGCGAGCAAGTCGGCCCGCTCCCGCAGCGTGCCCATGCCACCGCGCAGCGTCGCTCGGCTTCCGAAACGGCGCGCCGTGCCTGCGCCGTAGAATCCGCCGGGGCCGGGGATCACGGCGAGATCGTCGCGCACCAACTCGAACAAACCTTCGGCATCTCGCGCCATCACAAGAGCTTGGGCTCGAGCTATCCAGTGGTCTGGGCTTCGGCGCAAACTCTCCTGCATCTCACGAAACGCATCGAAGGCGTCGTAGTCGGGTGCGTTACCACCTTGGCCTCCCGTGCTACTGCCGCCCGTGGAGGTACGTCCTCCACTCGCGCCACCCGTAGCGGGCCTCTCCCCACCTTCGCCCCCCTGATCGCCCTGAGTCGACGACCCTCCGCCACAAGCGAAAAAAACTGGCCCTAGGGCCGCAGCCAACACAAGGAGCGCGGTCGCTCGAGGAAGGAATGCCATCTCAGACTTATCGCATCGAAGCTGACAGGCGCCTAGTCTGCGGCGAGCCCTTCACCGTGAAGGTCGATCGACGGTCGACGCGCCTTCAACGAGTCCTTCGGGCGGCCCGAGCTCCGTTTTGACATGCACTCGATCCCACTTGGGTCGCCGACAACTTCGGACGGTCCTCAAGGATTCGGGAGAGAAATTTTTGCCGTCGAAGTTGTGGGCGTCTTGGCCGAAGCGGCCTCAAAGAACGTCGCCTTGATACCTGAAGTGGCTATTTGGATGCCTACGCAGAAGATCAGGAAGGCGATGATCCTGTTCACTATCTTCTCACCTTCCGAGCCCAAGTAGGACACGATTCTCTCGGCGTTGAGATAGAAGAAGTAGATGAGCGCGCACATCATGGCGATGGCGATTATGATTGCTCCCATGCTGATGAAGTAGCTCTTTAGATCGTGCGTGCTTCTGGCACTCAGCGTAAATAGTACTGAAATGGTGCCCGCACCCGTCGTGACGGGAAAGGTGATGGGATAAAACAGCTGCCCCCAGAGCCGTTGGTGCCCAGCGTTCGGTGCCGCTTGATTGTCTGGGTCGGCGGAGTCGCCTTCCTTATCAGACGACAAAAATTCCCACCCGATTTTGCAAATCATGATGCCGCCAGCCATTTGCACTACGGGGATGGAGATACCAAACACGTCTAGAATAAACCGACCGGCAACGAGCGCCACCGCCGAGACGCAGAAGGCATAGATGGCAATCTTGCGCGTTGCTTGTTTGCGCTCGGCATAGGTGAGCCCGCCGAAGTAAGGCAGGACAATGAACGCCGTACCGATAGGATTGACGACCGGAAAGAGCGCGATGAAGCCGACGAACATCAGATGAATAAATTCGTGAAGGGACGGCATGGCAGCGCCCAAAGAAGCACGCTTTGGAGTGCCGTGGCTAGCTGGAGCCTAGAACTCTGACCCTAGCCCTCGAGCCGCGCGTCGATCTGCGAGCGAAAGCTCGCAAAATAGTCCCTCGGCGTGCAACCCAAGTACTGCCGAAAGACGCGGTGGCATTGGGCGTAACTGCCGAAGGAGGCTTCGAGCGCGGCGCGGGTAAGTGGCATGCCACTATCGGCGAGTTGAATGAACTTCATCAGCCGAAGGCGGGTGCGGAACTCAACCAAGCGCAATCCCAGGTGCCTGTGGAAGTATCGAGAAATCTCACTTGGTTGGACCTGGAGGTTCCGAGCCAATCGTGTCGACCCAAGCTCGGGTCGTTCGGTAACTGCGGCGAGACTTCGGCGCGCAAGAATATGACCCTGATCGAAATGCCCGGCCAACTGGCAGAAAACCTCCGAGGCGACTCGTTCGTGATTCTCGGCGTCAGTGGGTGCATCGAGGCTTAACAATTGGCCTCGAATCGACTCAGCGATCTCGGGAAGTAGCCGAAACGGTCGCGATTCTGCAGCTACAGGCTGCGTTAAACAAAGCCCCGCAAGCTCGGGAGTGAGAGCGACCACCATTAACTCAACATCAGCGGAAGAGTTGAGCATTTCATGATCTTGCCCAGGACGCAGCAGTAACACGTCGCCTGGAGACATCTCGAAGGTGCGCGCTCCCACGCCCATCGTCGCGCGGCCCGAGAATACGAAGTTCAGTTCGGGTTCAACGTGGAAGTGCCTCGGACGTCGATATGCAGGCCGATGGAGCCACATCTGCGCGCGATGGCCCGGCAGCATGGGAAACGGCTGGTAGATAGGCGACAATCTTATGAAGAATAGCGTGGAGAAGGGGGACAGTCGAACGGACCGAGTCCCAAGAAATGAGAGGTTGGCGAGCGAGGACTGAGGCAGGCTCGTTGAGTGCTGCAACCCCGCAATCTGAATATTCTTTCGCTTTCTCTTCTTCCTTGGCTTTGCGGTTGCGGAACGTCTCCTCTCTCTGACCCCTCGGCTTCGGGCGGGGCGCTTTCCGCCAGCGGAGGTTCTTCCGCGGCGGTTGGGGGCGAAGCCGCGCTTGGTGGTGGGGTGACTGGTGCGGGTGGTGAAAGCGTCGGAGCTGGTGGAGCGGGTCCAGCTCTCGGCGGAGGATTCGGTGTTGGTGGAGAACCAGGTGTTGGCGGAGAACCAGGTGTTGGCGGAGGAGTGGAAACTGCAGGTGGCTCGGGTGGAACTGCCGGTTCGGTTGGCGGGTCGAATGGCGGCGATGAGAAGTTTACGCTGCTTTTTCGCGACGACTTTGATGAGTTAGACACGAGCCGCTGGCAACTGATGACGCACTCTTGGGACGGAAACCTAGCGCTGTTTTCTAGTGAATCCGCGACCGTCGCGGACGGTCACTTGACGATAACATTGTTAGATGCGCCAGTCGGAACCACCGATGACGGAGGAGCGGCCAAGATGTTCCTAGGCGCCGAGGTCCGCTCAACAGACGTCGTCACGTACGGTCGCGTGAAAGTTCGCGCCAAGTTGGCGAGTGGAAGCGCCGTGGTTTCGTCGTTGGTAACGATTTACACTCCCTGGCCCGCCGACAACTGGAACGAGCTGGACGTCGAGCTGCTCGGTCAAGATCCGAGCGAGGTTCAATTCAACGCCATGGTGTACACAGGGACGCTGCCGGCGACGAGTACGCCCGTGAGCCCCACGCAAGACGCGGTGCTCTACCCCCTCGGCTTTGATTCCAGCGCCGACTTTCACGAATACATCATAGAGTGGACGCCTGAATCCGCTAAATATTTCGTCGACGGCGTGCTCGCTCGCAATTGGAACGAGTCCATCGACCTCATGACCTTGCCGCAGAATGTCCTTTTGACCATTTGGGCATCAGACAGCCCGGACTGGGCCGGGCCAGTTGATGGCACGACCCGTGGAGCGCATGCCGTTTATGATTGGGTTGAGGTCTACAGCTATGCGCCCTAGGCCCTTTGCGACGGCTACCAACTTGAAAGCTTCACCGCCGAAAAAGGCCCCGCCCACCCATCAGAACGGGCAATCAGTCTGAGTGGATGTGAACTGGGGGTTGTCGGCGACTTGGAACCAGTCGACGAACCATAGGCAGCCGTCGCGAGCTGTGCCTGCAGGGATCTTCATGCATTCTTGGCGGACGCAGTCTTTCTTTGCGGAGTGCGAGCCGGTGCACTCGCTCAGGAAGCCTCCGTATTGAGCGCCTAGGTCACTCGTGCCCCATTGGCGGCTACAAGCGTTGAATTGTCCTACGCCGCCGCCGGGGATCATCAAGTCGAACTGGTTACCCCCAACATCGCTGCCCGTGTTCGTGACCTTGACGATCATTTGTTTGCCTTTGATGAGCTTCGAACCCGGATCGTTTTGGTTGTGCTCGCCCGTCCCGGTGAACTGGATGCGGTAGCAACCGCCGCAATTGGGGTTGGCCTTGGCGAAATGTCCGTAAGAGAGGCAGTCCGAAATGGCATAGGGTGCTTCATCGTAACAGGCGAACGAGCCTCCGCCGTTGCAGGAGCTGTTCGTATCGCCTGTGTTAGAAACACCGTCTTGACTGCAACGATGGCCGTTGAACTGCGAACAGTGGGGCTGACAACAATCCCAGTAGCGCGTTGCAAAACCATTGCCGCCCGTGACGTCGGGCAATCCTTCGTTGGAGCAGTCAATGGCCCCAGAACCGCCAACGCCGCCTTCGGGCACGCAGCGTCCACAACTGACGTCGCAATAGTTCGCGAACCAATCCTCCCCGCATGACTCCGTCTCGGTCGCCCATCGTTCGCAGTCGGCATCCGGCCACTCCGGATCAGGGGGTGGTTCAACGTTGACGCATGGAGCCCCTCCTGCTGGCGCTCCACCACTAGCCGAGCCGCCGTTCGCGCTCCCGCCCGAGCTATTGCCTCCAATATTCGAAGCTCCGCCGCCGCCGTTCGCGCCGCCGCCCACACTGGTCAACTTCCCGCCCGTGCTCGCGCCGCCGTTAGCTGGGCCGCCACCACTGGTTGCCCCGCCCGCATTGACCCCGCCACCGGTGAGCGTCGCCGCACCACCAGCGTTCGGGACTCCATCGGTAAACGTTGGGGAACTGGTGCACGCTACCGCCGAGACGAAGTTGACGGCGAGCGCGGCAAAGCCAACAGAAACGAAGGACCGGCGCGCCCTCGGCGAAGTAGAAGGTGGATAAGGCTTTTCCATTTTCTGCTCAGGAGTTGCGCGGCCCAAAGGGAAGACCGCGAAGTTATGATTGTTAGAAAAATAGGATGGGGCGGAGTCCTCGCCCTATCAACGGATTCCTTTCAAGGTATCCAAGGGCGCAGCTAGGCTCTCCTAAAATCGAGGCAGGCGCCCGACCTTGAGCCAAATAATTCCGTGAGCCTAGATTTTTACTGCTGGGTGGCCAAATTTGGCACGGAGTCGGACCAGGAGGCCTGTTCGAGAAGGAGTCGATTCCGGACGTTTGCTCATTTCGCTCTACCAATCGAGCTGCTTAGGTTGTCGGTGAAGGGAGAAACCAAGAGCATGGCCTACATCGATTTTTTTGCGTTGCCGCTGCCGAAGGGAAACGAGGGCGCTTACCGCGAGATGGCTCAGACATTTGCGGCAGTCATGAAGGAACACGGCTTACTGCGTTACGTGGAGGCAATCGCCGATGACGTGCCGCATGGAGAGCTCACTGACTACTACCGCGCTGTCGCGGCAAAGGAGGGCGAGACGGTTGTTGCAGCCTTCGCTGTTTGGCCAAGCAAGGAAGTGCGCAATCAAGCTTGGGCCGAGGGTATGAAAGACCCTCGCATGAGCAACATGGAATCGTACAAGTCCGTCTTTGACGGCAAACGTATGTTTTGGGGCGGATTTATGCCCATTCTCGAGTTCGAGGCCGGACAGGCGAGTACAGACTAGTTCCTTCCGAATCTGAGCGCCTTCGCGGCGGGTCTTTCTTGGCCTCGAGCGTTCTGCTACGGGGGTTCAATGGTGGGAAACGCTCGTGGTTTGTCGAACGCTTCTTTGTCCGTTCTCCTCTTGAGCGCCGTTCCCTTCTGGACACTCGCTGCCTGTTCGGAAGACGCTTCCGATGAGGTCGCCGGCGGGGCGGGAGCAGAAGCCGGGGGCTCCACGAGCTCCGGGGCGGCCCCGACGGGCTCGGGGGGGAGCACGCCGGTCGGGGCTCCAACCTGGGCCGCGGACTTAGCTCCGCTCATCTATGGCGAATGCGTAGGCTGTCATCGTGACGGGGGAGTTGGACCGTTCCCACTAGAGACCTACCAGCAGGCCGCCGAGATTTCGGGCATCCTGGCTTCGCTCGTGGAAGAGCGCCACATGCCTCCTATGCCCGTTGATGGCAGTGGCCAATGTAATAACTATTCCAACGCCCGTTGGCTCAGCGAGTCTGAAATTGGCCTCTTTGCCGCCTGGAATGAGGCGGGCGCTCCGGCCGGCGATTTGAGCCTTGCGCCAGAGCTTCCCCCACCTCCTCCGGCACTCGCCGATCCAGACCTCACGTTAGATGCCGGCGAGCCGTACCTACCCAACGCGGATCTGGTCGATGATTATCGCTGTTTCGTGATCGATCCGGGGCTTACGGCCTCCAAATTCATCACAGCTTACGAGGTTCAGCCTGGCGACGAACGGGTCGTGCATCACGCCATCGTCTACCAACCAGACAGCGACGAGGCGGCCGCCGAAGCGGTCGCGCTCGACGAGGCCGAAGCGGGCCCTGGATACACCTGCTTTGGCGGGGTTGGTGTTTCGTCCGAGCCGAGCGTGCTGTGGGCGCCGGGCGGCGGATTCGTGGAGCTGCCGAAAGAGACGGGGGTATCGCTTGCCGCAGGTCGCAAGTTGGTGCTGCAAGTTCACTACAACGTCTCTCACGGCGCGTTTCCCGACCAAACCAAGGTTAAGTTAGCTCTCAGTGATACGGTGAAGTTTCCCGCTCGCTATCAGCCGATTGCGGACCTCGATATGCAGCTAGAACCGGGGCTCTCTGCAGCAACAACGACGCGGACTTTCCCTGCGCTCGGGCAAGCCATCACCGTTCATGGCGTCATGCCCCACATGCACACGCTTGGCCGGGAGCTCTCAGTGACGGCGCAGGCTGACGGGGCCGAGCAATGTCTGGTGCTGGTTGATCGCTGGGATTTCCATTCGCAAAATGCTTGGTGGTATACCGAAGCTCGCAGCTTCGACTCCGTGGAGTCAGTCAGCATCAGTTGCACGTATGACACCACGGGCCGTTCTGAGGTGGTAACCTGGGGCGAAGGGACGGACGACGAAATGTGTCTGACCTACCTCTATGTGACGCAGCCTGAGTAGTACGGGTACTTGGCGTGAGTATGAAAACTTGAAGCGAGCGCGGCATTCGCCGGGGCGCACTACCAAAGATTTGCCCGACGAGACCCGCTTGAGCTTGCTCTCTTGGAGCTTCGCGGGGCATGCTTGAAGCAAGATGGTTCGGCCTGTTTCACGCTTATTTTTGGGGGGTCTTCTAGCGAGCGTTGCTTCCGCCACGGCGGCCGGCTGTGCGACCGCACCGGCTGCGGGTGATCAAGGCAGTGGTGGTTCGCCCACGACGAGCGGAGGGGCCGCATCGAACAGTGGCGGAGCCATGACGGGGGGCTCGCTCGCGAGCGGCGGGGCGGCGAGCAGCGGAGGACGGAGCGCGGGCGGAGGCGCGTCGGTCGGAGGTGAGTCGACTAGCGGTGGCGGTTCGAGCGACGGCGGAGCGAGTCCGAGTGGTGGTGCCCCCGGTGACGGCGGCTCGAACAGTGGTGGAACCAGCCCGGACGGTGGCGCCCCATCTGGCGGTGCCGCAAGTGTGTGCCCTACGGTGCCAGCGCTAACAGGAGGCCAACGTTATTGCTCGAATACTAAGGCCAGCGCCGGAAGCGGTTATGGCTTTGAGCTTTGGGCAGAGGGGCCTGGCACGAGCTGCATGACGGTCCACGGTAAAGATGCCGCGTTTAGTGCCGAATGGAGCAACGTCGAAGATTTCTTGGCCCGTGTGGGGCTCGAATTCAATCAGACGCAGACGCATGGCCAAATCGGCACGATTGTAGCCGAGTTCGCCGAGACCAAAGAGGAGACTGAACCAGACGGCCTCACCTATATTGGCATCTATGGCTGGACGGTGAGTCCCCTCCGTGAATTCTACATCTTGGACGATTGGGGCGCAGAAAAGCCGGGTGGCTTCTCTTCAGACGGCACGCCCCGTGACGAGGTCGGTACGCTCGAAGCTGATGGCGAGACCTATGATGTGTGGAAGAAAACCCGCGTCAACAAGCCCGCCATTACCGGACCGAGCGAAACCTTTGACCAATACTTCAGCATCCGGCGCACGGCACGGCAATGCGGAACGATCTCCGTCTCAGAGCATTTCACCAAGTGGGAGGGCTTAGGGCTGCAGCTTGGGAAAATGCACGAGGTGAAGCTGCTCCTCGAGGCGCAATTCAACGGCGGAAATATCGCCTTTACCACCGCCAAAGTCGTGGTGGAGTGACCTTTGGCCCCGCTAGGCTACCCGGCTCGCTCCGCTTTCAAGTAGCTGGACCACCTTGCGTAGCAGGGTGGCGACGCTGAGCGGTTTGGCCAAAAAGTTCAGCTTTTCATCCACAAGCCCACGATGGACGATGGAGTCTTCCGTGTAACCGGACATGAAGAGCACGACCATTTCTGGCCGCCGATTTTTTAGCTCAGCCGCGAGCAATGGCCCCGTCATTTGGGGCATGACGACGTCCGTCAAAAGCAGATCGATGCGTTCCTCGAAACCCTTAGCTAGCCCGAGAGCATCGACCGGCCCCGATGCTTCGAGGACGCGATACCCGGCGCGGGACAAAACGGTGACCAGCATGGACCGGAGCTGAACTTCATCTTCCACTAGCAGGATCGTGCCGCCCTTGTGATGGAGCGGCAGCGACGGGCTAGGCGTCAACGCTTCGGGGGTTTCGTTCGTGGCAGGCAGGTAGACCTTGAATGTGGTGCCTTTGTGCAATTCGCTATGAAGCCAAATGCCGCCGTTCCACTTTTCGACGATGTCAAAGACCGTCGAAAGACCTAGGCCCGTCCCTTTTCCGGCGTCTTTGGTGGTGAAGAACGGCTCGAAGATCTTCTTCTGGATCTCGGGTGGCATGCCATGCCCTGAATCGGAAATGGCGAGCACCACGTAGAGGCCGGGCGCTAGGTCGAGGCCAGGTGGTGCCGTGTCCGTGCGAAAGTTCACATGGGAGACCTCGAGCTGGAGTTCGCCTCCGGCGGGCATAGCGTCGCGAGCGTTCACCACCAAATTGAGTAGAACCTGTTCGATCTGACTCGGGTCGGCTTTGACCAGGGCGGGCGTGTCGGACAGCGCTAGATTGAGCTCGACCGTGGCGTCGATGAGACGCCGGAACATTGGGTAGGCTCCCTCGAGCACCTGGTTCAGGTTGACGGCGCGGGGTTGAACGAGCTCCTTGCGGCTTAGCGTGAGCAACGTGCGCGTCAAGGACGCGGCGCGCTCTGCTGCATAGCGAATTTCTTGCACTTCGTTGTGACCGACGCCTTCTGAGAGCTTGTCTTCCAAGACGTCAGAAAATCCCAAAATTACGGACAAAATATTGTTGAAGTCGTGGGCCACGCCGCCAGCGAGCCTGCCGATGACTTCCATCTTCTGGGCCTGGCGAAACTGCGCTTCGAGTTCTTTCTCGTGCGTCATATCTCGCGCGACGAGTGAGAAGTGAGTGGGCTGTCCGTGCTTGTCCCAATGACAGAGCAAGAGCGCGGACACGGGCCGGCGTTCGCCAGCGTGGCTCTCGAAATCCATCTGCACCTGCCACGAACCGCGTGCCATCGCTACCGCGCGGCCTGTATGCATGAAACTATCGTGGAAGGCGCTGCCTACGATGTCAGGTAATGAGCGGCTGAGGATATCAACTTGAGCTGGTATGCCTGCAAAGCTACGGCCGGCCTGATTCAAAAAAACCAACCGTAACTCTGGGTCGACAACACAGACAAGGTCTGGAGTTGCGTCGAGGATGGCGGACCTTTGCGCGAGCTGCTGGGCTGCGCGCATTGTGGAGGTAATGTCGAGCAGCGCGCCCACCGTGCGCTGGGGTTTTACTTCGTGCCCTTTCGCCTGAAAATTCGTAGTTGAACGGGCCGCGAACCAACGTGTCTCGCCATTCGGATGGAGCCAGCGATATTCCACGTCGAAAGCCGAACGGAGGTTCGGATCGAGCGTGCAGCGCATGGCCTCGTGGAAGCGCCCCAAGTCCTCGGGGTGGATTCGATCAAAATACCATGTCAAGTCGGGAAGGCGATCCGAGGGGTAGCCACTCATCATCCGATAGTTAGGTGACCAGTAGATGGCCTGTTCGGGGCGCGCCGGGTCGTGATCCCAATCAAACACTCCCACCTGCGAGGTGGCCATGGCCTCGCTGAGGCGGCGCTCGTGCCGCTCGGCGGCGAGCCTCAGTTCCTCTCGTTCGGTGACGTCTAGGATTGTTCCGGTCGTGCGCACCTGCACCCGCTCTCCCGCCACGATGGCAAAGGTGGTGCCCCCTTTTCCATGCACCCAACGCACTTCGCCGTCTTTGCGAATGACGCGATAGAGCATGTCGAACAGGCCGTCTCCGTCTGGACTATTGGCCTTAATGATGGCGGCCTGAACCATTGGTACATCCGCGGGAAAAGTTTGACGAGCAACTTCGCTCATGCCGACGGGCTCGTCAGGTTCAAAGCCCAACATCTCCCGAAAACGAGGGCTTGCCCAAGTGTGGCCCGTCGCGAAGTCGTGTTCGAAGACGCCGATCTCCCACGTCCGGACTGCCATCGACAGCCGCCTCAGCATGGCTTCCTGCTCGGACTCACTCATCGGACCTCAGACTCGTTTTCACCCTGCGACAGAGCCGTCTAGCTCGGTTATGGTGAGGACGCCAGGTGGGAGTCCGGAGCACGTTAGACTGTCCAACACACACTACTCGTGCCTCGGGGTCGTTTTAGTAGGGATGGCAAAATTCAGGCCACAAATCGCGATGAAGTCGTGATTTGTGAGTGATTTTCACGACGTTGCGTGCTGAGCGTTGGCGAAGCGGATGCCCCAACGGATGCCAGTGGAGCTCGAACTAATCATGAACGAGTTGTTAGGCGTCGCGAGATAACTTAAGGCTAAGGACGGGCTCGTGTTTCTTAACGCGTGTCATCGAATGGCCAGCGGAATGGGCCGGACAAGTGTCCGCTTGCGGAGCTTCGGTCCATGCCGCATGTTGCGCTCGGAAGGGGCGGGGGGCTTGGGCCGTCGCTGAGAGCAAGGAGCGTAGGGGATGAGTTCTTCAGGTTCGAAAGTCGTTTTACTGGGAATGAGCGAGGGGGCCGCGAGGCGGTTTTGGCCTGTCGTGTTGGGCCTGGCGGTGGCTGTCGCGGCGGCGTGCTCCCCGAGCGGTGAAGAGGGAGCGAATGCGAGCGGCGGCGTCGCAGCGGCGCTTGGCGGCGCGCTTGCTGGATCTTCGGGTGGCAGTGCGAGTGCTGGTGGAAGCTTGACCTCCGGAGGGCAGGCGATGGCGACCGGCGGCGAAATTTCGACGGGCGGCGTGGCGCCAGGGCTCGGTGGCGGGCTCGGTGGCGGGGTAGGCGGCGCCGCTGAAAGCAGCGGGGGCACGGTGAGTGCGGGTGGAGCTGACAAGGTTATGCGCTCGATTGGCACTTATGACTTTCAACATTTTCCTATCGAGGTGGCAGAAACGGGCCTCTGGAACGGCGGGGAAACGCCGGGGACGACGCTGACGACCACGACCTTCGACACCGTGATCCTCGAAAATGGCTACCTCAGGGTGACGCTACTGCCAGCCTACGGCGGCCGTATCTTGAGCATCGTGCATAAGCCGACCGGCCGCGAGCTGCTCTACCAAAACGCGATAGGGACCCCCTATCTGATGCATGAAGACATCTTCTACTACGACTATCTCGTGATTTTGGGAGGTATCTTTCCGAGTTTCCCGGAGCCGGAGCACGGCCGATATTGGAACCAACCGTACGAGTTCGCGATCGTGAGTGAGGGCCCCGATGCGATCACTGTGCGCATGTCGCGGCAGGATAACCTAGACGTGCCAGTTGGCGTTCCCTCCCGTTACGAAGTCGGTCGAACGGACCTCTTGGTTGAGCTCGAGATCACCCTGCGAGCGGGGCGCTCGAACCTCGAACTCAATACAAAGCTTACTAATCCCAAGCCCAGTGCGATTCCTCGGTTTGAATACTGGACGATAACGACGCTCGCACCCGGTTCGACGCCGGGCCACGCTATGATTCCTGAAAGCACCCGCATTATTGCGAAAATGGACCAGGTTCATTTGTTCGAGAGCTCTTGGAGCTGGTTCGGCGACGCCGAAGAGAGAGTGAATGATGAGGTGTTCAAATGGAAAAACCTCTCCTATTTCGAAAACTGGGTCGATCAAGGGACCGCCTTTGCCCATCCTCAATATGAAGCCAACTTTTCGGGTCTCATCAACTACGAAAACAGTCATGGAGTGCTGTGCGTCTCTGCCAATGTAGAGACGCCCGGGCTCAAGCTGTGGACGTTCGGGAAAGACAGCGTCCATGTCGACATCAATGACAGTTCAGAGTGGCTGCGCCCAACGATTGAGATGTGGCACGGCGTTACTCCTGAATTCTGGCAACGCGGTGCGATGGAAGCGGGCGAGGTGCGCACCTGGACAGATCACTATTTCCCGACGCTAGAGTTGAGGGACATTAGCGCGGCCAGCGAATACGGCGCGGTTTACCTCTCCAGCACGACCAGCGGCGTCAACGCCGTGCTAAGTGCTCTGGCCACCTTGACGGTGCCGAACCAAACTGTCCACGCTGTCATGAAACTCTCGGGCAGCGTCGTCAGGGAAGAGGATATACTCGTGTCGCCAGCCGAGGCGACGACACTCGAGGTTAGCGTTCCTGCGAGCTCTGTTCTCGCGGGAGCGGAGCTGTCCATAGAGTTTTCTCAAGAGAGCAGAGCTCTCCTAACCGCAAAAATAGTCTTGCAGTAGGTGCGCGCGCTATCGGGCAATTCCCTGGGCTGCGGCTCTTCGCGGATTTGGCTAAATTGGATTGGGCGGGCACGCGCGGATCGCCCGCTCATAGGGAAGGTGTCTCGGTCAGGCGGCGACTGATGACTTTCACGCTCTGCCGAAATCGCTCGGCTTCGCTGCGACAAGGCGGATAACAAGTGCGACCCCATCCGCAATGCTTGGGAGCGGTGCTCAAAGCTTGAAGCTGAAGCAGGCTGCGCCGATCACCGTATTTTTCGGCTCTTTCGAGCAGTGGGAGGCGACCCTGGCAGCTTGATTGATATCTGAGATCGTAAGCGATCGAGACCTCGGGCGAGGCGTGATTCGCTTTGCGCAACTCCTGGAATAGGCCCTTTAAGCGACTCTTTTGGTCAGGGTGTTCACTCATCAATTGATATAAGAGCTCCGCGCCCTCGAGTCCCATATAATTCTTAATGGTCAGTGAGGCGGCGCTATGCGCCTTACCTATCGCGAGCAACGCCTTCTTGAGGATGAAGACGACCTCCGTATCCTTGTTGAAACGGGCGTCTACACGGAGCAGCTCGGCGATGGTGGCGGCCGATTGGTCCAGAGTGTCGGCGCGGCTTGCGTGGGCGAGAACCAACGCTTTGAGAACCCGCGTATCGCGAGGATACTTGGTCCGTAGCGCCGAGAGAGCCTCAATGCCGTCGTCGCTCGCGATGGCGAGGTCGTCTTTGGGCGCCTGCTCGGTGGTGGAGACATCGTTTGCTGGGCTCGGAGAGGCTTCAAGAGGCGGAGTTGATGCCTGGGCCGGGACCGGTAGCGCAATGGGCACGGGTGGCTTGGCAGTGGCCAGGACCGGTTCGCTCGTCGGTTCGCGGGCCGTTGACGCGTTCTGCGCGGGCTCTAGGCTACTTTCTCGAGCCGGAGGCGGACGCTGGGCGGCGAGTCCGATGCATAGGAGGCCGAGACCTACCAGGCTCGCGAGCATTGGATAAACCGCGCCGCTGAAGACGCGTACAGCTCGGCTCTTGGCTTCGGCGAAGAAATCCTGAACGAGAGCGATGCTGACGGCGAGGATTGCGTTCGCGGGTAAGACGACAAAGAACGCAAGGCTGGCGCGCGACGGAGAAAGCGAGAGCTGCCCGCGACTGAGTCCCGTCCAGACCTGAGCCAGTTGGACCACGACCAAGGAAGCGCCATAACCGAGCAGACCCGCGAGGAGCCCTAAGCGGATTCGCGGAACGAGCTCGGCAACGCGGGCGCTATTTTGCCAGGTTCGGCGGACGAACGCGCGCAGCGAAAGGCCCAGCGGGACCGCCACAAAGGCGGCGACTACGAGCAAAAGGAGGGCCTCGAGTGGGCTGGGGTGGAAGTCCGCAAACTGGATGCCCGCGATCTGAAGCGATGCCAGGAGCGCTCCCAAGCAGGCAAGGCCCGCAAAGCCGAGCCCACAGGTCGTGTAGACGATGAAGCCCAGGCGCGGATCGGCGATGAAACGCTCGATGGTCTTGGATTGACGTCGATTGAGGGGTCCGGAGTCTTGATAGAGCCGCTGGAGTTCTCGACCCATCGCGCCAGCATTTTCGTATCGCTCGTTCGGATCGCGAGCCATCGCCTTCTGAATGACGATCTCAAGGTCGACCGGAAAGCTTCGCACTAGATCGCGCAGACGAGGAGGCTCGCGGTTCATCACGGCCAGCACCGTGAGTTGGGGGGTCTCTTCTTTGAAAGGGGCGCGGCCGGTAGCCGCCGCGAAGAGCAGCGCTCCGATGCCATAGACGTCGGTACGAACATCGGTATCGCGCCCGTTGGCCTGCTCGGGGGCCATGTAACCTGGAGTGCCTAGGATAATACCTGTTTTTGTGAGCTCATTGTCGCTCTCGACGAATCGCGACAGCCCGAAGTCGAGGACTTTGACCGAGGGCAAAGGCTCAGCTTCCTTTGCCGAGTGGAAGGCATCGTGCTGGTCCACGACGAAGATGTTGTGCGGCTTGAGGTCGCGATGAATTACACCTCGTGCGTGGGCTGCTCCGAGCGCGCTACACAGTTGCCTACCGATATGAGCGACGGACTCGGCTTTCAATGAGCCGTGCTGCTTGAGGTAGTCGTTGAGATCAATCCCAGCCAGGTACTCGCAAACCATGTACGGCCACCCTTGTGGGGTCTCGCCGATGTCGTACGTGCCGACGACGCCGTCGTGCTCGATGGTGCCGGCGGCCTCGGCTTCGCGTTGAAAGCGAAGGCGGATCTCTGGGTTCAAAGAGAACTCGGAGTGCAGGACTTTGATGGCATAACGCTTGGTGCGAATGCGTGTGTGATGGGCCTCGTAAACGCGTCCCATGCCGCCGGCACCGAGAACGCGAGTGACGACATAGGTCTCGTGAAGCGTTGTGCCGAGGAGAGGGTCTTGGCTCTCTTCACTCAGTTCCCCACCGGCCCAAGACGTGCGTTCCGGGGTGGGCGGTGAGTCCGGAGGATGGGCCGTAGCCAGGCTCAGCACGTCAGCCGTGGATAGATCGTCTGGCAAAATCGTCGGCCCCACCTTGGGTGGGCTCGCGTCTTTTGGCGACGGATGATTCGTTGCGCTGTCTCCCACTCAACCTCGCCCGTGGTCTTCGAGCCCAGCAAAACCTGACACCTCTAGCTTGTCAGGCTAACGGCCGTTTGACGAGGGAGTTCAGCGTGTAGGAGTGCCACCTAGCTTTGCGGAGGATGGCTTTGAGAAACAGCTTTTGGAAGCACGGCCTTAGCGATCGGTGGGTTCGAGACACGGAGGTCGCATTCGCTTATCGAATCGGGCACGCTCAACCTAGGTACCCACCGCTTATCGCGCATGTAGGACATAGGGTGACCTTCGTGGCTCTCCGCCGCATCCGCGCGTGTGGCCGCTCGCGCTTCACGCTAACGGGTGAACAGGGGGCCGATTCCTTAGGGGGCGCCTACTGGCAGCCTTTCGAGAATTGGTTCGCGGCGAGTAGGAGGTAGAGCGGCCGCAGTGTGCCGGGAAAGTAGGTTTCGTCATCGATGGCCGTAAGCAACCACGCCTCGGTGAACTCTTTCGCTGTAGCCGCGTCGCTTGTCATGGCGCTAAAGGCGGACGCACCTCGGAACATGCTGTTGGGTTCGAAAGCGCGTTGTGGCCCGCCTTCGGTTGCGACGCGCTGCCGGAACGCGTCGAGGATAGGCAGCGCGCGCGCTTCGCCATTCCAGATGTAATCGGTCGCGACCCGCCAAGGAACGCGCGAGGCATCAGGGCCGAAATCGTCGCTATGATTCCCTGCGGTGGCCAAGCCGCCCGTGTCGTTCGACCAATCAGAGAACACTCCGCTCTTTCGAGTCTGGTTGCCCGAAAGCAGGGTGTAACCCGAGCTCAGGAGGGTGCCCCACACCGCATTGCCCGTAATTTGTTGAAAGATTCGGTAGTAAGCCGGCGCCACATACGACGGGTTCGTCTCGTCACAACCTCCGAAATTGTCTCCCGGTTTGATGACGCTGCCGCTCGAACAATTGGCTACCGCATTGTTTTCGATGGCCTGAATGAGCATCTCGGCTTCTTGGGCGTACGTTCCTCCCCAGGCGCAGCCGGCCTGAACGAGAGCCATGGCCGCGTCGAGATCCCCGTCGGTGGCAGCGCCGTCACTCACGTCGGCGCCACAGATCTCCGATTTCCAGTTCATCATGCCAGTCGGGCGACGATGGTTCTTGAAGTACTGCCAGAGCTTGTCGAAGGACGCTTGGTCGTCGAAAGCGGCGGTCAAGAGCATGCCGTAGCCGATGCCTTCCGAGATGCAGTCAGCCTCATCGGTTCGTGGAACGCACGCGCTGCCATCGCCGCAATCGCGGAGATGAAGCCCCTTCCATAGCGTGTATTCGGCCTCGAGCCTGGTTTCGTCGAAGGTCTTGAAACCGCTCAGGCCGCCTGAAGCAGCGCTCGACATGAAGGAGATTTCTTCCGCGCCGAGCGGCGCGAGCTCTTCGATGCAGACATTGAAAGCTCCTGCTTGGCTGCCATCGAGGTAGAGTTGGAGGCTAACGATTGGGCCATCCACCTCAAGTCCAGCGTCTTCCACTTCCCAGCTTGTGGGTACTTGGGCCCAGGCGATGGGATAGATCGCGCTTGCGTTCAACTGGCCGACGAGGAAGGGTTGATTGCCCTCTTGAGGTTCGTTGACGATATATTGGACGCGCACGCTCCCCGGACTGGTGCCGCTGAGTCCGAGCCGAAATGCGGCAACTTTGCCCGTCGGATCAAAGGGCATTTTCTCGCCCCCGGGCAAGCGATTCAGGTCGAGAGCGATGCCAGCCCCCCAGTCGCCTTCGGTACCCGAAAATTCGCCGGTGATACAATATTTGTCGTCTAGAAAAGGCACGCCACTTTGGGCAGTCGAGTTGCCATCGCTGATGATGTAGACGGGCCCCTCGATGCCGTAGTCGTTGCTTTCCGCCGTCACAAAACCATCAGAATTGATATAGGTTGTGCCCTCAAATCCGCCGACCGCTGTAGCGTCGTAGATGGGTTCAAATTCCTCGATGCACATTTCGATGGGGCCAGTGCTGTTGTCTCCAGGGGCAAGCAACTGTATCGAATATAGCTCACCGCCTTCGACACGAGCGCCAGCGTTATCTACACCCCAGCTATAAGGCACCTGAGCATTAGCGATATTGTAGATAAGCGCCATTTCACCAGGAGAAGCTTCGATGAAGGGACTCACCTCGATGTTTGGATCGGTCACGAAATTAAGGCGTGCAGGTGAGGGGATGTTGCCGCTGATCTTGATACGGAAACCGGTCACTTTGCCTTCAAAGGGGTAGGACTCCTTTTCGCTACCTAAACCGTTCAGATCGAGCCCGATGCCGACGCCCCAGTTGCCTTCCGCTCCTGTCGCGGTGCCCGAGACGCAATACTTGCCATCCTTGTAGGGATTGCCGCTCGCCGTGCTGGTTGTGCCGTCCGCAAATGCGTACCAATAGCCTTCGATACCGAACGAATTGCTGCCCGTCGCGACTTTGCCATTGGAGTTGATCCAGACTTCGGGACTGGTTGCACCGCCACCGCCTGCTCCGCTCGGCGCGCCGCCGCTCGTGCCCCCTCCGAGGTTCGCCATGCCGCCTGCGCCTCCGCCGGGACTGCCCGTGCCCCCAGCCCCAACGAAACTGCCCCCGTTAGCGGCTAGATCGCCACCAGAGGCCATCGCCGCTCCCGATCCGGCCGCATCGCTCGCTGCGGGCGAACAGCCCAGGCCCAGAGCCAGCGCGAGCACGGAACTGAGCCCAGCCGCGCCAGAGAAAGTAAACTTCTTAAGCCTAAGCAGCGGATTCAGATGCACGTTCTCTCTGCTTTATCGGCTTTTGGGTGAGCCGCAACTAGAAAGTCGCCTGAGCTTTTCTCAGTTCACTTGTAGAAATCGACTCATTTGCAAAAATCGACGACGGCCCAAAATGCCGGCTTTGGCTGGAGGTCCTTGTCAAAGAGCAAGGGAAAGTCTTGGCGGCCCGAGTCGAACTCGGAGAGCCACGTATTGTCGTCTGAAATGCCCCAAGTGGTAACGCTACTGATCACATCGCCATGACGGCGAAACATCTCAAAGAACTCACGGTAGCGGTCGGCTTGTTTTTCGAGGACCTCGGGCGTCACTTTGGCAGGAGTATAGAAAGTATCCGGCGTATAGGTTACGCCGCGCAAATAGAGCGAGATATCCAGCTCGGTAACTTGCACATCGAGGCCAAGCAAGGAGTACATTTCGATCGCTTCTTCCAGGTTTTCTACCGTCTGATGATAGGATTGTTCATCGGGGTCCGTGCCAGGGGCGAGATTCAAATGGGCCTGTAGGCCCACGCCGTCCACCGGCACCCCGGCCGCGAGCAGGCCTTGGAGCATCTCGTAGATCGCCTGCCGGCGTACGGGGTGATAGTTGTAGTAGTCGTTGTAGTAGAGCTTGGCGTCCGGGTCTGCCGCTCGGGCTGCCTTGAACGCTTCGGCGATGTAGCTCTCGCCGAGCGCGCCATACCAGCCACTTTCCTGGCCCGATTCTTCGTTGTTCGTGCGGTACGTGCCATCATCCATGATGGCCTCGTTCACGACATCCCAGATTTTGACCTTGCCATGAAAGTGCTGCATCACATTCGAAATGTGGTTTTTCATGCGGCTGAGCACTTGAGCGGCTGACCCCGAAAAAACCCAGGACGGTGTTTGCCGGTGCCAAACCAGGGCGTGTCCGCGCACGTCTATGCCGTTACTTGTGGCAAAAGTTACCATTTGGTCCGCGGTGCCGTAGCTGAAGTTGCCTTCACTCGGCTGGAGCGCGTCGAACTTCATTTGATCTTCCGCAGTGACACTATTGTAGTGTTTAGTGAGCAGAGTGTTGTAACGGCTATACTGGGTGTCGATAGCGACGCCCAGCGAGAAGTAGTCGGCATAATATTCGCGGAGGGATGGGACCGCTTGGCCGTGGTCCACTACGCAGGGTTCGCCGCCGCCGCTGCCCCCTGCGCTTGTTCCGCCGGCTCCGCCGCTGATCATCCCGCCCGCGCCGCCAGCTGTTCCGCTTGAACCTCCGCTTCCCGCTTCGCCCCCAACGACAGCATTGCCACCGCCCGTGTCGCCGGTCACTCCGCCGGTCGAAGCTTGGCCACCCGGCGAAAGTTGACCACCCAGGGTCTGTACTCCGCCGGCCGCGGTTCCCCCCGCGGGCAGAGCGCTCGTACCTCCGCTCGGGGTGCCTCCGCCCGTGCTGTCGCCGGGATTCGGGCTCGCGCTACCGCAAGCGCCGAGTGAGGAGGGAAGCCACAGCAAGGCCAAGGTGGAGGCGAGAAGTTTACGCATAGTGAGACCGCTATCGGAGCGACGCATCTCCGGCCTAGACCTTCGCGCGGCTTCGTTCTGGTGTCATAGGGTTTGCCCTGTCGCAAGCTCACCGGCCACAGTTTTTCACGGAGGTATCAATGCCTCGGGAAACGCGCAGCAGCGCTGTACCAGCTTGGGAGTGGCCGGCGGTGGGGGCGCGAAGATATTGTGACCCTTCGGTTTGCTATTTCGAGCGCACTAGCGCATCGAACGTCCAGCCGTGCCGTTCTGGCCATAGGGCGCCCGCATTTTGCACGAGGAAGCGAAGCTCAAAATTGACAGACGGCGTGGTCAATGGTGAGTCTGGTCTGGGAGATGAGATGCAGTTAGTGGTGAGTGAGGCTGAGGCAACCCTCAAGGAAGCCTTGTTGCAAACTCAGTTGCTGCACCTGCCAGGTGTTCGCGATGCATTTCGCCACAAGCTCGAGCGTGTGATTGAGCTCTTGGATGGACTCCCTGAAGTTGCAGGAGATCATGGATTCGATGCGATAAGGGCGAGAATTGAACGCTTGTTGCTTGAAGCTCACTCCCTTCGTGCCGAGGACGCTCGCTATGGCGCGGGCCAGTTGGCGCGAGGCTCTCAGCGCGCTCCCACGGAGCCAGCTTGTGAAGACGGTTGGCGGCGCGTGGAGTCGATCGTGCTCACTAGCGAAGCGTCGGCGCTCGCAGCCGTTCGCTTGGCCTCGCGGCTTGGGGATGCGAGGGCGCGTCGCCTCGCTGTACGAGCGGAGGCGGCCGCGAAAACTGCCCGACAGCTCGTCGAGCAGCGGAATCATGCCTACACATTTCATACCGATCCTGCGTTCTCGTTTGGCGAGGGATGGTACGCTGCGGCTGCAGCTCTGCTGGCGGATATTCGGATCCAACTCGAGCCGACGGCACCCGAGCAGCTCGTGCCCGCGGAGCGCTTCTTGAACGAGGCGGGTCTCGCTTCGAAACTCGTTGCGTATGCTTCGAGGCCCAGAGCAAATAAGGCGCTACCAGCGATCGTGGCCGCGGCTTTCGCAGCGGATGAAACGGGGGCGCAGGCGCGGCTCCGAGCCTCGTTCCTCGGCCAGATGCCGATCTTTCCCGAGATACTCAGCTATGCCGAGCCGAGGCTATCCGCACTCGCGGGGCGGCAGGCCATCCTGCTTTGGGTGCGAGATGGTTCCCACCAAAAGGCTCGTAACACCGAGTCTCAAGAACTCCTGACCCTCTGCCAAATGGCCATAGATAGCGGCATGGTCCCAATTCTAGTGGGTGATGCGCTCGGGCATATCGACCTGCCTGGCGGCGCCATCGATATGACTCTCTTCTGGAAACAGCGCGTATTCCAAGAAGGTAACGCGCGGCGGGCTCAACTTCAGCTTTTCGAACTCATGAAAAGCTCATATGGGCTAGTTGGGCAGCTAGGCGTGACGAGCGCAGGCATGGACGGCCCAGCGTTGATGGGGCTCCGCACTATGTACATCACCGACGAACCCAATGTTCGGCTCGGCCTTTGGGTTGGGTCTGTGCCAGGGTACGAGGAAATCGTGCGAGATGAGGGCTATCTGCAGCGGATCCGTGAGCGGCTTCAACAATGGCGCTCGAAGGAAGCCGAGACTCAGCCCACGCTCTCGAGGGCCTGAGCGTCGAGGAGCGCGGCGCCCAAATCGGACATGCGAAATGGCTTCCGAAGCAGCCGGAATTCGTTCTCCAAAATAGAAGCCCGATCGGCCGCGTTCGGCGAATATCCTGAAACCAAGAGGACGCGACCTTCGGGTCGGAGCGAGCGGAAACGTCTGGCTAACTGCACCCCGCTGCCGTCCGGTAACGCAATGTCCGAAACCAAACCCTGGAAGGTACCCTTCTCCAAAATGGAGGTAGCATCTGCGTAGGTCCCGCAGACTTCAACCGAATGCCCGTGCTGAGTCAGGGTCTGTGCCATGAGTGCTTTGAGGCGCGGGTTATCTTCAACAACTAAGAGTCTCAGCCGGATCTTCTCAATCCCGCTGGTCGGCACGAGTCTGTGCACATTGTTTTCAACTAGCGGCAAGCCGAGGCGAGCCCGCGTTCCAACGCCTGCTTGCGATTGGAGCTCGAAGGTTCCCCCCAGCGCTTCCAACGTGGACTTCACATTGGAAAGACCGAGGCCAGAGCCCTTGCCTATGGGCTTGGTCGTAAAAAGCGGTTCGGCGGCGCGCGCCAGGATGGCGTCATCCATACCCGTTCCGGTGTCGATGAGCTCAATGGTGAGCCAATCTTTGCCGTTCCTAGGCTCTACCATGATGCAGAGAGTGAGTGTGCCGCCGCTCGGCATCGCGTCACGGGCATTGAAAACTAGGTTCAAGATGGCTTGCTGGAGGACCACGCGATCGGCCATCACGATGTGATTTTCGGGTGGCAGTTTTTCGACGAACTCGATGTTAGCCGGCAAGACGCGGCGCACGGAGCGGAGGGTGGACTCGAGGTCAGCCGGGAGTTGGATGGGTTGCGGCTGTACGAGTGACGCGCCGGCGGACTGGAGCAGTTGGCGCGTCATTTGAGCTGCGCCCTCCGACGCATCGAGGATGGCGCGTCGTGACTCCTGCGGGATGTCGAGTATCTCCGTCTCGCCCATAATGACGGTTAGAGTATTGTTGATATCGTGGGCAATGCCCCCTGCCAGGACGCCGAGTGTGCGGAAACGTTCGCTCTGCGCCAGCGTCTCTTGGGCGTCCTTGAGCTGCTCGACCAGCCTGGTTTTGGCTCGGATGGTTCGTTCAAGGTTGGAGATGACGCCCCTGGCCACAATCAAAACTGGGCCGACCGTGAGCAAACTAATAATGGCTACTTCCGGATAGTGGCTCAGCGTGGCAGCGAGCTGCGCTTCGGTTCCCGAAGGCCTAAAGCCTCCGAGGGTCGAAGCTAGCCCGAGTGCGATGACGGCTAGTACCCATAGTCCTGCCGCGGTGAGCCCAGCGCGGGCACCAACTAGGAGGTAGGTGGTGACGGGCACGGTGCACCCGGCGGCGATCGAGCCGACCCCGAAGCCCTCAATGAAAAGAACCGCGTCCATAAATGCGGTGGCAGCGAGCACGAAGCCCCAGGCCCGTGTCGTTTGCGTGACGTTCCCCCAGCCAAGAACGACGAGCACGAGACAAAACCCCAATCCGATGAGGTTTGAGACGGTGAAGTGCGGCAGCGCGATGACGACCATCAAGAGGATGCCCGCGCCAACCAGGACCGCGACGGCCTTCAGGTAGCCCGTTAGGAGGCGAGCGCGGATCTCCGTCAGCGTGATGTCCCGCACGGCATCAACGGAGTCTCCGCTCAAGGTAGCGACGTCCCTTCCCAATAGATCTTTGACAATACAGCAAGAAACGAGGGCGGGCCAGGACACGCGGGCGCGCCACTATCCACGCGGGCGCGACACTATCCACGCGGGCACAAGCGCGTGGGCCGGTTTCGCAGGAAAGAGAGGGGTAAGCTCTCGAACCATCGAATGAATTTGCTGTCCATCCGGTGGGCGCTCGGTCGCTTTTCAAGGCTCACGGATTTCCGTCACATAAGAAACGTGCGTGCGTGCGAGTGTTCACGCGGGTTCGCAAACCGAGCCCCTCGCTAACTCCCATCCGCCTAGAACTGAGTAGGTAGACGCAGAGACCTCAGCGCTTTTCGCGCAGTCGCAGGTTTAGGAAAGTTGCGCCCGCGCGCTCCTCTTGCGGCGAAGGCCGAACGAAAGTCCCACGAGGGCGAGCAAGCCAACGAACCACGGCGTGGTGCTAGCGACTGGACCTGCGTTCATTGCGCAGCCAGATTTCGCCGCAGGTGTTCCTCCGTCGGTGCCGCCCGTGCCGGGAGCGCCGCCGGTTCCACCAACGGGCGTGCCATCGGGATTGAACTGGGCGAAGACGCTTGCCATAGCTTGATAGGCGGACTTGGCCGCGAAATTCGCATCGAAAAGGTGAGCGAAGTCGTAGTCGGGGAACGTGCTCGGTACCCACGAATCATAGTCGCTGAGCCCCCAAACAGTGAAGTGCGAGCAGTTCGGCGCGTCGATGCAGGTCTGCAGCAAATCAGCGTAGAACTTGTCCTGAAGGGCCTGTTTTTCGGCAGTCCAGGGTGTGCCCAAGCGGAAGTCGCACTCGGTGACATGTACGTCAACGCCGATCGCGGCGTAGCGGTCCATATTGGCTCGGATAGCCTCGATATTGGGTACGCCGCTCAGGCCACCGTCCGGAGTTACGTAATAGTGGCTTTGGAAACCGATGGCATCGATCGGAATGGCGCGGGCCTTCATGTCGCTCACTAGCTCAAATACGCGATCGGCCTTGGCGTTGCCCTGCTGCTCGATATTGTAATCGTTGTAAACAAGCTTAGCGGTCGTTGAGTTCATCCGCGCGCGCTGAAAGGCATGATCGATAAAATCGGGCCCAATACGATCGTGCCAAATCGTGGGGCGGAACCCCCATACGCCTTCCGTTTGATCGATAGCTTCGTTCACCACGTCCCAGTAGGGCAGGAGCGAATACTTCTGCATGAGGGCGTCGATGTGAGCGTCCATGACGGCCAACATCTGGTCGCGGTCGAACGTGCCATTGTTGAGCCAGTCAGGGGTCTGCGTGTGCCAAATCAGAGGGTGGCCACGGAACTCCAGCCCGTTCTGCTGTGCGTACGTGTAAAGGGCGTCGGTGTCTGTGAAATCGAATTCACCCTGGGTCGGCTGGATGAGGTTCATCTTCATCGAGTTGGCAGGAGTAATCATGCTGAACTCGCCCGCGACGATAGCATTGTGATCGGGCCGACTCAGGAACGTCGGTGTATCGACCGCGGTGCCCAACTTCACCATGCCAGCATGCGCCTTGAGCGGATTGCCCGTGGCTGAAGGGGTCACGTAAGGCGGGACGAGCGGCGCTGCTACCGGTTCTAGCACCACATCATCCACACAGACGGTGCCAGCCGAACCACCGATGTGGAACTGGAACTGCACGGCAGGGTCTTCGCGCAGATTCAAATAGGTGAAGTCGAAAACGGTGGGCGTAGGTAAAATTGTAACGGTCTTGATGAAGTAGTCGGTATACGGCGCGTCACCGAGGCCCGTCTTGAAACGGATCTTACGCTCGACATCGGCAGTCGCCGAGAAGCTGATGCGATAGTACTGGCCCGCGACGAGCGCGAGATCGCTGAGCCCTAGGATCACGTCCCACGTGTTCTTGCCGCCGACAGTGATAGTCGAACAAAGGCGTCCTTCGACGACCTCAACCGTCTGCATGGCCGATAGCGTGGGGTCATCAGCGTTCTCCGCAGCGTAACTCCACCAAGGATCGGACTCGGTATCGAAGGTGCCGTTGGTGACGAGACTCTGAGCCCCGGCTGATGGCGCCCAGGAGCCAATGGCAGCGAGCAGAGCAAGAGGGGCAAGGGTCGTGAGGATTGTCTTCGACGAGAAGGCGGTCATGAATGGCTCCGCAAGGGCAAGAATGGAAAAAACCCGGAACTACGTTGGGCGCCATCTATATTCCAGGTGGCACGAGCTACAAAATAGGTAGTAGCTCAGGGCCCGGAAGTTGGGCGGCCCGGGCATCCACATGAGCTCAACCTCGCTCTAAAAAGGTGATTTTCGTGCAGATTTGCATCTGCGAAAGAATTGGGCTGCCGCCGAGTTTGGTATCGAACCCTAAGGAGCCGCCTGGTCTGCGGGCGCTCCAACTTGGGCCGGAGTGAGTCCCAGCCAACTGCGGACCAGTTGGTAGCCGAGGGCGAACATCACGCTGCCGAGGAACATGCCAATGAGCCCAACCTGCAAGAGGCCACCGATCGCACCAATAAAAATGACCAGCATGGGGACGCCTACGCCCCGTCCGAGCAGCATGGGCCGAAGGATATTGTCGAGGGGGGCAACCAAAATGACCCAAATGGCGAACAATACGGCAGTGGTCGTACTGGCGTGAGCGAAGAGGTAGATGGCTGCGCCGATCATGGGCAAACCGACGCCGATCTGAACGATCGCGAGGACCAAGCTTACGAGCGTGAGTAGCCCGGCCCCCGGGACGCCCGCGACCAAAAATCCGGTACCGGCCAGCACCGTTTGGAGGGCCGCGACACCGAGCACTCCTACCGCGACGCTGCGCACGGTTTGCTCGGCCAGCACGAGGTGTGCCGCGCCCTGCTCTGGAGACAGTTTGACGGCCAGTCGTCGCAGGAAGGTCGTGCCTCGCTCAGCCGTCGCAAGCATGAGGCCAGCGATGCCCGTGGCCAGCGCGAACTGCACGAGCGCTGCGCCCGAACTCCGAACGAGCCCAAGTAGCCACGTCCCGAGGTCTAGATCGGCGGTCGTCTTCTGGACGGCTTGACGCAGATCTTGAGACGCGAGCAGCCATAGTTCTTGGAGCCGCGCGCCGACTAAGGGAAAACTTTCTAGGCCAGCGGGTGGAGGCGGGACGGTGAGCGTTCCAGCTCGAAACCGGGCGACGAGGCCCTCGACGCCGATCGCCAGCGAGTCGATGAAGACGACGGCGGGAACTACAAACAACGAAAATAGACCGACCGCGATCAGGACTGCCGCCAGCGTGGACCGCTTGCCCAAAAGGATAGTTAGACGTTTATAAGTAGGAAAGAGCGCCACGGCCGTCATTGCGCCCCACAGCGTAGCCATCAAGAAGGGCTCGAAAACGCGGAAGCACAAGTAGGCAATTAGCGCTACGACGGCGATGCGAATCGCCGTCTCCACGGCACGGCGAATCGTTCGTTGCTCTTCATCTCTTTCGGCACCGGCTACCTCGGACGGTAAAGGTATCTCGCTTTCGGCAGAAGCCCCCGTTGCTGTGGGATCGCATTCGTCTTCGAGTCTCATCATGGTTCCCCGTCAGGTTGGCTTGGAAGCGCAAATCCCGGCGTAGGGTCGGGCTTGCTCACCTCGAGCTGGATTCGGACGGCACCCTACAGTGCGGTTTGGGCCCAGCAACCTTGGAAAGGTCTATTTCGAGCAGGTGGCTTGTCGGACGGAAACTTCTAGCCTTACCCTGGAGTGCAGGGTTCGTAGGGGGCCCGAGGTGGAAGGATGCAGCGAGAGGTCAAGCTCCTCGTGGTACTTGGGGGGGGCCACAGGGTGGGCCTACCGATTCGATATGTGCGCGAGACGATGCGTCCTCGGCCGCTCATGCCATTTCGAGACGCGCCCCCTCATGTGCTGGGGATGTCGGTCATTCGTGGCGCTTCGGTGCCCGTGGTCGCCTTGGGAGCCCTGATAGGGGAGGCCACAGTATCTAACAATTTTCTGCGTTTCGTTACGCTCGAGGTAGAAGGTCGGGCCGTCGCGCTCGCCGTCGAGTCGGTCGTAGACGTGATATCGATACGAGCCGAGGAGCTATCCAGTTTATCGCCCTTGCTCGCACGCGCCGCCGGCGGAGTCGTTGAAGCGCTTTCAGTTCTGGATGCCGAGCTCCTGCTGGTGCTTCAGGCAGCTAGGGTGCTGGAAGCCTCTGGTCCGTTTGCGCTTGAGGGTCCGACCCCATGAACGGAACGTACGATCGATTGGAGCTTGAACGACTTCGCGACGCCGTAGGAGAGCTCATCGGCTTTGGTTTTGAGGAGGATCGTTTGGAACAGTTGGCCCACACCCTGCGCGGGCGCATCCAAGAGCTAGGGCTCGCCCGGCTTGACGACTACAGCCAGAGGCTCCGCGCCGTAGAGCATCGCCCTAAAGAGCTGCCCATTGTCGCCGAACTCGTCACCGTTACGGAGACCTTCTTCCATCGAAGTTACGACCAAATTCGTGCCTTTCTCGAGGTGGTCGTGCCCGAGCGTCGAGCTCGTGGGGAAAGGAGGCTCCGCATCCTTTCGGCGGGTTGTGCGTCGGGAGAAGAGCCGTTCACTTTAGCCATCGGGCTCCGCGAGAAGGTTTCAGACATTGATGATTGGGACGTGCAGATCGTCGGCGTGGATGTGAATCCGGCTATGCTCGAAAAGGCTCGACGCGCCCGGTACAGCAAGTGGGCTTTGCGCTCTGTCCCCGAGGCTATTCAGGCACGCTACTTTGAGCGCGCAGGGAGCGAGTTTCAGCTGAGCGACGAAATCAGGCGTATGGTTGAGTTTCGCTCGCTCAACTTGGCCGATCGGTCGACGTGGCCCTTCGAGAACTGGGGAGCCGATGCGGTGTTTTGCCGAAATGTCCTCATGTATTTCGCCCCAGGCATTATGCGCGATGTCGTTCAGCGCTTGACCCAAACTCTAGCATCAGGCGGCTACTTGTTTCTTGGTCACGCCGAGACGCTGCGAGGTGTGTCTCATGAGTATCATCTCTGTCACACCCACGAGACCTTCTACTATCAGGAACGCGGAGGATTGCCGCGGATCCCCCTCGAGCCTGCAGAGCGCTCCACTGCAGAGCGCTCCGTTTCGGAGCAAGCCGCCAAGTTTCTGCCCGAGGTCGTCGAGGGCCAAGCTTCGTGGTTTGACGCAATCCAGGCCGCTAGCCGACGCATAGATCAGATAGCTGAAGCGCACGGGACGGCGTCGCGGCTTCCTGTTGCGGCTGCACCTTCTCGCGCTTCGGCTGGTCGCTCACGTCTACCCGAAGTCATGGAGCTCATGCAGCGAGAACTTTTCTCTGACGCGCTTTCGCTTCTCGAGTCCTTGCCGTCAGACCAAAGCTCAGAGCCCGACGCGATGCTCTTATCCTCCATTCTGCTCACGAACCACGGGCGGATTGCCGAAGCTGAGAGGGCCTGCGAGAAGCTGCTCGGCTCTGACGATTTGAATGCTGGCGCTCACTACCTCAAGGCGCTTTGCCGCGAGCACGCGGGCGACAAGGTGGGCGCGCTCGAACACGATCGGATAGCGGCGCACCTCGATCCAACCTTTGCGATGCCTAAACTTCATGCCGGTCTTTTGGCGAAGCGCGCTCATGAACCGCAAGCGGCGCGCCATGAGTTGAGCCAGGCGCTCGGGCTACTCGAGCGCGAGGATATGTCTCGAATCCTTTTGTTTGGGGGTGGATTCTCACGGGAGGCTTTAATCTCCTTGTGCCGAACTGAGCTCGAGCGAACAGGGGAAGGTGCATAGTGGAGAGTCCCGTAGAAATTCTCCGGCGCGAGTTCGATGATTCGTTTGCAGCGTCTTTTCGGGCGCTTGGGACCGACTTGGAGGCAATACTTACGATTCGGGTTGGCGACAAACCCTATGCCCTCCGCCTCACCGAGTTGGGTGGCACGGCGGCCGGGCAGCGTATTACACCAGTCCCTTCGCCTGAACGGGCCTTGCTCGGGCTGGCTGGGATTCGGGGCGTAGTCGTACCCGTCTTTGACCTAGCGGTGTTGTTAGGTGAGCCCGAAGCAAAGGAGCCCGCTCGGTGGCTTGCTTTAAGCACAGGCCAAGATGCGGTCGCTTTTGCCTTTGCCGAGCTTGAAGGGCATTTGCAAGTGAGCCGCGGCGAGCTCGACCAGGTGGAACACGAAAGCGAGCGACTGATCGCCGACGTGATTCGAACCAGCTCAGGGCTTAGGCCGATCTTACAGATGAATGCGTTGGTCGATGCGGCGCGCGGGACAGTGAGTCAGCAGCGCAAAGGAAAGGGTGGATTGGAGCATGGGTGATTCGTGGACTTTCGGGCGAAAGCTGGCTTTTGGATTTTCGTTTGCGGCCTTGACGCTCTTGGTGGTTGCTATATTCGGATATCAAACGACTCAGCATCTGGTCGAAAACGATCGTTGGGTGAGTCACACCACGAGCGTGCGGGAAGCTTTGGCTCGCCTTGTTTCCTCGTTGACGGATGCGGAGACAGGTCAGCGAGGCTTTGTAATCACAGGAAAAGACTCGTTTCTTGAGCCCTATGGCCGAGCCACAACTGAGATTGAGCATAACTACACCGAGATCCGCACGCTCACGTCAGACAACTCTACGCAGCAGGCCCGGCTCGTCAGCTTGAGGCCCCTTATTGACGCAAAAATATCCGAGCTCAAACGGACGATAGACGTGCGGCGGACCGAAGGGTTTGGGGCGACGGAGGAGCTGATCTCCTCGGGTGAGGGCAAGCGTACTATGGACGACCTCCGGGCTCTGGTGTCGGAGATGGACCGTACCGAGCTCGAACTGCTGCGTCAGCGGCATGCCGAGGCTGAGCACAGCGCCGAATCGGCCCGTTACGTAATACTGTGGGGAAGCCTATTAGGCATGCTATTTGTTTCGCTTGTTGGCTTCTTGATAGCGCGCTCGCTCACTAAACAGATCGGTTCGGCGGTCAGGCATGTGCAAAGCTCGTCAGCCGAGCTGCAGAGCGTAGCCAACCAACAGGCCACTGGCGCTAAGGAACAAGCAACTGCCATGACCGAAATCACGACTACGATTAGCGAACTCCTAGCCACGGCCAAGCAGATAGCCGATAGCTCGCGGCGTGTTTCAGGCATCGCGGACGACACCGCCAAGGCAGCAGTTGCGGGAAATCAGTTGGTGCAGAGGACCAACGAATCCATCACCGCAATTCAAAGGCAGGTTGATCTCATTGTTTCGCATATGCTCGACCTGGGCCGCAAATCTCAGCAGATTGGCGCCTTCCTCGAGCTGATCAACGAGCTCGCCGAGCAAACGAATATCCTGGCCATCAACGCGACCATAGAGGCCGCCGGAGCTGGCGAAACAGGCAAGCGCTTCGCGGTCGTCGCTGAAGAGATTCGCCGGCTCGCTGACAGAGTGGGCGCTTCAACCAAAGAAATCCGGCAGCTCATAGACGACATCCGTTCAGCCGTGAATAAGACGGTGATGACCACCGAAGGTGGAAACAAGGCTGTGGAAGCCGGCGCACGTCAGTTCGCTGAAGTAACCACTTCATTTGGGCAGATCGCGAACATGGTGGGTACGACTACGGACGCTGCCCGCGAGATTGAGCTCAGCACCAAGCAACAATCGACGGCGGTAGAGCAGGTCAATGTCGCCATCGCGAACGTGGCGCAGGCGAGCAGAGAAACGGAAGCTAGCTCTAGTCAAACCCTGCAGACTGCTTCCGAACTTGCACTCTTGTCGCGAGAACTTCTCAAGGTGGTGCAGTCGGACGCACGGGCTTGAAGGGCTCCGCGAGCAAAGGCATTCAGTTGGCGAGCGATCCTTACCGTTACTTTCGAATCGAGGCCCGTGAGCTGGTCGACGGCTTGAGTCAGGGCGTGCTTGAACTCGATAAAAATCCCAATGATTCCGGGGCGGTTGCGCGCATGCTACGTCTAGCGCACACGCTCAAGGGGGCCGCTCGCGTCGTCAAGCAACTGCATATTGCAAATCACTCACACCAAATCGAGGAGGTGCTCGTTCCGCTGCGTGAATTGGGTCAGCCCCTTGTTCCGCATCAAGCCAAGGTTTTGCTTGAGCATGTGGATCACATTAGCGCCCTCCTCTTGCTCTTGAGCCCAAAGCCCGAGCCGGCTGCTCAGGTTGCTGAGAAACCTCAGCTCGCGTCCGCGCCGGATGACGCGTTCCAGAGCTTGCGTATCGACGTTGAAGAAATGGACGGCTTGCTGCGCGCGCTCACGGAGACCGGGGTGCAAGTAGCTTCGCTGAAGCGTGAGCTGAACGAGTTGCGTCGCGTGAGCGGCCTTTCGACGGCCCTGGCCAGTCGGCTACAGCTTCGCAGTCGCGGCGAGTCTCGAGCCGTAGAGGCGACGGAGCTAGGACTCGCTCTTGATGTTCAGACCGGCCTCGAACGCATCGTTCAATCCCTGAACGACCGTGCTGAGCGCGTTGAGCAAGAGCTGGTCGACGTGCGACAGGGAGCCGATCGCCTGCGGCTCGTGCCCGTCCAGGCGCTATGGGGTCCGCTTTCTCGAACGGTTCGAGACGCGGCACAGACCCTCGTCAAGGAGGTCAATTTCGAGCTTGAAGGGGGCGCCCTTCGCTTGGACGCCCAGGTTCTCGGCCCGCTGCGGGACGCCCTTCTGCATTTGGTAAGGAACGCCGTGGCCCATGGTGTCGAGCCTCCCGCCGAGCGCATAGCCGCTGGAAAAGAGCGACGTGGCACGGTGCGGCTGGTCGTCTCCCGTGCGGGGGGGGCCGCAGTCTTCACCTGTTCTGATGATGGATGCGGCGTGGATGCTAGCGCTGTTCGTAGCGAGCTCATTCGTCGCGGCGAGATCGACAGAGCGGCGGCCGAAGCCCTATCACAGCAGGCACTGCTCGAACGATTGCTCGCGGGGGGTCTCTCTACGGCGCGTGAAGTGACCCAGATCTCAGGCAGGGGGATTGGACTCGACGTCTTGCGCGAAACGGTACTTCGCTTGAAGGGCCAGGTGAACGTCGAGACCGACCCCGGTCGCGGTACGAAGATAGCAGTGCGCGTGCCGATTTCGCTGGCTAGTTTGCGGGCCATCTTGGTGGAATCGAGCGGAGCAACCGTGGCCATTCCACTCGATGCGGTACGACAAGCCGTGCGGCTTGCTCCGGAAGACTTTCGCCGCGCCGCTCAGGGTGACTCAGTCGCCTGTGGTGGTGACGTGATCCCGTTTTTGCCCCTGACGCGCGTGCTGCGCCGCGATCGGGGAGCGCCGAGTCGCGGCGCTACGTCCGCCATCGTCGTTACTGCGGCCCATCGAAGCGCCGCGTTTGGAGTCGACGCTTTGCTCGGCACCTTCGAGATCGTCGTCAAGCCGCTGCCGCTCCACGTCAACACGGACGCTGTTGTAGCGGGCGTTAGTCTGGACGCGGAGGGCACGCCGCGGCTCGTGCTAGATCCATCTGAGCTTGTCGCCGCGGCATTCAAAGATGGGCCCCGTGTCGAGCCCGTACGCGCTGAGCATCGCCCCATTTTGGTTATCGATGACTCGTTGACGACGCGCATGCTCGAACAGAGCATTCTCGAGTCGGCGGGTTACGAGGTCGAGCTGGCTGCGTCTGCAGAAGAAGGCCTAGAAAAAGCCAGGAATAGGGCTTTCGGGATTTTCCTGGTCGACGTCGAGATGCCCGGCATGAGCGGTTTCGAATTCGTGGCTCAGACCAGGGCGGATATAGACTTGCGCGCCGTGCCGGCGATTCTCGTAACCTCTCTCAACAAGCCGGAAGACCTGGAACGGGGACGACGGGTTGGTGCTAGTGACTACATCGTCAAAGGAGAGTTCGACCAGAAGCGTCTCCTGGCTAGCATCGGGAGGCTACTCGGCTCATGACCAAGATTCGCGTGCTCGTGGTGGAAGATTCGCCGACCGTCCGGGCTCGTTTGGTCGAGGTCATCGGTACCGATCCTCAATTCGAGGTTGTGGGCGAGGCCGGGGACGGTCGCGATGCGATTGAGCTTTGCCAGCGACTCAGGCCCGACGTGATGACGCTCGACATGATGTTACCCGTCATGACGGGCTTGGCGGCAACTGAGTTCATCATGGCGCACTTTCCAACGCCAATTCTCGTTGTTTCCGCGTCTTTCAACCGGGGAGAGATGTTTAAGACTTATGATGCACTCGCGGCAGGGGCAGTAGATGTCATCGAGAAGCCATCGGGGTTCGAAGAGCCTGGCGTTTGGGAGCGAGAATTTCTGAGCGCGGTGCGAGTCGTCTCACGGGTCAAGGTAATTACCCATCCACGTGCGCGACTCAGCGGCCTGTCGCAATTTCCGAAACGCCAGAGTATCGCTAAGGCGCCATCCCGACCGAGCCTCGTGCTGATCGGAGTTTCAACCGGAGGCCCTAGCGCACTGGTCGAAGTCTTGCGCGCCCTGCCGCGTGACTTTCCCGCACCGGTGCTGATCGTGCTTCACTTGGCAGCTCCGTTCGCTAGCGCTTTCGCCGATTGGCTTTCAGGGCAGACTGGACACGCGGTGAAGTACGCGGAGAACGGCGAAGTACTGGCGACGCTCGCTGGCGCAGTGCGCATGGCGCCCCCTGATCGACATCTAGCGGTTGAGGCGGGCAAGTTGGTGCTTACGGATGCACCGGAACGTCACTCCTGCCGACCCTCGGTGGACGTGCTCTTCGAATCAGTGGCGGCCGAACAAGGCTCCGCGGCTGTGGCCTGCCTTTTGACGGGCATGGGTCGAGACGGCGCAGCCGGCCTTCTCGCCCTTCGGAACACTGGCGCCATCACCATCGCTCAAGACGAAGCCACCTCGGTTGTTTACGGCATGCCTCGTGAGGCGGCGCAGATCGGGGCGGCAAGCGCGGTGCTTCCTCTGGGTGAGATTGGTCCACGGCTGGCCGCTCTCTTTAGCGCTCTAGGAAGCAAGGCATGAGCGACAGAATTTTAATCGTTGACGACAGTTTGACTGTGCGAATGGACCTGGTCGATGCGCTTGACGCTGCCGGTTTGGCGGCGGTTCCGTGTGCCACGTTGGCGGAAGCGCGGGAGCGCCTGCAAAGCCAGATGGTCTCGGTCGTGATCCTCGATTTGGTCCTGCCTGATGGCGATGGGTTTGAGCTACTCAAAGAGATTCGAGCGCTTAGCCAGCCTGTTGCGGTCGTCATGTTGTCAAGCGAGGTCGAGGTGGGAGACCGCATTCGCGGCCTCAATCAGGGCGCCGACGAGTACGTCGGCAAGCCGTATGACACGGGTTACTTGATCGCCAAGGTTCGTGAGCTTCTGCGTCGGCAGAGCGTTGATGGCTCCGACATGGGACCGCTGCTCTTGATCGACGACAGCGTTACGTTTCGTGAGACGTTGAGCGAAGCGTTGCGTGAGTCGGGATACAGTGTGATCACGGCGCCGACCGGCGAAGACGGCCTAAAACTCGCAGCGGCGGAGCGCCCTCGCGCCATCATCGTAGATGGCATGTTGCCCGGCATGGATGGCCCGGCGGTGATTCGCCATGTTCGACTTGACGCGGCGCTACGCGGCATTCCGTGCGTTCTTTTGACTGGCGAAGGAGGCATTGATTTCGAACTGAAAGCACTCGACGCCGGCGCCGATGCATTCGTGCATAAGAATGAGGAGCTTGACGTTATCTTGGCAAAGCTACGGGTTGCGATCCGAACCGCAGCCGTGCCCAAGACCTCCGCGGAGATGGCAAGTTTGCTCGCACCCAAGCGGATCCTTGCGGTGGATGACAGCCCTACCTATCGGGAGCACATCGCGAGTGCGCTTCGCAATGAAGGCTACGAGGTGATTGCGGCTCGTTCTGGCGAGGAGGCACTCGAACTGCTTAGTGTGCAAACAGTCGACTGCATTCTACTCGACGTGCTGATGCCTGGACTCGACGGCAAAGAGACGTGTCGAAGGCTCAAAGAATCGCCAGCCGTTCGGGATATCCCTGTGGTGCTATTGACGGCAGTAGAGGATCGCGCCTCTGTGCTCGAGGGGCTGGCAACTGGTGCCGACGACTACATTCAAAAATCCGCCGAACTTGAGGTGCTAAAGGCACGTGTTCGAGCGCAACTGCGCCGTCGGCAATTCGAAGACGAGACGCGTCGCGTTCGAGAGCGACTCTTGAAGAGCGAGATTGAAGCCTCCGAAGCGCGAGCGGCGCGCGAGATCGCCGAGACGCGCGCGGCGTTGGTGGAAGAGCTCGAGTTGAAGAATCAGGACCTTGCCGCGGCCTACGCGGAGCTTCAAGCGACCCAGGCCAAGCTCGTCCAAACAGCGAAGATGGCGTCGCTCGGTTCGCTCGTCGCTGGCGTGGCTCACGAGGTGAATAATCCGCTCGCCTTCGTATTGAGCCACCTGGGGACGGCGGAGAACAATCTGCTTGATGTGGAATCTCGCATCGGACTAGATGCGCTCGAACCCGCAAAAACCAGTTGGTTGCGCGCCAAGGATCGCTTGAGCGGCATGCGCATGGGACTCGAGCGAATCCAAGATCTCGTGCTCAAGCTTCGCACCTTTTCGCGGCTCGACGAAGGCGAGCGCAAGATTGTAAGCATCTACGAATGCGTCGCGTCGGTGCTCACCATCTTGGCCCATCGTCTGACGAACATCGAGGTTACGACCGATATCGGCGAGCCTGAGGTGCTAGAGTGCATGCCTGGGCTGCTCAATCAGGCGATAATGAACCTGGTCGCAAACTCTGCCGATGCGATGGAGGGCCAAGGCTCGATTGCCATCAAATCGCGCGCAGAAGGCGACCAATTCGTACTTCGCATCGAGGATTCGGGTCCTGGTATTCCCGTGGCGCTGCGGGATCGAGTCTTCGATCCGTTTTTTACGACGAAGCCCGTTGGGGCGGGAACGGGGCTCGGGCTTTCCATCACTGACTCGATCATCAAAAAACACGCTGGCACGCTAGAGCTTGCCGAAGCGCCAGGGGGCGGAGCTGCTGCTATTATTCGCCTTCCGTTGCGCTCGCGGTCGAACAGGCCCGGTTAGGCGATGTGTGGGGAAGTATGTTTCGGAAGACGGCGGGTGCGGGTCGTGTTATAGTTGGAGTAGGTTCGCGGCATGACGTTCGTCCTTCCCGAATTTCGCCCCCCAGATTTGTCGAGCCTCGTGCTCGCTGAGGCGCCGTGTGCCGTTTTCGCGGCTGCGCCCGCTGATGGTGTCGTTCCCGAGGGGTTCCACGCGACCTCGAACCACCCTGAGTACGTTCGCCTTGAGTCGGGTTGGAAGCTCGTCCCGGAAAGCCGGATGGACGCGGTGATCGTGCGCTCGGGAGAAGCCCTTGACGTCGTGGAGGCGCGCCGCGTCCCAAAGGGAGCTTTGGTAGCGCTCGGGCGCACGGAATCGGGTGAAGAAGGACTGTTCGTGCATACGGAAGGCTTCTCTTCAACCGACACGAGCGGAGATAAGTTCGGATTTCGCACCCGGGGCACACGCGAGACACCCTTCTCGCGTAGCTACGATGACCTCTACGAGTTGCTGCGTTATGAGCGAGAAAATGGCTACATCGTATGGGTGGCTGGCCCCGCTGTCGTCTTCGACAAAGATAGTCGAGACTCCTTTCGCGCGCTGATTGAGGCTGGATTCTGCCATGCGCTGCTCGCAGGAAACGCGGTGGCCACTCATGACCTCGAAGCTGCGTACTTTGGCACCGGACTCGGGCAAGATGTTTATTCGCAGAAGCTCGTCCCTGGAGGGCACTATCATCATCTCGACGTATTAAATCGCGTGAGGCGGGCCGGTTCGCTCAAGGCAGCGCTCGCGGAGACTCGTGGAGCGGACGGAGTGATGGCGGCGTGCATCCAGAAGGGCGTGCCGTTCGTCCTTGCCGGTTCGATTCGCGATGACGGTCCCTTGCCTGAGGTCATCTCGGACGTTTACCAAGCTCAAGATGCGATGCGCGTTCACGCGCGTCGGGCAACGACGGTGATTACCTTGGCCACACAGCTTCACTCGATCGCGTTTGGCAATATGGTGCCGAGTTATCGGGTTAGCGGGGCGGGCGTCGTGCGACCCGTGTACCTCACCATCGTCGATATCACGGAGTTTTCGGCAGACAAGTTGGCCAACCGAGGTTCGGCGCAGGCCATGCCCATCGTCACCAACGTACAGGATTTCATGATTAACCTACGCTTCGCCTTAGTCGGAGGGAGACCATGACGGCGCTCCGCTCTGGGGCGCGAGCAGGTCGCCTGGTGCACATCGTGGGCGCGCCGCTCGACCTCGGGCAAACTGTGCGCGGAACCGACGTGGGGCCGGCAGCCCTTCGTTACGCGGGCCTTGTGCCGCAAATTCAAGAGCTCGGGATATCGGCCAAAGATCTAGGAAACCTAGATGCTCCTTCGCCCGCCGATGTGGGAGAACGCGACGTCCTCGATGTGATCGCGGAGGTGTGCGGCCATCTGCGCGATCGGGTGGCTGAATCGGAGGGACAAGGCGCGATTGTGCTCACACTCGGGGGTGATCATTCGGTCGCTATTGGTAGTGTCTCGGGCAGCATGGCCGGTGGCCCCGTGGGCCTGCTCTGGATTGATGCTCACGGTGACTTCAATACTCCCGATACATCGCTGAGCGGCAACGTGCATGGCATGCCTTTGGCGGTGCTCTTCGGGCACGGTGATGCACGCCTGACGGCCGTCTGTCAGGGGCGAAAGCTCGCGCCGGAGAGTGTGGCTCTGGTAGGCGTCCGAGACCTAGATCCGCGCGAGAAAGAGGCGCTCGCGGCAGAGGGTGTGGCCGTCTATACGATGCGCGACATCGACGAGCGTGGCATCGGCGCCGTCGCTAGGGAGGCGCTGCTGAAGGTGGGGGGGCCTGGTCGTGTCCATGTCAGTCTCGACATTGACGCGCTCGACCCGAGCGAAGCTCCGGGGACGACGACGGCCGTTCGTGGGGGGCTCACCTACCGCGAAGCGCATTTGCTCCTCGAAACTATCGCTGATTCGGGGCTGCTGGCTGCCCTCGACGTTGTCGAGGTAAATCCGATGCGCGATATTCGTAATCAAACTGCTCGCACAGCGGTTGAACTCGTCGTTTCGGCCCTTGGTAAATCTATTCTTTAATCATCCATGAAAGCGTTCTTAGCGCGGGCTCGTGCGGTCTCCGAGAAAGATCTAGGACCGCTCGCCGTCGAGTTGGCTTCGTTCGTGCTTGAGCAGTCGAAGGTCTTTCGTTCTTCTTCGGAGCGAGCGCAAAGGGCACGCCTCTCGCGCCTTTTAGGCTCACCTACGACTCAACGTCTGGGGCTGATCATCACCGACCGAGCGCACCGTAGCGCAGACGCGACCCGTACCGTGCTCGGAGTTCGAGAAGCGCTGGGTCGACTCGCGGGCAAGGCTGATCTCGGCCTCGTCGATCGATTTGAGCTCGGGGCCCTCCGCACGCTGGGAAGCATCGCGCCTCCGATGACACTGGCGGCGCTCCATGCGCGCCTGAAGCAAGAGTCCGAAGCGTTCGCGCTGGACGCCGATCGGCTGGGGCCCGGGCTATCTAGGCTGAAAGAGCTAGAACGCCGCATCAACTTGAATCAGCTTGGCGAGGAAGTCCTCGGCGAGAAAGACGCGGCTCGTTACGTTGCCACCACCGTAGGATTGCTCGGTCGGGAGGACGTCGACGCAGTTAGTATCAAGCTCTCGAGTCTCTATAGCCAAGCGCGCGTAGTGGCCTTCGATTCGGTCGTGCAAGTTGGCCTGGGCAAGGTGGCGCCTATATTCGAAGCGGCGATGCGCTCAGACAAGCTCGTCTATTTCGATATGGAAGCCTTTCGCGATCTCGAATTGAGTGCCGAGATCTTCCTCCGCTCCGTGCTCGCGCCCCGGTTCGCGCAAGTTCGGTCGGGGATCGCGCTCCAGGCCTACTTGCCTGATACGCTCGAACTCCTCGAACGCATACTTTTGGCTGCGCATCGTCGAATACGAAGCGGTGGAAGAAGGTTGCGTGTGCGTTTGGTGAAGGGCGCGAACCTAGCCGCAGAGACGGTCCAAGCGTCACTGAGTCGGCTCGAAGTGCCTATTTTTTCGGACAAGCATCAGGTCGATGCTCACTTGAAACGCATTTTGCGACAGGCGTTTCGTCCCGAACATTTGGACGCTATCGAGTTGGGGTTGGGCTCGCACAATATATTTGACCAAGCCTACGCCGTCCTGCTTGCGGAGCAGCGCGGGGTGCGCTCGATGCTCGAGTTAGAAATGCTCTATGGCATGACTGAGAGCGTTGGCACGGCGTGGTCCCGTTTGGATCGGCCGGTGCTCGTGTACGCACCAGCCGTGTCCGCGGCTTCGTTCCCCGCTGCGGTCGCTTATCTGGTGCGGCGGCTCGACGAGAACACGAGTCCCGAGAACTTTCTGGCTTCGAGCCTCGACATGGAAGCGGGAGACGCAGCGTTTGAGCGTGAAGCACTCCGCTTTCTGGACGCGCTCGACACCTCCTACGAGCCGGCGGTCGAGACCCGCCGTACCCAAGATCGAGGGCACCTATATTGGCTCTCGGGACCAGCGCCCGCGCTCAGTCCTGGCGACGCGCCCGCCGAAGCTGCCTTTTCGCCCCTGGCCGCGGCGTCTAGCTTGTCGGAGCGCTTCGACAACGCGTCCGACACCGATTGGACCCGACCCTGGAATCGCGAAGCTCTCACGCGCGCGCTCGATTGGGCACGAGCCAGCGAGTTCTTGGTAGGACCACGCATAGGCGGCGAATTTCGCGTAGGTCCCGAAACGAGCGGCTTCGATCCTTCTGAGCCCGACCAAGCCGCTTACCGACTTCACCTGGCAACGGCTCACGATATTGAGCGCGCGTTGAGCACCGCCACGGAGGCCTTACCCCGTTGGAGCCAGACCGAACCCAAAGAGCGCGCGCTCATCCTGGAGCGTGCCGCCATCGAACTCGAAAAGGACCGCTTGCGGTTGATTGCGCTCATGGTCAAAGATGCAGGGAAGCGCGTCGAAGAAGCTGATATCGAGGTCTCTGAGGCGGTCGATTTTGCGCGCTACTATGCTCGTTCTTTACTCGAACTCGATGAGCGCTACGAGCTCACTGCTCGCGGTGTGACGGTCGTAACTCCACCTTGGAATTTCCCCCTAGCGATTCCTCTGGGAGGGTGTTTGGCGGCGCTGGCCGCGGGAAATACCGTCATTTTGAAGCCTGCGCCGGAAACGCCGCTCGTGGCCCAAGCCGGAGTGGAGGCGCTGTTTCGAGCGGGTGTCCCGCTCGACGCTCTCAGCTTCATTCCCTGCGATGACTCGATCGCAAGCCCCTTGATTCAAGATAGCCGTGTCTGTCAGGTCGTGTTGACTGGCGCCACTTCTACCGCCCAGCTCTTCTTGAAGCTCCGCCCCAGCTTGCGTCTCATCGCCGAGACAGGGGGCAAGAACGCTGCCTTCGTGAGCGCCCTTTCGGATCGGGAGGCTGCCATTCACGCTATCGTCCAAAGCGCATTTGGACACGCAGGGCAGAAGTGTAGCGCTCTCAGCGTGCTCGTGCTCGAGAAGGAGGTCTACGAGGACGCACACTTTCGCGCTGCGCTCATCGATGCAGCCGCTAGCCTGCCCGTGGGTTCAGCCTGGCAAGTCGACAGCTTCGTGACGCCGCTCATTCGCCCACCCGTTGGTCCGCTCGCCCAGGTCCTCGAGCGCGGGGACGGCAGGGCCCGTTGGGTGCTTTCGCCTCAGATTGCGCCGAAGAACAGGGCGCTGGTGTCGCCGGGGATCCTGTGGGGCGTGCTCGAAGGCAGCTTCGCTCATACAACAGAATTTTTTGGTCCGGTGCTGTCGGTGCTTCCCGCTCGCAATCTGGAGCAGGGGCTCACGATCATGAATGCCACTCCTTACGGACTAACAGCCGGATTCTTTGGGCTCTCTGAAGGCGAACAGACCCGCTTCGCGGAGACGGTTGACGCCGGAAACCTGTATATCAATCGCAGTCTGACGGGGGCCGTTGTCGGGCGGCAGCCATTTGGAGGGCGCAAGGCCTCGAGCTTTGGGCCAGGCGCCAAAGCGGGTGGGCCACGCTACGTTGGGCAACTCGCAAAACTGAGGCTCAAACCCTCGGGCCTGGCCCGAGGCCCAGCCTCGAATTTTCCCGCCGAAGCTAGGGGAACCGCGGCTGTAGGCGAGGCCAATTGGCTACGCTTTCAGGCCGCTCGTACGATACTAATCGTCGGAGCCGGCACGACCGAAGCCGAGGTCAGCTTGACGCTCGCCGCAGCTCGTAGCGTGGGTGCCAAAATTGATCGCTATCCGGGCGCCAGCGGCTCAGAACACGCCCCACTGCACGCTGCGGCAACACTCACTCGATTCGTGGAAGCTTCCAAGGCTCGTCGCGTCCGCTTGCTCGGGGAAGCGCCGCTGGAAGTTGGCCTGGTCGCAGCCGAGCTGGGGCTGACTCTCCTCGATGATCCAGTTTCGGAGGATCTCGAACTCGAGAGGCAGCACTATCTACTCGAGCAGTCGGTGAGTGTTGCCTTTCATCGTTATGGAAATATTAGCTTGCGCGACCTGCATCCCATGCTTCAGGGGCGATGAAACCTCGTTTTGAGACCGCCGGGGCCTCAATAGAGTTCTGCACCGATGCCCAATTCAAGTTCAAACCAATCGTGCCCAAAATCCTGTGATAACGGGTAGAAGACGGGTGTAATCGCGAAGCGGATCCGTTCGAGCAGCGTGAAATTGACGGGAGTATGAATGACCGGGCCGGAACAGCGGCGCGAGTCACTAGCCACATCGTCCTCGAGGCATGGGTCGAGGCCGATACCGTCTTGCGCAGCGAACTGATAGCCGCCGCGGAGCCCCAGCGAGGTCTGCCAGAGGCGGCCCGAGAGAGGGAGTAGGGCATACTCGAGGCCCAGGCTGACCTGGCCGCTGAAGTGGTAGTTCCCGCCAGAGAGCATATCTCGCAAGTTGAGGATGCGAACGTCGGCGTTGCCGTAAAGGGCTCGTAGTCCGCCGAGTCGCCCCAGGTAGCCCGCGAAGATGGAGCTACCGACCCCCACATAGGCTCGCTTGGCTGGTGGCTCGTAGTAGATGGAATTGATTAGTGTTCGGCCCGCAGTCATCAAGGTTGTTCGATCGACGAATGACCCTTGAGCGTTGCTGAGCGAATCTACCATCGCCATCAGCTTGCGACGTACGGCAATTCGGGACGAGCCGGCCTCGTTCGGTGAAAGCTCGAGGTCACGGAAATGAAAGCGATAGTCGCTCAGCAGGCGCAGCGCATAATCAAAATCGGATTCAGTCGTGCTCTGATAGCGGGCTCCCTTGACCTGCAAGTCTGGATCGACAGTCGGCGATTGGATCCCCCCGTGAGCCTTTTGGCAGCCGATGTGCTTCGTCGAGGCAGCTTCTTCGTTCGAGAGGCGACGGCAGTTGGACCAGAGGCGGTCCATCGCGACTTGGAGCAAGACTCGGAAGTTTCGCATCTCATCGCCGGCACAGATGGGCGCCAAGTGCTGATAGGGCTTTCCTCCGGCGTGGGCCGCGATGCACGCCAGCTTGCGATACCGGGTCGGAACCTTCTCGGTGTTTCCGCGGAGAGTCCGGTCGAGTTCTTGGATGTAGCTCTCTACTCCGAGCCGAGTCGAGCTATTGTCTCGCAGATCGACGAAGCTGTCATAGGTCCCTAGATAGAAGTCGAAGTCGCGAAAATCGCGTTCAAAGAAACCAAAAAAGGCGGCCAAGAGTTCGCTGATAGGTGGGTAGTTTCCGCGAATGAGCCACAGGTCTTTCAGCAGGCTAAAGTTCTCATCAGCAAGACTCGCCAGCTCGTGGCCCCGAGCATCCGCGAGCATTTGCCCACCGATGCGGCCCACCAGGGACATGACTGGATCGTCGTCGCCCCCGGCTTCGCCCTCGGGGGCATGATAGAGCGGATAACTTCGCAAATCGGGATCGACGTAGCCGTAGAAGACGTCCACTGTCTCCGCTTCAGCCGCATCGGGGAGCCTGCGGAGCGTCACTTTTTCCCCGTTTTTGTCTAGCCCGGCGCGGGCAGTGCGATAGGCGATACCGAGCGGATTGTTATCAAAGACGCCGCCGTCCACGAAAAGCTCAGTATGCGTAGGTTCGGGGCAGCTCTCGGCTTTGAGATTCCCTTCACCGGAGAGGCAGTGCTCGATGGGTTGAGCCGGAAATGCCACGGGGAAGGCCGCAGATGCGAGTACGACCGGCCGAAGCGCGGCCGAGTCTTCAGGGAAATCGCCAGTAAACGGTAAAAGCGGTCGACTGTAGCTTGTAGTCGGATCGACGTAGTTGAAGAGGCGCGGGGCACCGGACTCTTGCCCTTCGATACGCACAATGAAACGCTCTGCGGAGCGGGGAATGGTGAGCCCATCCGCTATCTTCAATTCCTCAGATGACTTGCGTGTGACGGCGACGCCGTAGGCAAATTCGCAGCCTTTGGGTAAGCCCTCCTTCCAGATCTCTTCCAGGTATGCGTAGGACCGTTCGAGTGCGTCACCATGGAAAATGGCTTGCCGCGTCGTGCGCGCAGGATCGAACAAGTCATCCAGACCGACCTCAACCCAAGCGCGATAGCCTATCGACTCCTCGGCCGTGAAGTCCTTCGTCAGACAAGCCTCGGTAGCCGAAAACAGCGCGTTGGCGGACCCGGCCGATGCCCCCGTAGCCACTTTCAGAGGCACGGCGTGAGGAGACTTACGCAGTGCTTCGGTGATGAGGAAGAGCTGCCCCGCTTCATGAGAACCGAGAGACACCGCGCCTGATACCGTCAGTGCGAGAGCGTCCGCGCGGCCCCGCGGAGCCGGGGCGAGCAGGGCTGCGTCTGCGGGCGCAGGGCTCGCTTGGGCCCCTAGAGCGACGCCGGACACGGGGGGCGCCGGAGCCGGGCTCTCCGCCGGAGCGGGCGAGCTCTCCACGGGCGGTGCGGCACTTTGGGCGAAGAGGGGTGCTGCAGTAGCGAGGAGACCACCACCGACTCCCTTTGCGACGAGAGCCAGTTGTGAACGGAAGGGTCTGCGGGTCATGGGGCGGATGTTGGACTTCAATGAGCCGCCTTTCAAATGGGATCTTCCCTTCTTGCCGGCGCGCGGCCGAGTCAGCCCCACCGAGCCGGCCCCACACCCGGAGAAAAGCTCGGAGTAGCTGATTCTATCAAAACGGCCCTATGCAGGGCCAGTCAACGCTGGAAGATGCACACGTTGTCCGCCGGGAACTCTACGTCGGCTCCAAAATGGCGAGCGATCTGGGCGAGCGCGACCCGCGTGTAAAATACATTGTGCGTCGGATCGCGTGCGTAACGCCAGGCCGAGAGTGGCTGCTGTCCTCGGTACCACTCAGTCATGACCGCGAGCAGCCCCCTTGGGCGAATGAGCGAGAACATACTGGCCCAATCGCCGCTCGGATCACAGAAGTGCTCCACGACCTCGGTGGCCGTCACGAAATCGTATGTCCGTTTGAGAAGCGAGCCGTCAGGCGCAAACAGTGGATCGTAGGCGAGCGTTTCGAACCCGGCCTCGCTCATCAGAAGAGTCAGAGCCGGCGCGGGTCCCGAGCCGTAGTCTAGCCCTATCGCGCCGCTGGAGAGCCGCACTATCAAGGGCTTTGTCACTTTGGAAAGGAATCGACGATAGCCCTCGTCTTGGACATCGTTCTGATGCGTTCGATAGAAGGCAAGTGCATCTTCGCTATTGAGCTGTTGGCTACGCTTGCGAAGGATGAGCTCACACGAGCTGCAGCGCTCGAATAGAGCCTCGAAGGTGCCGCCGACGAAGGGTTCGAGCGGCCCTTCACATGCGAAGCAGAGCCCTTCGGGAGAGGACTTCACGGAGTGAGCTCGTGAGTCGATGGCGTAGCAGAATTCACGACTCTCCTGGAGCGCGCCAGCTTAGCTTACTTCGATGTTTCTCTTGCAGCGCGTTGTAGTGATCTTGGGAGAGGCCGAGGGCGGTGCTCATATTGCGCAAACTAGCGACCTCGTCGTGCGTAATTGCCCCGTCAACGGCGGCCATCTCGAGCAGAGCATCCAGCACTTCCCAGCGGTCTTCTTCGGGAAGTTCGGTGCGAAGAGTTCGGGTGAATCGGGGCACAAAAGTGGCGCTTAGATGGAGAGCTTGTTCACTTAAGACTTGGGCAACGGCTTCGACGTGTTCGCTCGGAAAACCATGGATACGCGCGAGTTGAACACGAAGCTGCTTTGCCTCTTCCGAAGTGATTTTGCGATCGGCGTAAGCTACTGCCGCGAGGAGCCCCGCGATGGCCGCGACGACTTTGACGGTGACTTCGTCGCTCGTTCCGAGTGCATCCCGCACTTTAGCCTCCAAAATTTGCTCGCTGTCGAGCGGCTTCGCGGAACTTTTTCCTCGGGACCAGAACATGGTGGCCGAGTCTACGAAGGCTGGCCCGCTCTGCAACCGGCGGTGCTGGGCGACCGCTTCTCGCTGGCATTCGAGCCAAATTGAGCAGGTGGGATTGTTTCGCTCGCTTTCGGAGTGCTTCCGCATGGCCCTATGAAGGTCCACATGCACCAAGAGGGCCATTCTCCTATATGTTGCCGGCATGAACTCGGGGATCATGAGCCCTCCTCCTCCACCGGCGGAGGAAGGCTCCTTTGCTGGCTGGGGTAAGGCGTCCAACATTTCTGACCTTGAGGTGCGGGCGCGACCTATTCGTCGGCTCGATCAAGCAGACCAAAGCACCTTGGGAGTTTGGAGCGCGACGGCAATCTGCGGTAACGACATCACGTCGAGCTGCCTCTACGTTTCGGCGCTTTGCGCCGCTCACGCCGGTGTGCTGGCCCCACTCGTTCTCTTGATCGTCGCGGGTGTGTTGTACCTGTTTCGCTCGGTCTACGCGGAGGTGGGCAGCGCGCTGCCGTTGAATGGCGGCTGCTACACCGTCCTTCTCAACACGACCAACAAGCGCGTAGCGGCGGCTGCGGCTTGTCTCACTATTTTATCCTACGTCGCCACCGCTGTGATTAGCGCCAATGAGGCGATGCATTACGCCAATCATCTGTTGCCGGGGCTGCCCATTCTTGAATCCACCATCGGTTTGCTCGGGCTTTTTACGTTGCTCACCATTTGGGGTATCGGTGAGTCGGCCGTAGTGGCGCTTGTCATTTTCCTTTTCCACATGATCGTGCTCACGCTGCTGTCAGGCTCAGCCCTGTGGACGGTCGTAATGCATCCCCAAGGGCTCTTTGAGAACCTGGCTGTGCCTCCGAAGGAGGGGCTCGCGCATTCGTTACTATTTGGCTTTGCGGCGGCATTGCTCGGAATCAGTGGCTTCGAAAGTTCTGCCAACTTCATCGAGGAACAGAAGGAGCGCGTGTTCCCTAAGACTCTTCGCAACATGTGGCTTGCGGTTATCGTCTTCAATCCTCTGATCAGCCTGCTCTCGCTCGGTCTGATGCCGCTATCTGAGATTCAAAAGGTCCCGCCCGACCTTTTGGCGCAAATGGGCGTTCGATCTTTCGGCCCCTGGCTCGGCATGCTCGTGAGCGTCGACGCGGTGCTCGTGCTCTCTGGGGCCGTGCTCACGAGTTTCGTTGGCGTCTCGGGCCTGATGCGCCGAATGGCGCTCGATCGTTGCCTGCCTCAATTCTTGCTGCGCACGAACCGGCTGCGAGGCACACACCACTTCATCTTGATCGCGTTCTTTTTGGTTTGCTTAACGATCTTGGTGATTACCCAGGGCCAAATAACAACTCTAGCTGGCGTTTATACGCTCTCTTTTCTGTCGGTGATGATGCTGTTCGCGCTCGGGAACATGCTGCTCAAGGTGCGCCGTGAGAAGCTGCCCCGCGAGACGCGGGCGGGATGGCCCGTCGTAGTGATTGCCTTTCTAGCCGTGTTGATTGGACTGATAGGAAACGTCCTGCTCGATCCGGTGAATGTTCAGGTTTTTGCGGCATACTTTCTGGTGGTGGGAGCCATCGTCTCCATCATGTTTCTTCGAATCCCGATCTTGCGCGGAGGCCTTTTCGTCCTTCAATCGGCCGTAAAGGGTGTGCATTCGCTCAACGAGCGAACGAGCTCGTCGATTACGGGGTTGCTCACTCGTATCAACGAGAAGCCGATGGTTTATTTCACCAAGGGCGATGAGCCGGCCGTATTGAATCGGGCGGTGCTCTATGTCTTACAGAATGAGCAGACCAATCGCCTCAAGGTCGTTCACATTTACGAAGATGAAACCAAGATCCCTCCGCGCCTAGTTGATAGCTTGAAGTTGATCGATCACCTTTATCCGGAGCTGCGGGTGGACTTTGTGGCCGTCAAAGGGGAGTTCACTCCCGAGCTCATCGACGCACTTTCGACGCGTCTTGCGGTGCCAAAAAACCAGATGTTCATCGGCACACCGGGCCACCGGTTTCCGCATCGCATCGAGCGGCTCGGTGGGGTGCGCGTCATCCTCTAGCGCAAGGCATGGGCTTGGCGCGGCGGACGAAGCACGACTACCAGCCGTCGCGCCGGCCGAGCTCGAGGGTTCGGCGGGTGGTGGAAGGGGAAGTAGGGAAATGAACGGTTGAGGGACCCGGGGGGCGGACCGGGATGCCGACCCGATTCACTGCTATCTGTAGGAAAGGTGCCCCACGTCTGACCCAAGGGTCAGCGCAGGCATCGTGGCAGTCGGTTTCGACTTAGGAAACGGGCTGAACGTGCGCATGATATATAGATGGCGACTCATCGCATCGGTGTTCTGCTGAATCGCAATCGTTGCGCTTACAGCTACGCCTTGGCGGACGCGCTCGATGCGGTCGCTGCGGATCAGGAGATAGAGCTCGAGTATTGGCCCGTCGGCTGGGCCAGCTCAACGGACCTGGTCGACTCCACGGAGTTCGAAGAGACGTTAGGGCGCGCAGCGGACGTGTCGGGGCTAGTGATGTTCTCGGCCGTCTTCAGCCATGGCCTGAAGACGCTCGCGAAATTTACTCAAGCCTGGTGGCCCCGCCCAGCCGCCAGCATCGGCTATCGCTTGCCGCTGGTGCCTTCCGTCGTGGTCGATAACCGCTCGGCTATGCACGCGGCGACGCGCCACCTCATCCAAGAGCACGGTCGGCGCGATATCGTTTTCATTCGCGGGCGAGCAGACAGTCAAGAGGCGACGGATCGCTACTTCGGCTTTCGTCAGGCGCTGAACGAAGGGCACTTGATCCTCGACGCTAGCCGGGTTCTTGAAGGCGACTTTACGCGCCAGAGTGCTCTTGTCGCCCTAGGCAAACTTCCCCCGACGACGCCAGTCGACGCGCTGATTGCCTCCAATGACGAAATGGCTCTGGCCGCCATGATCGAACTCGAACGGAGGGGCCTCAGGGTACCCAGCGACGTCAGCGTCATCGGCTTCGATGACGTTCCAGCGGCGGCTCACGCGCGCTCGCCTCTCACGACAATGCGCCAGCCCTACGAAGCGCTGGCTCAAAAGGCGATTGCACTCGTCAACGAACAATGCGAGGGGCGGCACGTTCCGGCCCTTACTGGTGTTCCTGTCGACTTCGTGCATCGCGTGTCGTGCGGATGTGGGGCGCCGCGTTGACGACGGTAGCGAGGGTCACCTGTCTCTTCCGAACAAATGGCCCGAACTGACACTATCTGCTGCTCACCAGGCAAGGCTCGAAAAGACCTATATCCAAAAGCTGAAGTACACGTAGACGGCGAGCACCAACGCTACCAGCAAGAAGCTCGCCACGAGCTCGGACACGCCCCAACTTTGCCGATTCTCCTCGCGCGCTTGAGCTGACACACCACCGTAGGTAAGTCCTGCGATTTGCTCTGCAGGTTGCGCTGGGGCGGTCAAGGAGCCCACGACGACAATCAGGATACTAACGACGAAAAGCCAGCCAGACGCGTAGAGGAAATTGAGCTCTCCCACGGCCCGGGCCAGGTCGCCCTGGAGTACCCCAGCGCCCCAAAGTGCCTGAATCGTAAGCTTGGCCATCCCGAGCACAAAGCCGATGCTCAAGCCCAAGAGCGCGCCCCGGGCGTTGATTCGCTTCACGAATAGCCCGAGCAGAAAGACGGCCGTGATTGGCGGAGCGAGATAACCTTGGACGCTCTGCAGGTACTGATAGAGGCCGCCACCCGAGATGAATTTCATCACGGGAATCCAGAGCAAGCCAAGTACGACCACAATGCCGGTCGCCACGCGCCCCACCGCAACGAGGCGTTTCTCGGAACTTCCGGGTCGTAACTTGTCGTAGATGTCGACGGTGAAGAGTGTCGCGCTCGAGTTGAAGAGCGAAGCCAGCGAGCTCATGAGTGCCGACAAGACGCCGGCAACGACCACACCTCGAAGGCCAGCAGGCAGGAGGGTAGCGACCATAGTCGGGAAAACCATGTCGCCGGTGACGTTCCCGTTCTTGTCTGAGGGGATTGAAATGATCCCCTTCTGATGAAGGGCGAAGCCAATCATGCCCGGGATGAGAAATATGAATACAGGCAGGACCTTAAGGAATCCTCCAAAAATGGCTCCACGTCGGGCATCCGTCAGACTCTTCGCGGCGAGTGTTCGCTGCACGATGTACTGGTCGGTGCACCAATACCAAATCCCGATGATGGGCGAAGCGATCATCACGCCCAACCAAGGAAATTCAGGGTCTTCAAGCGGTCGCCATAGGGCGAAGGTCGCCGACTTTTGCGTGATGATCTGCTGCAGCTCTCCCCAGCCACCGAGTTTCTCTAGCCCGAAGAGCGTGATGAAAATCGACCCTAGAAGTAATAGGCCCGTCTGGGCGACCTCGGTGTAGATCACCGCGCGAAATCCGCCGAAGACAGTGTAAATCCCCGTCAAGACTACGGTCGTGATCGCTCCCACTAAGAAGGCGTTTTCCGGTGAGCCAAATGTGTCCGGCAGGAGCGTCTGAAAAACTAAAGCGCCAGCGAAGACGGTGACGGAGACCTTCGTGAACACGTAGGCGACGAGTGAAACGCACGAGAGTACAAGTCTCGTCGCCGAATCGAAGCGGCGTTCCAGAAACTCAGGCATCGTAAATACGCCTGAACGGTAGTAAAATGGTACGAACACCCAACCGAGCATCAGCATGACCCAGGCCTGAAGCTCCCAGTGAGCCATGGCCATCCCACTAGTTGCCCCATTGCCAGCCAGGCCGACGATGTGCTCGGAGCCGATGTTGGAGGCCAAGAGCGAGCAGCCGACGGCGAACCAGCCGATGTCTCGACCAGCCAAGAAATATTCGGCTGAGGTCTGCTGCTTTTGCGACGTCTTCCAGACGATGAAGACGAGCAGAGCAAAGTAGATTGCGACGACGATCCAGTCGATGGGTTGCATGGGTGCTTTTCGTTCTCTTTGAGGGTCGGCGCAGGTAAACGTCGCGCTTGAGAAGGGGGCTAAAGGGGAAGCGTCTAATGGAGAAGCTTCCGGCGGCTCGAGGCGGCCATCGCCATAGCCACAAAAGCCAGGAGATAGAGCGAGCTTCCGCGCGGTGGTCGGGAGGATTGGCGGCATGAACAGTCGCCGGCATTGGAGTCCGCCTCGCTCGAGTCGCTGGGCCTGAGTGTCAAAAGAGAGACGCCAAAACGAGGCAACTCGAACGAGACCGAAACAAGGCCATCTTTCACCTCAAGCGATCGCGGCGACTCGAATTCAAGTAACGACATCGCTTCGCGGAGCTGCTGGAGTTCGGAAGACGAGGGCGAAGCTGGACTACCTAGTGATTGCCAGGCGCTGAAAGCATTGCCGTGAGTATCATCAACGCGCTCGTGGCTGACGACGAGCTTGCCACCGAGCTCGCGCGGCACTTGGACGCGAAGCGCGACGCTGGCAGGAGCGGCGGGTACCAAATCGTCATGGTAGTTCCAAACGACAATTCGAAGCGCGTCGCCATCGAACGCAGCCAACGCGTCGATCTCTGGGGCGTCGCGCACTCCCGACTCGAGGAGTTGGTTCAAGGAACGCGCGCCATCGCTCATTACGGGCACGCGCTCTCCGCTCAGCCGACCCAGCAGTTTGAAGGCATTGAGTACTGGCAAATGAATGCCGTTCGTCGCCAGCGCTCGGTATCCGGCGAAATAGGGCGTCCCCGGGAAGGTAAACGCCCAAGTAAGGACTCCCTGCAGATCGACACCCATTTCGTCCGCAAGGTCGAGGGAGCGCTTCATCGTTGCTACCTCATAGGCGCCGTAGGCCGGTGAATTGCGATAGTCGAGGTAACGATGGATCGTGGAAGAACACGCCGCGCAGCCGTCCGGGTCAGCCTCACTTATGATAATAGGAGTGTCGGCGAACGGAGTCCGGGCAACAGTTTCGAAGCCCGTGCGGTGGAGCCTCATCTGTCGGCCTAGGTCCATTTGCACGTGGTCGTCGACTAAAGTCACGCCACCCTTGGCGTGGAAGGTGACTAGGTCGAGGCGTGTGCCGGTTTGCCCGGTGACCGCGTTCGTGCCCTCGGCACAGTGATCCAAGAATTCTTGCAGGAATTCAGCCTCCGGACTGGCGACTGCGGGCCCGCCTAGCGGCGCATTGGGCAGTACACTGTGGAGCGCCGCTTCGGTATGGTCGTATAGGGTGCCGTAGTCCTCTACGGTGCCCTTGAAGTAGCCAATGTCAGGCTCGTTCCAGAGCTCCCATAGCCAGTTAGTTTGTGAGTCGCCAGCTTCAAAACGCTCGCGCGCGTGCTCGGCCCAAGTTGTTACGAGCCCCGCCCACTCCTTGTAGTCGGCCGGGGGATAGAAGGCGCCGCTGTCGAGCACGAACGTGCCCGAATTCTCGTAGGGTTCTGGATGCATCGACAAGGCTTTGGGCATGAAGCCGAGCTCGAAGAGGGGTAGAGCACCGGCTTCGATGGTTGTGGTCACGATTTGGTCGATGATCGTGAAGTCGTAGATAGGTTGGCCCGCAGCATTCTCGCTATACAAGTTGGTAGAACCCCACTTGAGGGACGGTGTGCCGTCGCCCGAGTTGAACAGAAAGTGCGTGCGAGTATGTACTTTTGCGCTCTGCATCGAGCCGAGAGTTTTGAGGAGCTCTTTGCCCTCGGGTGTGGTCGTGTAGTTTGCTTCGTCGTAACCGAAATAGCCCCAAACTGGCTTGAGAGGAGCCCGTTTGGCGGTGGCGTCTACTACTATGGTCACGAAGTTTTCCTCTTGGGCAAAGGCACGAGAGCAGACGAGAAGGTAAGGCAGGAGCAGGAAACGTAGGCAAGAGTGACGGAGCAAGGTTTTCACCCAAGAGCCGCGATGGCCTCGCGTTCAATGGAAAGCCCGCGGCCATGCCGCTCGAAGAACTGTGAGAACCCTCGTACGGCCTCAGGCGTGGGCTGAACCGGTTCTCCGATACTCCCAGCAAGGCGAGCATCGAGAAAGTCGGCCAAGGAGCGCCCTTTCTCGTTTGCCAGCATGTAAAGCGCGAGCACAGCCACACCCCATGAGCCGCCTTCTCCAGCCGTCTTCGGGATGCTCACGGGCACATTGAGCGCGGCCGCCATCATGTGCTGCCCGGTTTGCCCGCCCTTGAAGAAGCCGCCGTGCCCTCGGAGTTCTTCGATTACAACCCCCTCGCGTTCGGTGAGGATGTTCATGCCCATACGCATGGCGCACAAAGATGCATAACATAGCGCGCGCATGAAGTTTTCAAGCGTGAACCGACTATCCGAGCCTCGGGCGAAGAGTGGCCTGCCTTCGGCAAACTTTGTGATGTGTTCGCCAGAGACGTAGTTGATTGACAAAAGCCCACCTGCGTCGGCTTCGCCGTCAAGAGCGCGAGGCAAAAGCTTCTCATAGAGTTCATCGACGCTGGGTCGGGAGCCCAGCGCGCTTGCCACCTGACCAAACAGCGTCATCCAGGCGTCCAGGTCCGAGGAGCCATTGTTCGAGTGAGCCATGGCGACGGGCCGACCATCTGGAGTGGCTACGATATCGATCTCACTATGAACGCCGGACAGACTTCGTTCGAGGACGACCATTGCAAAAACTGATGTTCCGGCCGAGACGTTTCCTGAGCGCGGGCGCACTGCATTCGTCGCCACCATCCCTGTGCCAGCATCGCCCTCGGGCGGGCAAAGCGGCGCACCGGGCACGAGGTGTCCTGCAGGATCGAGCAGCTTCGCTCCTTGGGCTGTCAATTGGCCGGCCGCTTCTCCTGCCGAAAGGACCTTCGGCAAGAGCTGACTCAGTTTGAAAGGCAGCTTTCGTGGCTCAATGAGGCGCTCGAATTTCTCAAGGCGAGCTTGATCCCAGTCGAGTCGGTTAGGATCGATGGGGAAGATTCCAGATGCTTCCCCGATGCCGACGCAGAAGGACCCCGTGAGCCTATAGTGAACATACCCTGCCAGAGTGGTTAGTCGAGCCAGCTTTTGGATATGCGGTTGTGACTCCAAGAGCGACTGATAGAGGTGAGCGATCGTCCAGCGTTGAGGGACAGCAAAGCTGAGCTCGGGTGTTAGCTCTCGGCAGGCCCTGTCAGTGATGTTGTTTCGCCAAGTACGGAAGGGGACGAGCAGCTCGTCATCGCTGCCGAGCGCGACGTAGCCATGCATCATGCCGCTAACACCAAGCGCAGCAATGGACTGAAGGAGGACCCCGTAGCGACGCGACACATCTTCTTTGAGGGCCGCATAGCAAGCGGAAAGACCGCTGAAGACGTCCTCCATGTCGTACGTCCACAAGTTGTCCTTGAGCTGATTTTCCCAAGTGTGCGCGGCAGAGGCGAGCACAGTCGTATCAGGAGCAATTAACGTCGCCTTAATGCGCGTGGAACCAAACTCGATGCCAAGAATTGCACCTCCGGTAGCAACGAGACTCGCCGTTTTCTCACTATCGTGGTTCACGAAATTTCCTCCCGTAGAAATGCTCAGAGACGCCTGCGCTTCTCTCCATTGCTGATCTACTTTTGGCCGTAGTAGGCGCTCTTGCCGTGCTTACGCTCGAAGTGCTTGCGGATCAGACTATCCGGAAGCCTAGGGGCGAGAGGATTTAGGGATTGAGTGACAAACGCCATCCGCGCCAGCTCCTCGAGCACTGCAGCGTTGTAGACAGCCTTTTCAGGCGTTTTACCCCAGGTAAATGGCGCGTGCCCCGCGACGAGCACCATCGGGGTCTTCATTGGATCTCGGTCGCGAAAGCACTCGAGAATTTGGTGCCCCGTCTCGATCTCATAGTCGCCACCAATTGCTTCGTCCGACATAATCGCCGTGCAAGGCACATCTTCGTCGAGGTGGTCCGCATGGGTAGTGCCATAAATGGGAATGGGGAGTCGTGCCTGAGCCCAACCGGTCGCATAGCTCGAGTGTGTGTGAACGACTCCGCCAAGGCCTTTCCAGTTGCGATACAGGACCAAGTGGGTAGGCGTATCGGACGAAGGCCGAAGTTTTCCTTCGACGACCTTGCCTTCAAGGTCCACGACTACCAAGTCGTCGATTTTTAGTTCGTCGTACGGTACGCCACTTGGTTTAATCGCCACTACGCCGCGCTCGCTGTCGAACGCTGACACGTTGCCGAATGTGTAGATGGCCAGGCCTCGCCTCGGGATCTCCTGGTTGGCGTTCCAGGCTCGTTCCTTTAGCTCTTGATACGGCGACGACATGGTGGCTCACCGCGAGAACTTGTAGGCCAGATCGTTCCAGCGGAGTTCCTTCTGTAGAGTCCGCAAGTCGAGGTCAGCATCGAGCCGCACCACCTCGATGTCTGCGATTCGTGCGAACTCTTCCCACTCGTCTGCCGTCACTGCTTGGCAGAACGCGGAATGATGGCCACCTCCCGCATGGATCCAACCTTGAGCGCCTCGTTTGAAGTCGGGCCGGGGGACCCACAACGCGCGCGCTGTGGGCAGGTTAGGCATTGGATGTTCGGCACCCACCACATCCAGTTCCGCGATGATCATCCGCATTCGACCGCCCATATCGAGCAACGTGGTATTTACGGCAGGACCAGGTCGCGCATCGAAGACCAGCCTAGCTAGCTGAGCTTTGCCGCCAATATTGAGCTCATGGACTTCAAGCGACGGCGTTTTATCCGCGATGGACGGACAGACCTCGATCATGTGGGCGCCGAGGATCCGCTCCTTGCCGTTGACCAGGTGGTACGTGTAGTCCTCAATGAAAGACACCCCGCCGAGGCGATCCCCCGTCATGACTTTGCCTAGCCGAACGAGCGCGGCGGTTTTCCAGTCGCCTTCGGCCCCAAAACCATACCCCTTCGACATCAAACGCTGACATGCCAGGCCGGGCAGCTGCTTTAGACCGTGGAGGTCTTCGAAGGTCGTCGTGAAGGCTCGAAACCCGCCATCATCAAGGAAGGTCTGGAGGCCGAGCTCCTGTCGGGCCTCGAAGCGCAAATTCTCGCGCAACGCTCCATTTCGCTTGAGCGATGGAACGAGCGTGTAGAGGTCATCATATTCGCTTGTGAGACGATCGACTTCAGCGTCCGAAACCTCGGCAATGACCCTAGCCAGATCGCCGACACCATGGCCGTTGATCGACCAACCGAGCTTGATTTGAGCCTCCACGCGATCGCCACCGGTGACGGCAACTTCGCGCATGTTCATGCCACCAAATCGCACAATCTTCAGTTTCTTGGACTCATCGATGGCCAGGGCGCTCCGCGTCCAGCTATCGAGCTCCGAGAGCACCTCATTGTCTTGGTAGTGACCGACGATGATCTTTGGATTTTTCCGTAAGCGCGCGCTGATGAATCCGTATTCACGATCGCCGTGAGCGGATTGGTTGAGATTCATGAAGTCCATGTCGATGTCGGCCCAAGGGAGCTCGACATTGAACTGGGTATGAAGGTGGGCGAGCGGCTTTTGCAGATGTGACAGCCCAGCGATCCACATCTTCGCCGGTGAGAACGTATGCATCCAGGTGATAACCCCGATGCAACCCGGATCACTGTTAGCCGCCAGACAGACCTCAAGGATGGCCTCGGGACCGGTCAAGATGGGTTTCCAGACAATTTTGGCCGGGAGGCGATTGGAGTCGTCCAGGCTGGCGACGATACGTTGCGAGTTCTCAGCGACCTGCTTGAGCGTTGCCTCGCCGTATAGGTGTTGGCTTCCGGTGAGAAACCAGATTTCCAGTTGCCTTTGATTCGCCGCGCTCGTCATCGTTTGCTCGAAAAGCTGGGGGGCTGGGGATTTCAGGATCCAGCCGGTTGATCCCAGTTGTGAACGTTAACATTGCCTCTGTCAAGGCGAATGTAGTAATCAAGACGCGTGCCCGATCCAGAGAAACGCCGCCTGGCGGTGATGGCGGACGTTGCGCGGCTCGCTGGAGTCTCGCATCAAACCGTCTCTCGCGTCTTACATGACAATCCAAACGTTCGAGGAGAGACTCGTGAGAGGGTTCTCGCGGCAATTCGCCAACTCAACTACCGCCCAAACTCGATGGCGCGTGCCCTGGTTACCGGGCGCTCCAAGACGCTCGGAGTGGTGAGTTCGGACTCAACCTTTTATGGTCCGGCTTCGACCCTATTCGGAATCGAACGTGCAGCTCACGACGCGGGCTACGCGGTAAGCGTTTCGAGCCTTCGGGCCGTGAGTAGTCGAAATGTGGTTCTGGACGCCATTCAGCAACTCATGGACCAAGGAGTGGATGGCGTTGCCGTGATCGCTCCTCTGCGCACTGGGATAGACGCCCTGCGCCACGTGAGCCCTGATGTGCCCGTGGTGGCGCTCGAGTCAGGCCAAAGTGCTTCGATTCCCGTGGCTGCCGTTGATCAGCGAGGAGGTGCGGCGGCGGCCACTCGGCATTTGTTGAGCCTCGGCCACAAGACGGTGGTGCATCTGGCTGGCCCGCTTGATTGGCAGGAGGCCGAGGAACGAATCATTGGTTGGAAAACTACGCTCGAAGCGGCGAACGCGCCGCTTCCGCCGGTGCTGAGGGGCGATTGGACGCCGCGCTCGGGCTATGAGCTGGGGGAGACGCTACTCAAAATGCGAGACCTGACGGCCGTCTTCGTCGCTAACGATCAGATGGCGCTTGGGCTCTTGCGGCGGCTACACGAGGCAGGAAGAGAGGTGCCCGGCGATATTAGCATCGTAGGTTTTGATGATATTCCGGAGGCTGCTTACTTCACTCCGCCGCTCACCACGGTGCGACAAGATTTCAGTGAGCTCGGTCGACGTTGCCTCAAACTTCTACTCGAGCGGATCGAAGGCTCGGAACAGGCGACGCGCCTGGTCGTGGCTCCCGAGTTGGTCGTGCGCGAATCAACGAGCTCCGCGCGGCGCTGACGTCTTCCCGCGCAAGCCTTGGCCCTCGAGCGAGCTAGGGAAGCAGCTCAGAGAAGCAGCTCAGAGAAGCAGCTCAGAACTGAATGTCGGCTTGAAACTTGACGACATCCATGTCTGGACTCGACCCAGCGTATACGCCGCTCTGAATGATGTGGCTTCCGGCCACGAGCGGAGCGTTCCACGGCCATAGGCCTGCGAGGGTCATGTTGTCGCCATATCGGTAACGCGAGTATTGAAGATAGATTCGCTCGCCGGATAGGAAGTTTGAATAGAACGAGAGCCGACCCGTAATTGCGGAGAAGATGTATCCCGGATGATTCATCTCGTAGTTAACTGAATCGAAGCGGGCCGTCACCCCAAACCACTTCCAGGGATTATACTCAAGATCGGCACCCCACTTGAAGCTCGTCGTTCCGTTCCAAGGAATTTTCGAGCCGCTCGGTAGGTCGAATTGGGAGTCGACCATGAGCCCAAAGGCGCTAAACTTGATAGCCGGCGCGGGGCCGTCCACGTCTCCAAGCGCGTTCGCCAACGTGTTTTCGTACAAGAAACCAAGGTTCACGAGTCGGCCGCTGCCGGTGCTGTCGCCCGGACTACCCGTCCAAGCCAGGTAGTTCTCTGCGAGGCCCGCGGGGCTGAGCCCATGGGACACTTCGACGCCTGCTTGACCCAAAGCCCAGCCGTTCTTGATCGTGACAAGAGAGGGGGAGACCCAGAAACTGCCGAGGCGTGGAACCGAAACCTTCACTTCCGCGCCGAAGGTAACCAAACTCGCTTCGCGTACGTTGGTGAAGGATTTGTCACCGGAGGCCTGCAGCGAAAGGTTCGGATCCATCGTCCACTGCATATTTTGGTGCAGCCCGATCTCCAATGCCTTTTTATAGTTGAGCTGGAGGTGCACGTACTCGATCAAGTTCGCGCCCACTCGCGCCTGGTAAAAGACCGGATCGAGCGCGTTATACGTACCATCACGGCCGGTGCCGAAGCCTTGGACTAAGGCGACCGTGATGTCTTCGGTAAACGGAACGGTGAGCTTGAGTTGCTCGCCAATTTGCCTGTATTGGGCGAGCGTATACGTGTCGTACTTCTGAAACCGTCCGAACTTGGGCCACCAAGCTCCGCCCGAAAGAGCGATGTTGGGCTTGAGTTTGCCGACGTTTAAATCTGTGTTGATTGTCAGGTAAGCGATGCCCGGTACCCAGGCGGCGTCCGGGTTGCGGAAGCCCGCGCCAGAAAGCCAGTAGCCCATCCAGCCTACGGTCGCCTCGGCGTGTTTGGATTTAGCGGTGGCGAAAAGCTCAACCCAGTCTTGCTCCTGGAGCCGCGTGTACCCGAAACTGTAATAGTTGGCGTCGACAGTTCGATTCGGTCCGTAGGAGATCTGTGTGTGCGGATCGCCTGTCAGGTCGTTGGGGTCTGGACGGTTGCTGATGCCGAGGGCGACCGGTGCACGGAAGTAGCCGTGGAAGCCGAACGCCCAAGGCTTCTTGGCCTTCTCTTCAGCCGCCGGACTTTCAAAGTCAGGCGCGGAAGCTATAGCGGTGGTACCGCCCGATACGCCGACAGCCGCCTCGTCCTCGTGAGAGCTGTCTGCCTCTGCTGCAGGGGCCACCGTGGACTCCGGCTCGGCGGGAGAGGGCGAAGCCGCCTCCGTCGTCGTATCCGTCGTCGTATCCGTAGAGGTATCTTCGCTAGCATCCGCAGTAGCTGATTCGCTGAGGGGCTCTTGGGCGGCGGCGGTCATCGCTGAGAGCGATGACCCCAACACGAGCAGTGTGTGCAATTTTCGCAGCATGCTTAGCTCTCGTAGTGATGACGGTGGCTGGTTGAGGATGGCGAGAACGTCCATCAATTCGTGTAATAATACCGAACTGTGAACGTTAACATTTTATCTGTCAATTGGGAATGTGAGTGAAGTGAGATCCGAGGAGCTCAGTCGCGCGCGGAGAAAGAGAAATTTGAACCTCAGCGCGACTAGCGCCACCAGGAGCCACCGAGCGAGCCAAGGTTGGATCGTGAAGGTGGTCGCTAGAGCGCCTAACCCAGAAAGCACCTAGCCCAGAAAACGCCCAACCCAGAAAGCACCTAGCCAGCCGAGAGTGAAGGGACCGCTCGCTATTGGCCGTACTTCGCAGCTGCGAGCGCGACTTGAAGCTGGTTGACAACGTCCAGCTTGGCTGCGCCCAGGGCGATCACCCCCTCGTAGAACCGGCCACCGGCCCCATTACTATTATCTCCGCCGATGCCTAGGATAACGGAGCCTTGCTTCTTCATCGGAACGTAGCCGAGTTTATCTGGCCGAATGCCATCGTACATTTCCTTGATTGTATCGGTTTGAGCGTCACCGCCGTACACGGCAAAGCGCCCTTTGCCGCCGTTCTTGTCGGCTGTATCGCCAACCACCACGGCTGAGACGAAGTCAAACGTCACTGAGGTGGATGTGGAAATGTTGTCCCACTGATTGTTTTCCCATCCCGGGTAGAGACCATTTTCCATGTCCGCCATGACCCAGGGGCCTGTGCCAACACCGCTTCCCCAAACGGCACCCATTCCGACGTACACGGCCTCCATCGTTCCGTTTCCATCGTTGTTCGAGGTAACCTCAGCATTGCCGTAGTCGAAGCAGCAAGCGTGCGCGAGGTCGTGTTGGCTGCTGATCATGTATTGCGTCTGTGGCTCATCGCCAATGGGTACGCCGTTCGGGATCGTGGAAGGATCCGGGAACGGACATTCGCTGCAGGAGGAACGATAGCCGTACTTGGGCTTGATGCGGACGCCATAGACATCGCGACCGTTGATCTTCACAGGAAGCCAACCGGCTGGAACCGGCAGGCCAGGGGTGGCCTTGGCGCTGCCCTTGGGAGCGGGAGTCAAATGGTTTCCACGGCCTGACTGATCGTAAATGATGCTGATCGTGCATTCGGACTTGCCACAGAATTCCACTTGCGCAGCAGCATTGGCATAGCCATCGACGGACTGGATATCGAGAGTCGCAGCGCCCGTGTTCACCTGATAGAGCGGACCCGTGTAAGCGGGAACGATCACCCGCACCGTACTGTGCGCCGACACGCATTCGTGTCCTGCGTCTCCCAGCACTTGGCAAGGCAGCGCGGCCGTGTTGGGCGGCAGCGCGGCAGCACCGCCGCTACCGTCTGCTGAGCCGCCAGTACTACCCGCGTTCTGCTTGAGACTTGCGACGGGATATTCGCCGCACGCGACCGCGCCCAATAGTGCAAAAGATACAGCGGAAAGGGCAGCGATAGCGACAATTTTAGGCTTCATAGGGACGTCCCCGGGGTAACACGATATATCACACAAATAGCTCACTAAAGAGCCCTGCGTTAAGTCATGTTAACGTAAACACGCCGAGTTAACTAGTAAATGTAACAGACGGGCGCGACCTGGTAACCTAAAGCTTAGCTGGGCAGGCGTGTGCGGGGTAGGACCGGATAATCTCCTCCCTCTCGCAAAAAATTGAAGCCGACCTAGATCGATGCAAAATGGCAAAGTCGGCTTTTTGTGCTACATTAGGCCAGAATGGCGAAAGCTAACCTCCGTTCCTTTGAGAGTCCTAGGTCGTTCGTTCCGGAACTGTGAGGAAGCAGAGCACCCCCGCCCTTCTCGAGCCGGACTGCGTCTGGCTCGGAGCAAGAACTAACACTTGACACCAATGTTGTGAGCGTTCACAACTTAGCTCCTATTCTCAACCCGTGACTCTTGGAGGCTGACCATGAAATTCTATCGTCCCGTTTTCGCTCTCGCCGGCTCTGTCTTGGCTATCGCCGCTTGCAGTGGGACCGATAGGGAGCCGGACACCGGTGGCACAGGCGGCGCGCCGTCGGGAGGAGCCAGCGGAGCAGGTGGCTCAAGCGCTCCAATGGGTGGAGGTGCGCCCGCGGGTGGTCGACCCAACACGGGCGGCGGAAGCGCCGGGGGTGGCGCTGCGATGAGTGGAGGTAGCAACGCAGGTGGAGCTGAGGCCTCGGGTGGTGGTTCCTCTGAAACAGGAGGTACCGGGCCGATGACCGGAGGCGCGGATGGATCGGGTGGTAGCGATCCGGGCACGGGCGGTGGGAATGGTTCAGGGGGTGGAGGTTCTACGACCGCCGAAGGCCCTTGTGATATCTATAAGGCGGCTGGCAACGACTGCGTTGCTGCTTACAGCACGATTCGGCGCCTATTCAGCACTTACACGGGTCCACTCTATCAGGTTCGTAGCGGCAGCAATGCGATGAACACGGGCTCCGGGGGGGAGCTACATGATGTTGCGCAAAACGCTAGCGGTTTTGCGGACAAGGCCGCGCAAGACGCCGCCTGTGGCAGCGGAACGTGCACCGTCGCGAAACTGTATGACCAATCGGGTCATGAAAACCACATCACAGTTGCCAAGGCTGGTCTCACGAATGGTGGCGCAAATGCCGCTACGGATGACTTCGAAACCATTGCCAACAAGGGGCCGCTCAAGGTGGCCGGGCAGGATGTGTATTCGCTCTACATGGAAGCCCGACAGGGCTACCGTCAAACGGTAGCAGGCGATGGCATGGCGCTCGGCGATGACCCACAGGGTATCTACATGCTCGCTGACGGCACGCGAGTTGGCACTGCCTGTTGCTGGGATTTCGGAAATGTTACGCCGAATCCCAAATCGTACGCCGAAATGAATACTTTGTTCCTTGGTATCGCCTATTGGGGGCGCGGCGCCGGCAATGGCCCATGGTTCGGCGCCGATTTCGAGGCGGGAGTTTGGATGGGCGGCTCGAATCCTGGAGAGCCTGGGTGGGGTGGGCTGAACGACGCGGCGAACGCGCCAGCGAACTCGAACAATCCCGCGATGAAAGTGAAGTATGCACTTGGGTTTCAGAAGACCGGCAACGGTCCTGAGCGTTATGCGCTGCGCATGGCAGACATCGCGACAGCCACAAGCGTGACGACCGCCTACGCGGGCAACTACCCATCGGGCAAACACCTCGATAGCAAGGGCGCGGTCGTGCTTGGCGTGGGCGGCGACAACAGCAATTACTCGTTCGCTACCTTCTACGAAGGAGCCATCATGAAGGGCTATCCAAGCGACGATACCGAGAACGCGGTCTTTCAGAACGTGAAGGCGATTGGCTACGGAAAGTAAGCTCTTCTTGGAGACTCTGATGAATCATCGATTGCTATGGGGTGGCTTTCCTGGAGGAGCCCTTGCACTCCTTCTTAGCGCCAGCGGCTGCGGGAGCTACGATGCTCCCGATACCACCGGCGGAGCGACTGGGTCGGGTGGCGCGGCTACAGGCGGAGCGATGGCGGGCGGAACAACCGGGTCGGGTGGCGCGGCGGCAGGCGGAACAACCGCCTCTGGTGGCGAAGAGGCGGGCACGGGTGGCATTCCTGAACCTCCCGAGGCGTCCTGCGACACGGGGACGGCTTGCGGTGGCAACGCCGAGGGAGTCTGGTTCGCCCAGGGCTCGTGTTTGCCAGTGACAGGCGTGGTTGACCTGTCTGCGGCGGCCATTGGCTGTCTGGAGGCTGAGATCACTTCGGGAAAGATCGAGGTTACTGGTAACCTCACGCTCAACGGTGACGGCTCCGTATCCGACAACTCGGGCACGGACTCCGAGGTCGTGTTCGAGTTGGAGCCGGCATGTCTAAACGTTTCGGGTACGGTCACCAAATGTCCGAATATCGGCCTGCCGCTTACCGCGATGGGTTTTGACGATGTCGCCTGCGTTGATTCTACCGCCACTACAGACGGCTGCACTTGCACGGGTACAGCGAGTCAGCAGGGTGGAATGGGGTACATCCTTGGTTTTAACGCGGCCACAAGCGGAACCTACGTATCGGCCGACAATACCATCACCGTCACGGGAACTGGTACCGGTGAGTTGGGTTATGCCTATTGCGTGGATGGGCCTTTCATGATCGCCACGCCCACGACCATGACCGATATCGGCACGATCAACGGAACGATCGTGTTGCAGAAACAGGAATAGGCCGCTCAGTAATTTGCGAAAATATATTAGAGGTGCGGCAGGGTCGCACCTCTAAGTCATTTTATCTCTGGCTTTTCTGAGACCCTGGTTTGAAAGAACTTTATGAAGACCATTCATCGCGCGCGGTCGTTGCCCACGAGGCAAGAGCAACGGAGGTTAGGTGCTTCTCCAATGGGCGCGCGCTGGGCGTTGCACTTGGCAATGACAGCGGCGCTGGCCGCTTGTGCCAGAACGCCCGAGAAGCCGGCCGTCCAGGCAGAGTCGCCTTCACCGCCCGCGAGAGTCAGCGAGCCGACAGTGGCACAACCCCGCGAGGGGGCGGTTCAGGTCGCGGCGATATCAGAAGAGCTCTGGGGTGAGCACGAAGGCCAAGCCATTACGCGCTACACACTAACAAACGCGAATAAGCTCGTCCTCAAAGTCATCAATTACGGCGCCATCATCACCGAGCTGCACGTCCTCGACAAGCGCGGTGAGCTTGCGGATATCGTCCTTGGGCGCGAGACGCTGGCGGACTACGAACAGAAGACACCCTACTTTGGCGCCACCATTGGCCGCGTCGCTAACCGCATCAAGAACGCCGAATTCGAACTCGAAGGGAAGAAATACTCCCTCGCCAAAAATGACGGGAAAAACTCCCTTCATGGCGGAAACCGAGGCTGGGACAAGGTCGTCTGGGCGGGCCAGGCGAAGGAGACGCAAGACGGCCCTCAGGTCGTTCTCACGTATAGCTCACCCGATGGCGAGGAAGGCTACCCGGGAACGGTCAAGGCGACGGTCAGCTACACGCTTACGAATGGAAATGAGCTCAAGGTGGAGATGGAAGCGACGACGGATAGGCCGACCGTCATCAATATGGCGCACCACACCTACTGGAACTTGGGCGGGCAGAGCTCGGGCACGATCAAAGACCATGAGCTGATGCTAATGGCTAGCCAGTACACACCGGCCCTCAACCTTGTACCCGGCGGTGAAATCAAAGCCGTCAAGGGGACTCCCTTTGATTTCACGGTAGCAAAGATGATCGGCCAAGACCTGCTCGCCGTAGGTGGCGACCCCATAGGCTTCGACCACAATTGGGTTATCGACGGCGAGCAACATACGCTCCGGCCAGTCGCAACACTCAAGCATCGAACCTCGGGCAGAGTGATGCAACTGAGCGCCAATCAGCCCGGTGTGCAGTTTTACTCGGGGAATTTCCTAGACGGCACGCTGAAGGGCAAAGGCGGAACCGAGTATCCTCAATACTCGGGGCTGTGCCTCGAGAGCCAAAAATTCCCCAATTCGATCAACGTTCCTGCGTGGCGGAACGAGGTGATTCTGAAGCCTGGTGATGTTTACCGGCATGAGATGATCCACAAGTTCACGGTCGAATAGCGATAGGCAAGGGGCTGTTCTGCACTTCAAAGATCGCTGCGCTTTTCTCAGGCAAGGTATCGCCATCCAGGTTCGCCGAAGCGAGTAACAAGGTATCAGCGCCCGAAAAATCCCGGCGCGACCTGGGTTCGCCCCAGTTCAAGAGCAAAAGGCGGGCTGTCCCGTCACCAGTTTTGCGCCGCACGATCAAGACATCGCCGTCTACTTCGGCTTTCAACTCGGAACGGGTCCCCGGCTGAGACAAAACAGGGTCGCTTCGGCGCAAGGCCAAGAGCTGCTGATAGAGGGAGAGCACCCCTGCGTGCTCCTTGAGCTCGCGCTCCGACCAATTGAGCTGGGAACTCCGATAGGTTGCTTCGGCTTGCGGATCGGCGACTTCAGCGCTCCCTTGGAAGCCCCGAAATTCGGCAAATTCGCGGCGGCGACCTTCCGACACGGCCTTTCCGAGCTCCGGTTCGTGGTCAGTGAAGTAGCAGAACGGAGAGCTGGCAGCCCATTCTTGACCCATGAAGAGCAGGGGCGTCATGGGCAGAAAGAGCAGCAACGCTGAGGCGGCACGATACGCGTCGATGTGAGACGCGTGGCTGAGTCGTGAGCCGGTAGGTCGATTTCCGACTTGGTCGTGGTTTTCCAGGCAATAGATGAACGCGCTGGGGCTGAGCCAATCGGCGGGACGGCCACGCGGACCTCGATCCAGGAAGGGCTGCCCCTCATAGAGGAAGCCGCGTTCGATGGTGCGCGCGAGCTCCGATAGGTTCGGCTCGTAGCCTGCGTAGTAGCCGTCCCTCTCCCCGGTCATTAGAACATGCATGACGTGATGGAAGTCGTCCGCCCACACTGCGTCGACACCCATCCGCTCCAGCTCGCGAACATCATTTCGTTCGTCTTCGGCGACAAAGAAGCGGTTCGGATTTCCACTTCGTGCGTGCCCTGCAACTTCCGCCAGGATGTGGAGCGCGGATGTATCGAAAATGGCATGACATCCGTCGAAGCGCAGTCCGTCAAAACGAAATTCGTCGAGCCAGTGGAGCGCACTTTCGATCACATACGAGCGCATTGGCGCGTCAGCGAAGCGCGGGGCCTGGCCCCACGGCGTCTCTACGCTGGGGTCGAAATAGCGTTGGCTGAAGGCACCTAGATAGTTCCCATCGGGTCCGAAGTGATTGTAGACCACGTCAAGGACTACCTCGAGGCCTAGCCCGTGCGCCCGATCGATGAGGCGCTTCAGCTCTTCCGGTCGGCCATAGGGTGCGAAGGGGGCGAAGCCTGCGACTCCATCGTACCCCCAGCCCCAGCGACCTGGAAAAGCCGCTACAGGCATGAGCTCAATGGTGGTGACACCCAGCTCGACGAGCGCGGCGAGTCGTTCGCTTGCTGCCTCATAGGTGCCTTCTTCAGTGAACGTGCCGATATGGATCTCGTAGAAAACGCGCTGCGCGGGTGGCAACGGTGAATGATGCTGAAAGACAAATTCCGGCGCTATGACCTCGGCTGGACCATGCACTCCCAACGGTAAAAAACGCGCGAAAGGGTCAGGACGGTTCTGTCCATCGAGCACGAACTGATACAGCGTACCAGGGCCAAGCCCGGGCCACAGCAGTTCGAACAAGCCGTCCGCCAGGCACGCGAGCCGCTTTCTTTCACCGGGTTCACCCGAGCTATGGAAGAGTTCCACTTCAACGTCCGCGGCTTCTGTCGTGAACACGCGAAAGCGAACGCCTTCATCCGTCAGCGAAGCGCCAAGCTGGCGCGGCGCCCATTTTTCCCCCGAACTCATGGCCTGTCCCCCGTCGAGTCGGAGCTTGCTTCGCTGATGAGCAAGGAGAGGGGCAGCAGCTCGAAGAGCTCGGCGAGCGGTATCGACTTCTCGATGCGGAAAAGACGATTCGTCAAAGCGTCGCGGTAGAGTCCTGGGTACGGAACGCGCAACGTCTCGCCGCCCCAAATCGCGCCGATCGCGAAGGCCGCACTTTCGTCGGTTTTTCGAAGGGAGTATCTAGCTACGGCGCAGATGAGTCTGCTTGAGGTGGTGGCTCGGGTGAACGCGACCACGAACTCACTACTCGGCAGCCCTTCGTAGTCGCCCCGTAAGAAGAGCCCCGGGTCCTTGCGGCGGGCTCCGAGCGCACACCAGAGCACGTACTGCTTCAGCCTACCGTCGGTGAAGCTCTGCAGCAGATCGCGGCACAGGCTTTCGCGATTGCTTCGGCTCCGCTCTTCTAAGTCTTCCAGAGATTTGAACCTGACAGCGAAGTCGACTGGGCGTCGATTGTCGGGATCGACCAGGTCTTGATTCCAAAACTCGCTGCCTTGATATGTATCTGGGATGCCCGGCGAGGCCGCGCGCAGTAGCGTTTGGGCCAAGCCATTCGCGGCGCCGTAGGGGTCGATCCTTCTGCAAAAATTGCCGACATTCTCGATGAAAGCCGCATCATTGAGCACATTCGAGGTGAAACGTTCGACGGCCCGATCATACGCTTCGTTGGGGCTAGTCCATGACGTTTGCTGCTTGGCCTCTTTGCTCGATTTTCTTAGGTATTCAACGTGACGAGTTATAAATGTATCACGAGCAATTTTACCATCCCACCCGAAGGGCCACGAACCCACGAGCGTTTGAAAGAAGAGATATTGCAAATTAGGGGCCGGCGCGGGGCCATCTTCAAGGATCTCCGTATGGCGCTCTGCCAACCTGTGCCACGTGCGCACAGCATTCCTCCATTCATGGGGAATCTCGGTAAGCACCGCGATTCGCGCTCGCGCGTCTTCACCGCGCTTCGAATCGTGGGTCGCTGTATTCACCATTGAAAGGGGCCATGCCCTGACCCGGTCCAGATTTTGTTGATGAAATTCCTCGATATCCGAGCCGAATTGGCCGGGATCGCAGCCGACTTCACCCAAACACACCAGACGCGAGTAGCGGTAGAAGGCGGTATCTTCGACTGACTTGGCTTTGACGGGGCTCGTGAGTTGCTGGAAGCCGAGGGCGGCACGCTCAAGCTCGTCGCGAGCTGGCCCGGGCTGTTCGCCGGCGATCTCCCTCGAAAGGGATAGAACTTCACCCAAGAAATCGAACACGCTCGACGCGAGCGAGACGTTCTGCCGTTTGGCTCGAGCGATGGCCAGGTGAAGGGGCGCCGCGTCACGCTCCTTGCCTGGTAAGTTCGAGCGCAAATACGTGCGATACACGGGGAAAGCCGCGAGGACCTCGGTCAAGGCTCGCGTCAGACTAATCAGCGTGAAGTCTCGATACTGACGCTTCTTTGAGGCGATGCGCTCAAGCCGGCGCGCAAGAATGTTGACCTCACTGGCTAAGCTATAACGTAAGATGTCGAGTTTGCTCTCGTAGACGTGTTCTTCAAATGAGCGTCGATCTCCGGTTATCGCCATGTACAGGCGGTTGAAGGCGGGTTCGGCGGCTGGATCGACCCAAAGCTGGGTGACCGCTGCACCAAACTCATAGCCCGTCGTACCGTCGATGGGCCAGGTATCCACGAGTCTCTCGCCGCGTTCGAGGATCTTCTCTACCAAGATCGGAACAGGACGAGGAAGGTCGTCCGGAGAAACGGAGGAGCGGCGCTCGGCGCTATCAAATCGCCTTTGAAGCATCTCGAAGTAGCCCAGCGGATCGTAGAGCCCGTCGGTGTGATCGAGACGCAGAGCGTCGATGTGACCTTGGTCCATGAGCTCGAAGAGCAACGCATGAGTCTGTTCGAAAACTTCAGGCTGTTCCATGCGAATGGCAGCTAGCCCGTTGATGTCGAAAAAGCGTCGATAGTTGATCTCTTCGGATGCGACTCGCCAAGAGGCCAGGCGGTAAGCTTGGACGGCTAGAAGGGAATCGAGTCGATCCAGCGAATCGGGGCTGTTTGGGCGCCCGTAGTTTTCATGCAAAGTCGCATCGAGCGCGGCCTTCACATGGCTAGAACTCTCTACCAAGGTTGAAAGCCGTCGCTTGATGACCTCTTTCTCGAGCGCGCGCTGGCGCCTCTGTTCAACTGACGTCTCGAACTGACTCGGCAAATGGCGCATGGCAGAGACGATGCTTTCGAGCTCTTGCCTTAGGGGATCTGTCTCGGGCAATTGGCTGGCAGCGCAAACTTGCTCCATCAGGGGTACCAGTGTTTTTGGTCCAACAGGCAGGCGGTGCTCGAAGTAACGGACCTTGAAAAAGTCTTGTTCCCAGACGAGTGAGATCTCGCCGGCCTCGAGCGCTGCCCCGTATTGTTTGCCCAAAATTGGCAAGAGCACCCGGTTGTCGAGGTCGTGCTTGGGCGGATGAAAATCGATATCGAAGTATTCCGCGAAGGCGGAGCTAGGGCCGTTTTCCAGCACATCATCCCACCAAGAGTTCTGTCCGCTCGCGATGCCCATATGATTTGGCACCCAATCGAGAAGTAGCCCCATGTCATGTCCCTTGAGTTCATCCGAAAGGAGCTCGAAAGTTTCGCGGCTGCCGAGTGTCGGCGCGAGCACATTGTGGCTGATGACGTCATAGCCATGAGAGCTGCCTTCGACGGCCAGTAGTAGTGGCGAGCAGTAGAGGTCTTGAATACCAAGTCGATCGAGGTACGAAAGGATGCTGCGCGCCTCAGTCAAGCCGAATTGCTGAGTAAGCTGGATGCGATAACTAGCTCGCAGCGAATGCCGAGCTCCACCCGTGCGGTAGACGCGAGAGGGGGAGAAGTAAAACTTCATGGAATGCCCGACTAAGTGGGTCTTGGCGCTTCCGGCTTGGGTCTCGACGCTGTCGTCGTCGGCCGTGTAGAATAAGAGATGCCAGTTGTCTTGAGCATGACCGAGCGGTGGCAACGCGAAGTCGCAGGCCTCGCCGCCGGCATTGATTAGGACGGCCAAATTGTCGTCCACGATGGCGCGCCCGAACTCATCGACGTCGTCGATTCCGCGACCAGCCAAGAACATGGTCAGTTGGCTCTTGCCGAGCTCCCAATCGACCCCGGTCATGGTAGCTCCGTCCGGGCGATACCAGCGCAAATCGTGGAAGTCTGTGCCCAGAACTGGTTCGCCGCGGAAGAAGTTGGTGCGATGTAGCGCCGGATGCGCGCGGCGCAGCGCGATCAGCTTCTTAGTGAACTCGAACAGGGCGCGGCCCTCTTCATCGAAGTCCCAGTTATACCAAGACACCTCGTTGTCCTGGCAATAAGCGTTGTTATTACCGCCTTGCGTCCTGCCAAACTCATCGCCTCCGAGCAGCATCGGTGTGCCCTGAGACAGCAAAAGGGTAGCGAGCAAGTTGCGCTGTTGACGACGGCGCAGAGCCAAAATCTCGGGGTCTTCCGTAGGGCCCTCAACGCCGCAGTTGAAGCTGTGATCGTCGTTGTTTCCGTCGCGATTGTCTTCGCCGTTGTCTTCGTTGTGTTTATAGGAGTAGCTGACGAGGTCTCGGAGCGTGAAGCCATCGTGAGCCGTCACGAAGTTCACGCTGGCCGACGGCATGCGACCGCTGGCTTGATAGAGGTCACTCGAGCCCGTCAGTCGGTAACCCATCTCGGCCGCGCGCCCGGGCGCGCCGCTCCACAATTGCCGAACTGAATCGCGATAACGTCCGTTCCACTCCGCCCAACGGATTGGGAAGTTCCCAACTTGATAGCCGTCTTCGCCGATATCCCACGGTTCAGCGATCATTTTGGCGTGTCTGAGATGCGGGGATTGGTGAATCAGAGTGAAGAAGCTCGAGAGCTGATCGACCTCGATGAGCTGCCGAGCCAGCGAGGAGGCTAGGTCGAAACGGAAACCATCAACGTGCATCTCATCCGCCCAATAGCGAAGTGAGTCCATGATGAGAGTTAGGAGCTGAGGGTGCCTTACGTTGAGGGTATTGCCCGTTCCGGTTGTGTCGAAGTAGTAGCGTTCTTGGCCGGAGACGAGGCGATAGTAGTTCTTGTTGTCGAAGCCCTTGAAGCTGAAGGTGGGCCCGAGGTGATTTCCCTCAGCGGTATGATTGTAGACGACGTCGAGAATGACCTCGATGCCGGCGCGATGCAGGGCCTTGACCATCGCCTTGAATTCCCGAACTTCGCCACCCAATTTGCCGTCGCTCTTGTAGCGAGGGTCCGGAGCAAAAAAGCCGATACTGTTGTAGCCCCAATAGTTACGCACTCCCCGATCGAGCAGGTGTTTGTCGTCGATGAAGGTGTGCACAGGCATGAGCTCGACGGCGGTAACGCCTAGCTCGCGTAAGTGGGAGACGATGGCGGGATGAGCAACTCCAGCATAGGTGCCGCGAAGTTCCGGAGGAACGCCCGGATGGGTCTGGGTGAGTCCTCTCACATGGGTCTCGTAGATGATCGAACGATGGAGGGCCGTGCCGAGCGGCGCGTCGTCTTCCCAGTCGAACGAGGTGTCGACGACGACTCCCCGGGGTGCGCCGAGCTGCGGTCGGGTCTCGAGCGCAAGGTCTTCCTCTGGGCCGCCGAGCGGATACGCGAAGCAGCCTCGCTCCCAGCGAGGAGGGCCGTCTGTGGCCTTGGCATAGGGATCCAGCAAGACGACCTCGGGATTGAACCGCTGGCCGTTCTCGGGTTCGTAGGGGCCGTGGACGCGATAGCCGTAGCGCGTCCCTGCTGGCAGGTCGGGGACGTAGATGTGCCAGATGAAGGCGGTTCGAGCGCGGACGGGTAAGCGTGTCTCGCGGTCTTCCTCGTCAAACAAGCAAAGCTCTACAGCCGTTGCATGCTCAGAGAACACCGCGAAATTTGTGCCGCCTGCGTCGAGGGTTGCGCCAAGTGGATACGGAATTCCGGGAAGTGCGGCTCGCATGGACTATGTCTGCTCGTGCAAGGTCAACGCCAACCCTAGCTTGACCACTCTTGGGCCCTATCTCGCACCCGTCAGGAAGTCCACCTCCTGCTTAGAGAAATAGGCGAGCCAGTGCGGCAAAATGCCTCACTTGGGACAAACCGTCTCAGTCTTGTCTTCGATCGAAGAATGCTAACGTCTGAGCATGGTGACTCCATCGAACGCGCTTTGGTACAAGGAGGCAGTTATCTATGAGATCCCGATCCGTGCCTATAGAGACTCCAATGCGGATGGCATCGGCGACTTGCGTGGCCTGATCGACAAGCTGGACTACATCGCCGATCTTGGCGTGACGGCACTCTGGATTTTGCCCTTCTATCCGTCGCCGCACTTGGATGGAGGCTACGATATTGCGGACTACACGAGCGTGCACCCTATGTATGGAACGCTCGACGACTTCCGAGAATTGTTGGAAAAGGCCCACGAACGTGGGCTGCGCATCATTACCGAGCTCGTAATCAACCATACCTCGAAGGCGCATCCGTGGTTCGAGCGTGCTCGTTCGAGCCCGGCTGGTCATCCGCATCGCGACTTCTACGTCTGGTCGGATGATCCGAAACGCTACAAGGACGCGCGCATTATCTTCAAAGACTATGAGACCTCCAACTGGACCTGGGACCCGAAAGCCAAGGCCTACTATTGGCACCGCTTCTATCAACATCAGCCGGACCTAAACTTCGACAACCCCGAGGTCCACAAGGCTGTGCTGGATGCTGTCGACTTCTGGTTCGACCTGGGAGTCGACGGTATGCGACTCGACGCGATTCCGTATTTGTATGAACGGGAAGGCACAACGAGCGAAAATTTGCCTGAAACGCACGCTTTTCTGAAGAAGCTTCGCGCCCACATCGACGCGAAGTATCAGGATCGCATGCTGTTAGCTGAGGCTAACCAGTGGCCCGAGGATGCCGCCGCCTACTTCGGTGAGGGCGACGAGTGTCACATGAACTTTCACTTTCCGCTCATGCCACGCATGTTCATGGCGCTCGAGATGGAAGACAGGTTTCCTATTGTCGATATCCTCGACCAGACCCCGAGTATTCCGGAGAGCTGCCAGTGGGCAACGTTTCTCCGCAATCATGATGAGCTCACGCTCGAAATGGTCACCGATGAAGACCGGGACTACATGTATCGGGCCTACGCAGAAGACCCGACGGCGCGGTTGAATCTAGGCATAAGGCGGCGTCTTGCGCCTTTGCTCGAAAGTCGGCGGCAGATCGACCTGATGCTGGGACTCTTGTTTTCGTTGCCCGGCACTCCGGTGCTCTACTACGGCGACGAGATTGGCATGGGAGACAACATCTATCTCGGTGATCGAGACGGGGTTCGTACACCCATGCAATGGAGCGCCGATCGCAACGCGGGCTTCTCAGACGCGAATCCGCAACGACTCTATTTGCCTGTGACGACCGACCCGGAGTACCGCTTCGAAGCGGTCAATGTGGAGACACAAGAGCGCAACACGTCATCATTGCTTTGGTATACTAAAAGACTCATCGCACAACGAAAACGTAACCCGGCTCTGAGTCGAGGCACGCTGACTTTTATCTCGCCAGACAACGCTCGCCTTCTATGCTTCGTCCGGAGCTGTCCTGAACAACGCATGCTCGTGGTGGCCAATCTCTCTCGCTTGCATCAATGCGCAGAGCTGGATCTGAGCGAATTTGATGGATTTGTGCCTGTCGAGGCCACCGGCAGTGTGCGCTTTCCCCGTATCGAGAAGAGGCCTTGGGTAGTGATGCTCCCGCCCCATGGCTTCCTCTGGCTCTCGCTAGAAGCCAGTGAGGTCAGTCGGGCCCGAGAGAGCCGTACGCCTCGCTTGCCGCTCGGACCGTCGCTCGCTTCGTCATGGCCCGGTCGACAGGGAGCTCGCTTCGAGCAGGTCCTCGGCAGTTACCTAGTCGACCGTCGTTGGTTCGCCAGCAAAAATCGAGTCCGCACGGGAACCCGGGTGCTCGACCTCGTGCCGCTCACTTCGGACGCGCGAGAAGCGCTGGTACTCGTGGAGCAATCGTTCACAGAGGGCGAGCCGGACGTCTACCTTTTGCCCTTGGCGTTGCTTTCGGGTTCAGCCGCCGTCGAGGTGGAGGCCAACGCTCCTCAAGCGGTGGTGGGCGAGATGGCCTCAGCCGATAGTCCGTCTGAACCGATGGTCGATGGCGTGGCAGCCAGCGTGGGATTAGCCGCAATTTTGGGCCAGTTCCATGCAAGTGGTGCCTCTCGAGGGAAGTTCGGTGCTCTACGGGCTGAGGTGAGCACGGGTGTGGTCGAGACTCTCGCCAGCATCGCGCTGCCGACGCGAGTCGAACCGCTGGAGCAGACGAATACTACCGTCGTGCTGGGCAATCAGCTTCTCTTCAAGCTCTACCGGCAAGTGGCCTTCGGACCGCATCCCGAACTCGAGATGGGTCAGTTTCTCGCGGGAAAGAATGCCCCTGTACCGAGACTAGTGGGGAGCCTCGAGTACGTTAAGCAGGGGCAGGCAGCGGCGCTGGCGGTGCTTCATGAGTTTGTCCCCAACGAGGGCAACGCCTGGCAGATGACCATCTCACGACTGCGAGGGCACTTTGAGCATGTGCTGGCGGACCTCGGCAGAACTGGGGAGAGTGCGGTTCAGCACGGCGCCAGTTTCCTGCCGCTAGTTGAGAAACTAGGGGAGCGGGTCGCAGAGCTACATTTGGCTCTGGTTGGCGACGACACGACACCTGCCTTCGCCCCAGAGCCGTTCTCGTCCTTTCATCAAAAGTCCATCTACCAAAGGGCACGCAGTATGCTGCTTCGGACGTTCGAGCGGCTGGGGCGCATGAATCACCTCGACCGGCCTATCGTAGCGGAGCTCGTCTCGCGACTCTTACCGGAACGCAGAGAGATTGACCGCCGACTCGGGCGCGTTACCGAGCTGCATACAGAGGCGCAACGCATCCGTACCCACGGTGATCTTCACCTCGGTCAGATCCTCTTCACAGGTCAGGATTTTGTCATCGTTGACTTCGAAGGCGAGCCGGCGCGGCCGCTCCACGAGCGCCGCTACAAGCGCTGTCCGCTCCGGGATGTGATGGGTCTCTTGCGTTCGTTCGACTATGCCATGGAGAGCGAGCTACGCGCGGGGCACTTTCGCGAGGAAGACGGCGCGGGGCTTCGCGCTTGGGCGAGAAGCTTTCGCGAACAGCTTGAAGAACGCCTCCTCGCCGCTTACCTGAAGCGTGCCGAGGGCGCCGTCTTTCTCCCCAGCGAACCGGGCGTGATAGACGAACTGATGCGCTTCTACGAGCTAGAGAAGATCATCTACGAGATCTCTTATGAGCTCGAAAATCGCCCCGACTGGCTCGTTCTACCTCTCAGCGGACTCGCCGAGATTCTGGCGCGGTAGCGTAGGGAATTTGCGAAAGCGTCCTAGCTAGTCAACATGCCAGCCAGAGCTTGCGTGGCGTTGAAGTTGTCGCTGATGCCGTAGGCGCGTAAAATGCCCGTCAAAACCTCGCCGTTGAGGGCCTTCTTGCCATCGATGTAGGCGCCCTGGGTTAGGGCGCCACCGCCACTTCCGGCGATAATGATGGGCATATTGGACATGGAGTGGGTCGGACCGATGGCGACGTGAGTCGTCCAGTAGATGAAGGCGTTGTCGAGCAGCGGCCCGTTGGGAGTGGAATACTCAGACCACTTATCCAAAATGGACTTGAAGGTCTCCATGCGCATGCGGTCAATCTTGGCGTGAAGTTCGGCTGCGCCGGCGATAGCGCTACCTGAATTGCCGTCGCTATTGATGCGGTGGCTGATGTGGTGGAAGCGTTCGCGACGTTGGCCGTCGATGGTGTATTGGGTCGCGTCCGTTCCGTCTCCCGCTTGCATGGTTGCTACGCGGTTGGCATTGCACGAGAAGGTGAGCCCAATCAGGTCGGCATGAAGTTTGACGACCTTTTCGAAATTGTCGTTGCCGCGGAAGGCGTTGCCCGTATTCATGGCCGTCAGCGCGTCCATATCGAGAGAGGATTCGCTGCACTCGAGCGCCATTCCGCCCATTGTTTCTTCGACGTCGCGGATGCTCTGAAAGTGTAGGTCGAGACGGTTGCGATCAGCCTGGCTCAACTTGGAGCTGTTTTTGAGGCTTGATATTTGGTCGCGAATCAGGTCGTTAACGCTGTTACGCCGCCTGGATACGAGATCAACCATGGGCGTGGGCGATGGTGTTCCGGTGCCAGGGGTGAGCTGCCCTGACAGGCGATTGTAGACGTTATAAGGGTTCTGCTCGCCAGCACGGACTTGGCCCGCTCCTGAAAAGGAAAGACGGTCGTTGATGAACCCAGCCTTAACGCCGACATAGGTCGATAGGGGCGAGACGCCTTGGGGGTTCACCTTGGAAGCGATCACCGTATCAACGGACTCGCCAGTCGAGGTCGAGTTATTGCCGGACCCAGTCGGGCTCTTGGCCGTGAGGCACTGCGACAAGCCCTCGGCATGGCCACACGAACGTGCTCCTCCTGTCGGCAGATTCACCCCACCGATAATGAGAAGTTTATCAGCATAGTCCGCCAAGATACCCGTGGCACGGGTATCCGCAAAAGCTTGCATGCTTTCGCGGGTAAGCGGGCCGAACTCGGTCGGCCAAAAACTTTCTGGTTCGCTGTTGTACTTCTGCTGCACCCCATTTGCCGCGCTGATGAACAAACCAAAAACTGGGTTCGCCGTACTCGTTTGAGCGAAGGCGGAGCGCTCGGGCAATCCCTCCAGGAAAGGCAGCGCGACTCCTGTGGTGCCGGCGGCGACGAGGAAAGCGCGACGGTTGATGCGGTTTTTGACCTGGTTCATGGCGTTCCGTTTTTGTGAGCTTGGCGACTGGTGCTTCAGCGAGGTGCAATCCAGCGAGCAAGCCTTGCGTTCATTGTAGTGCGTTCGTGAGCTGCGGGTAAGTGCAGGATTTCATTCCTGTGTCGGAACGATCCCACACTCAAATTGAAGTGGACAGGTGAGCTTTCGAACCTTCCGCTACTGCAAGTTTCCAGTTCGGAGCTTGCTTTCGTGACGTTGCCGCTAGCAACGGTGAAAAGTGAGACTTGTGCTGCAAATTCAGTGGTGCGCGGCTCACCTCCACCGGGCCCAAGAGTGGGTCCTCATGTGCGCGGTTGACCTACGCAATTTGCGTCAGGGCGCTTCGCTCCTCGTCTCGAGTAGCGGCGACTCAGGCTACAGCCCGCCGAGACTCGCCGCTTTGGCCAAGAGTTCGACCGAACGCAGACGAGTCGGGACACTCGTGGTGTGATGCACGGTCATGAGCTCGTCTGCGCCGGTCTTGCGCTGGAAGTTCTCTAGGTACTTCGCCACGTTGAGTGGAGAACCCACCGCGCGGTAGGTGAACATCTGCTCGACGAAGGCCGCGTGCGGTGAAGAAAGCAGGGCCGCTTCGTCGAACTCTGGCGCCGGTGGCTCACCTCGCTGTGTGAGGTTTTGAATCACCCGGAGTCGCGCCCGACTGAGTTCTTCTTCGGCTTCTTGGTCGGTCTCGGCGGCGATGACATTCACACCAGCTATGACGTAGGGTCGCTCGAGTTCGGGGGAGGGAGTAAATCGTTCCCGGTAGAGGTCGATCGCTTCAAGCAATGATCCAGGCGCAAAGTGAGAGGCAAATGCGTAAGGCAAGCCGAGCGCGGCCGCGAGCTGTGCGCCGAAGAGCGAGGAGCCAAGAATATAGAGCGGCACGTGCGTGCCCTGTCCGGGAATGGCCCGGACGCCCGGGATCGGACTTTGATCGCTGAGCAAGCCCTTCAATTCTTCGACATCTTGGGGAAAATGGTCCGAGGTCGTTGGCGTGCGCCTCAGGGCGTAGAGAGTGGCTCGGTCGCCGCCGGGGGCGCGACCGAGACCCAGGTCGATGCGGCCCGGGTGCAGCTCGGCCAGGGTGCCGAACTGCTCTGCGATAGTGAGCGGTGAGTGATTGGGCAACATGATGCCACCGGCGCCGAGTCGAATGGTGCGAGTGTGAGCCGCCACATGGGCGATCAAGACCGAGGTCGCCGCAGACGCGATGGAGCTGATACTGTGGTGCTCGGCATACCAGATACGGCGGTAGCCGAGGCGTTCAGCGAGCGTCGCCATGGCCACGCTGCCAGCGAAACTTTGAGCAATGGATTCGTGCGGGCCGACGACCGCCAGGTCGAGCAGGGAAAGAGGGCCAATCATTGGAGACGGGCTACCACATGGCTACCAAGAGTCCCGGGGGCAGCGCAGAGGGGGGCATCGCCTTTCTGGGCCCCCGGGTGGAATAGTTGATCAAAAAAGGCCCTTCGTGCATTGAGGCCCCATGAACATTTCCCGAGCAGCCGGCTTAGGCCCGGGTCGGGTGGCCTCATGGCTGGGGCTCGGCCTGCTTTCGGTCCTGCCGCTCGAAGGTTGTTCCTCGGGTGAAGCGAACCGTGGCGCGGGCGGGGCATTTCCAGGGAGCGGAGGCGGGGCTCTCGCACTCGGTGGTTCTGAAACGGTCGGGGGCAGTGCTGTCGGCGGCGGTGCTGTCGGCGGCCATGCGCCCGGAGGCACCTCGAACGTAGGCGGCCGGGCTGGGCTGATCGGGGGGTCGGGTGGGGTTCAAGCGGGCGGAGGTGCTGCCGGCTCCGGCGGCGCCTCACTGACAAGTGGCGGTTCGGGCGCGGGCGGGGCGCTGGGTTCAGGTGGTGGGGAGAGCTGCAACATCGGGGTCTGGGACGGACAGCCTAAGGCGTCGCTCGAGCTGAGCGGAAATACCTTCGCTCACGATCCAACCATGATTCGAGTCGGCGATACTTACTACCGCTTCTGGACAGGAGATTTCATCTCCTCGGCAACGTCGAAAGATCTCCGCAACTGGGCGAACGCACCCAGCGTGTATGGCAATAGTTATCCGAGCTGGGTGACGACTTGGCTGGCTCAAATCCCGGGGCAAACGTTCAACTTTCCTTGGGCGCCCGACGCTTCGAGCTTTGGCGGCAAGCTGCACATCTATTCGAGCTTCTCGGCCAAATTTGGCGACAATATCTCGTGTATCACGCACCTCAGCACGAGCAACATTGCGAGTGTCCCCTGGACGGACCACGGGCCTATCATCTGCACCGAGGGGAGCGAGAGCTATAATGCGATCGACGCCGACGTAGGCTTCGATGGCGACGGGAACGCGTTCCTTGCGCTCGGCAGCTTTTGGGACGGCATTTTCATTACGGCCCTCAACGCCGACGGTTCAAGAAGTGGGGAGGAGCTTACGAGGCTCGCCTGGGCGAGCCAAATTGAGGCGCCCGTCCTATTTGAACGTTGTGGTTATTATTATCTATTTGTTACATGGGGACTGTGCTGTCCGGGCGAAGGGCGCAGCGTGAGCGACCTGACCTATCGCGTGGCAGTAGGTCGTTCGCGCAACATACTTGGGCCCTACGTTGACAAATCCGGCAAAGCTATGACGGACGGCGGTGGGACCCTGATCGTGCAAGGCGATAAGACCACCTGGGCGGCCGCCGGACACAGCGATATTTTGGTGGATGGGGACAAAATATATCATACTTATCATGCCTATCGGCAATCGAACGGCGCGGCCGAGCTGCGTATCGTGGAGCTCCCCTTCGACGACGAAGCCTGGCCCGTAGCCCATACCCCGTAGGCGCGCGCGGGGTGAAAAAGCGAACTGGAGCTGGCAGGCGAACCCCTTCCCTCACAAAAGCGGCCGCTTGCGCCAGGCCTCAAACCTCGTCAGGCTGAGCCGTATAAGAACGGTGAACGAGAAGTTCGAAAGCCATGCCGCGCGATGAAGCCCCAGATTCTGATTGACGCGATTGTCCGCCAGACCACGGTTTTGATCGCTCGTCTGTCTACGGTCGAGGGTACCCGCTCACCTTTGGCCCACGTCGCCAACGAGGTTTTCGTGGGTCTCGTGCGGGAGCTCGAGAATCAGGGCCTCGGCAAGAAGGTCATCGCGGACATGTTTGGTCTCGCGCTGCGCTCCTATCGGCAGAAGGTGCAGCGTCTCGGTGAATCGGCGACCACCCGGGGCGTGACGTTGTGGTCGGCTGTGCTCGGCTATGTGGGGAATCGGGATTCGGTCACCCGCAGCGAACTCCTGGAGCGCTTCCGCTACGACGACGAAATCTCCGTACGCGGCATCGTTAACGACCTAGTGGAGAGCGGCCTCCTAGTTCGAAGTGGGCGGGGCGACGATACGAGCTATCGCGCACCGACCGCCGAAGAGCTGGAAGACCTCGGAGCCTCGGTCGATGATGGCTCGAAAGAGTCGACCGCGGCCCTCGTTTGGCTTCATGCGTATCGAGAGGGCCCCCTTCTAAGGGGTGACCTAGCAGCGCTAGTACAGCTGTCCGATGCCGATTTCGATGAAGCACTGGCGACCCTACTAGGGGATGCCCGCATTCGCATAGAAAGTCGCCCAAGCGGCGACTACGTGGCTACCGACCACTGCTTGATTCCCCTCGGTCAGGCCGCCGGCTGGGAGGCGGCCGTCGTCGACCATCATCGCACCGTGCTCAATGCCATCGCCTCAAAAATAGCGAGCGGTACTCGGCGTTCACAAAAGCATGACGAAGTGGGTGGAACGACGCTCTCGTTCGATCTTTGGCCGGGGCATCCGTACGAAGCCGAGGTGCGAGCTTTGCTCGCGACGACGCGTTCGTCTGTTATTTCGCTTTGGGACAAGGTAGCCGAGTACAATCGCGAAAGCCCTCGCGAAGAAACCTATCCTGTTCATTTCTATTGTGGGCAATATATTGTCGGAAGCGATGATGAACGATGACATCATCCCCAACTAACCTGCGAATGAAGTTTGCCGTCTCAACGTCGCTCGGGCTCTTAGCCGTTAGCTTGATGAGTGGATCGTGCGCCAAAGATGGCGATCCGCTGTACGGCAGCCAAACCAACTGGTTCAAAAGCTGCAGAGCCAACACCGACTGTGAAGGAGCGCTCGCGTGTTTGTGCGGGGTATGCACGCTGAATTGCGCGTCTACAGGCGACTGCGAAGGGCTTGAAAATTCGTCTTGTCTCGCTGAATTAGATGCTTCAGTCGCCGAGTTGTGTAGTGCCGAGTCGGCGCCAAGTTCGATGTGCTTGGTGCGATGCCCAGATGAACCTTGCCCAACGGGTACTACCTGTTCCCTGGGGGCATGTGTGCCTTTGGATCGAATCGAAGCTACCGTGACGATCGATTTGGCGGACCGTTACCAAACGCTGGTCGGGTTTGGCGCGTCGCTCGCCTTTGGCGAAGCCGAGATGACCGCCCACCCGCGGAAAGACGAATTGTTCGACGTGATGTTCGCCTCGTCGGGGTTCGACGTAATTCGCATGGGCAATCGCTTCGAAGTAGGCCGAGAAGAGCTCCTCAGCCAAACGGGGGAAATCGTCGAGGCCGCAGGAGCGCGCATGGACCCGAGTCCCGTCCTCTTGATGACAGTCGGTAGTCCTCCTGCCAGCTTCAAAGAGAATGACTCTAGGCTCTGCAGTGGCAATCCCGACACCTGCACCCTGACGCGCCAGGATCAGGGTGGGTTTGACTACGCGGGGCTGGCGGAGTTCTGGCACGAGGCGCTCGTTCAATATGGCGCGGTGGGAGTTCACCCAAACTATCTGAGTTTGCAGAACAACCCGGACTGGGTGCCTTCAAGCTCCACACAAGCTGACGCTTGTCACTTCTTGCCGCGCGAAGGGCTAGAGACGGTCATGGTGGACGGAGAGTCTTCGAGTCTGAGTTTCCCCGGATATGAGGAAGCCCTCGGGGCACTTGAAGGGAGCCTGTCGGGCCTGGAAGCAGGGCCGCTCCTACTCGGACCCGAAACGTCGTCGCTCGACGCTGCGCTGGAATTTGTGCCGGCTTTCGAGACCTCGAGGCTGTCGGCCCTGGCCGTTCACCTCTACGGTTCGGATGAATCTGAGCTCGAAGCGAGCGTGCTGGAGGAAATAGCTAGCCTAGCGAGCGAGCGCGGCTTGCCCGTCTTTCAGACGGAAATGAACGCCGAAGGTCTCGCGACGGCCGTGCTTTTGCATAGAGTCCTGACCGAGGCCAATGCTGAGATGTACTTGCAGAACGACTTTACCTCTTCGGCTTCGGCTCTCGAGGCGAACGCCAGTGCGCTCATACGTCTGACGGATGATGGTTTCATCCTGCAGGCGCCCTACTACGCATTGGCTCACTATGCCTATGCCACTGCGCCCGGCTACGTGCGACTCGGGGTGAGCGTCAAAGGGGCTGAGGCGCTGGTTTCGGCGTGGCAGTCGCCGAGCGAAGAGCAGTTGACTTTGGTAGCCTTGAACCGAACTACCCAAGCTATTCGTTTGAGGCTCGACAGCGACGCCTTACTCGCTGAATTCGACTCTTCCGAAGTGTGGCGCACGAATTTGAACGGCGGCGAGTCTTGGGCAAATTTGGGGGAGTTTCCTAGTGAAGGCAGCCTCGAGTTGCCCCCCACCTCCATCATGACTGTCAGTCTGAAAAAATAGCGCCGGCGCCCGCCTTTTGGCGCTGGATGGTCTAACAATGGCCCAGGAAGCGTTGTCCTAAACCGAACGGCGTGCTCCACCGAACCTCGTCGTTCCCGCATGGCCCGCTTTTTACGCCGCAAGCTTGGATTCACCTTCACCAGCGTGAGCCTATTTTCGCTTAGCTGTGGCGCCCGTTCGCTGCCAGATTGGCCTTACGGGCTTGACGCCCTGGGGGAGCCTAGCGACGGCGCTGGAGGGCGGACCAGCGGAGGGACGCCCGGCGGTAGTCTCGGCGGGACCCCAGGTGGAGGTTTGGCAAGCGGCGGGAAGTCCGCGCCGGTCGGGGGGGCGATGGGGGTCGGTGGGAGCGAAACTGGCGGGACGAGCGACGGCGGTGCTGGCCTGGGCGGGTTCGGCGGTCAGTCGATGGGCGGGGAGGAAAATCTGCCTGCGCAGATCCAGGAGCTATCCACGGGCTACTTCCATACCTGCCTAGCGCCCGAGGAAGGCCCGGCGCGCTGTTGGGGAGCCAACGATTCGAATCAGCTCGGCGCAGGGACATTTTCAGATAGCGCGATGCCGCTAGATCCGATGTTAGCAGATAGTGCGTACTTCGTTAGTGGCGGCTATTTCCATTCATGCGCCATGATCCGCGACCAAAGTGTCTGGTGTTGGGGCGCGAACTCAGGCGGCGAACTGGGGCAGGGAGATACCGACCTGCGACTCACACCAATGCGCGTTTCCTTTCCCGACACGCCCAAGCGGGCCGTAGCGGTCCGAACCGGTGCGAGGCACACCTGCGCGTTGCTCGAGGACGGCTCGCTAAGCTGTTGGGGGGCGAACTCAACCGGGCAACTTGGAAATGGCTACCAGTCGGACGAATTCGCGCCCGTCGCCAGCGCTTTGAGGGAGGGAGTTCGAGATTACTCGCTCGGCGATGGGCATACCTGTGCAGTATTGGCGTCAGGCGAAGCGCTCTGTTGGGGGCAAAATGCCTTCGGCCAACTCGGAAATAGCAGCCAATTCATCGCGCTCGTCCCAGCCGCAGTGCGGGGCATCACCGACGCCAAGCAGATTTCCGCCGGCTGCGGGCATTCGTGCGCACTCTTGCGAGATGGCTCGGCTCGATGCTGGGGTCTCAACGTCGACGGGCAGCTAGGTTCGGCGACCAACGAGGAGAGTCGCGTGCCCGTTCCGGTGGCCGGGCTGGAGAACGTAGCCGAAATTCGCGCCGGTTGCTGGCACACCTGTGCACGCCTGGAGGACGGCTCGGTTCAATGTTGGGGCCGAAACGGCTCTGGGCAACTGGGGGATGGAGGGCTCGAATCACACAATGTGCCAAAGCCGGTACTGGGTCTCGGGCCCGTCCGAGCGATAGCCGTTGGAGCCAACCATAGCTGCGGTCTGCTCGAAGACGGAACTGTGAGCTGTTGGGGAGACAACACACGCGGCCAGCTCGGGGACGATAGTTTTTACTCGAGTTCGCTGCCCGTCCTGGTTCAGGGCCTGTGAGGTCATAAACCAAGCGCTGAGCTTGCTACTCGGTCGAGGCCGAAAAGCTAACGCGGGCGTATTGGCTCGATAAACACGCACTCGCGCTTCGCAGGGTCGAAGCCCGAAGGGCGAGGGTGCGGATCATACAGCTCGGGGGAGCTGCGGCTGGTCGCGCGCCACGCCCCAAGCTTCAACGGGCCAATGGCACCAAGCCTCTTGATGGAGCCAGAGCAACGTTTCGGGGGCATTCATGAGCGCGGCCTGCTCAGCGTCACTGAGGCCGGTTGGCCCTAGGCGTAGCGCTCGCTCGCCGAGCGCGCGCAGGTCAGCGTTCGTCTCTTGGGCTTGCTGAGTGGTTCTGGAAGCAGCCCTGGGTTTCGGTATCGCCTTGCCGCTCACTCGCGTATTGACGCGGCGGATATGGGCGTCGAGCAAGACAGGATCGAGGATGAGGTCGCGGAAGCGCCCAGCTAAATCCGACTCGGTGAACACCACGAGCTCATCACTACGAACAAGCAACGGTTCGGCCTCGTGTTCGCTCGGTATCAGTAAAAGACGGCCGCTGCGCGAAAGGCTTCCGACCTTCGCGCTCGACGCAAGCAACGCGATCGGCATAGCCAACAGCAGCGGCACCCAGACGGGCGCAAGCCAGAGCAAGAGCTTCGGAGCGAAAGCGAACAAGCCCAGCGCGAGCGACCCTCCGAGCGCTGTTGTGCCGAGCTCGGCTCGTAGCATACGCCCGATTTCGCTGCTCGCGTTGCGGTTTTGGCCCGACCAACGGGCCGTGCTTCCCCGCAAAATCGCGATCACGATGCGCGTATGATGAAAGAGGAGAATAGGAGCGAGGGCCGTGGTGAACAGCATCTCGAAGGGCACGCTAAGAAGGACGCCCAGGGCACCGCCATGTCGCCTTCGGGAAGGTCCGTCGAGCAGCGTCGCCGTCACTCCGAGCAGACGTGGACCCAGCAAGCAGGCCAAGCTCAGAGCGAGTACGGGAGCGCTTTGGCCGGGGCTCGAGCCGCCGGATGCAGCCAAAATCACGCCCAAGAGCAAAAAGGCGAGCCAAGCCGGGCCCATCAGGTACGAGGCCGCGCCCAGCGAGAGGTGGATCCGGCTCATCATCTTCAGACCGGGCGCGAAGACCACTCGGAGATGTTGCAAATTTCCCTGACACCAGCGGCGATCCCGAGCGATGTAATCACTGAGCGTAGGTGGCAGGCCTTCGTAGCTGCCTTCTAGATCAGTCGCTGTTCGAACCTGCCAACCGTCGCGACAGAGAAGCGAGGCCTCGACGAAGTCGTGGCTCAAGATGGCTCCGCCGAGGGGGGGCTTTCCCATCAAGGCTGGGAGCGAACAACAATCCACGAAGGCCTGAGTGCGGATAACTGCGTTGTGGCCATAGTAGTTGCCGTGGGAAACCGCCCACTTCGCGAGGCCTGCATTGAAGAGGGGGCCAGCAATGCTGGACGACCACTGTAGAGCTCGCGCGAGGAGGGTCTCTCCGCCTACTTGAGTGATAGGCGCCTGGAGCAAGCCGAGCCGCGGTGAAGCCTCCATGCGTCGCACCAGTTCGACCATGGTTTCGCCCCGCATGAGGCTGTCTGCGTCGAGCACAATCACATACTGATAACGCGTTCCCCAGCGCCCAAAAAATTCCGATAGGTTGCCGACCTTTTGCCGCTCGTTGGAGCTGCGGCGCCGGTAGTAGACGGGAAGTGTCGAGCCCGCGTCAGCCGTGATCCGCCGAAACGCGCGCTCTTCGTCGGCGGCGATGGCCGGATCTTGAGAGTCACTCAACACGAAGAACTCGAAGTTTTCGCCGCCGGGGCTCTGCTCGAGCGACTCGCGCATGGCTGCCACGTTGGCGAAGACCCGGGCCGCGTCCTCGTGATAGATCGGTAAGATCACGGCCGAGCGAGGTAGGCCCGCTGGACCCGACACGAGTGGCCCGACTCTTTCGGGACTTCGGCTCGAGTTGAGCCCAGTCGAGTTGAGCCCAGTCGACTTGAACCCAGTCGACTTGAACCCAGTCGATTCGACTCGGGTGTGCTCAGCCCGAAGGCTCTGAACGAAACCCGACAAGGCGGTAAAAAATCCAATAGAAGTCGTGCCGAAGAGAAACGCGAACAGGGTGAGCCAGGCCCCCCCTAGAAGGCCCGGGCTGCCTTCGAACGAGGCGATGCCGAGCCCGACGGCGACGATGGTCATGGCGAGGGGAGCGAGCAGTCCTCGAAGCCAGTGCGGAATGCGGGGCCGCTCGAAGCTCTGTTTCCTGAAGGCGAGTGTCTCGGGGATGCGGCCCGACCGCGCATCGCCAAAGGCCGCGGCCTCGGTCCGGCCGACGCTCGGATCGGCCAAGAAGACCTCAGGTTTTTCAGAGAGAAAGGTGCGCAGCCAAAGCGGGTTTGGCTCGCCGTCCAGCTCCGCAAAGACGGCAGCTTTCCAGGCTGTGATACGCCTTTGCGCTTCTCGAACAGCGCCTTCGGTGTGGAGGATAGCGTCTTCGTCGAAGGAGGCCGCCGCACACTGTCGAGCTAACGCATGGGCCGGGGGCCCGCTGAGGCCATGGACCTTGAGGTACTCTTCGACCCTGCGCAGCGCTCGACTGGATTCGCGAGGCAACCGCGCCCGAACGTAGCTCGAAGCTTCGCTAGCTTGAGCTGATTGCGCTCGGTTTGGCTTAGCTTTTCCGGGAACCATGTGAGCTGGATAGCGCAGAAGTAGGACGTCTGCATCAGGGCGGATGCTGAACAGGAGAGCATGCGTCGCTTTCAATTCTGCGAATAGAGATTTTTAAAGGTGGCTATTGCACGAGTCTTTTACTGTTCAGCGGTATCGACAGTGCGAATTCGTTTGGGAGTGGGCCTGCCTGGCGTATGTGCTACGGCTCCTAGGTAGGGATGGCGCTTTCGATGAAAAGCTACCCGAAAGTTTAGGTATGGATTCGTCAGTCGCCCTGCTCCGCGGCCTTTCTCACGGCTCGGCGCGCTCCGTCGACATCGCGGTTCGCTCTCTTTTCGATAGCGACCTAGCGCGCGCGACCATGGCCACCGCTGTGGGAGGAGACGCACTCTCGCGTCACTGGAATGGCCTATTTCAGTATGCCGCGATTCGAGTGGGGGCGAACCAAGCAGCGCAGCTCCTGGTGGAGCTCCGAGCTTGGTTTGAGGAAGAGCTTCGTGGAGCGGACGCGGAAAGCTTGAAGGAGCGCCCGGGCGGGGCTCTTTACCGGAACTTGCGGGCTCGCCTTTTGGCCTTACCCCAAAGGCGGCTTGAAGCAGCCGCTGTCGAGTGGTGGGTTCCTGCCGAAGAGCGGTTAGCGGCGTGCGTAGAGCGACTCAGACAAGGGCTACCCGAGGCCGAAGCTGAAATATTAGAACTGTGTTATAGTCGCGGGCTCGGTGTTGACGAATGCAGCCAGGTGCTCGGGATTCCTCCAGCCGACGTAGAAAACGAGCTCAAGAGCGGTCGTGCACGGACAGAAAAGGTAATAAGCGCTCGAGATCGGCGCCAAAATGTAACGCCGGAGCGCCTCTTACTGCAGGCCTTCGTGCTCGATCTGAGGCGCGCCAAAGCTCCGCCGCGGCCTTCGCGCGAGCCCGTCCTGACGGCGGGCACCCTCATTCAAGAGCGCTACGAAATCGAAGCCCCGCTAGGCGCTGGCGCTTTCGCCGATGTGTATCGGGCCCGAGATCGGGACGTCACCGGCCACATGGTAGCGCTCAAAATCCTGCGTCGGCCGGCTGCCGATCCGCAATCGGTGAAGAGCGCGCTACGTGAACTTCAGCTCATCGCCAGTGTGTTCCATCCGTCCGTGGTGCAACTCAAAGATCACGGCTGGTATGAAGGGCATTTGTGGTTTGTGATGCCGCTCTATCGTGGCGAGACTCTAGCCCAAAGGCTCGAACGGGGGCCGCTTTCGCGCAAACAAGCTCGCGAAATTTTCGAGGTGCTCGCCGAGGCCTTAGTGACGATGCATCGCGCGGGCGTTCGCCACCAAGACATCAAACCCGAGAACGTCTTTCTCGCTAATATTGGCGGAGAAGCGGGCTCACGTGTGCTCCCGGTTCTCCTCGACCTGGGTGTGGCTGCGAAAGATGTCGAGCTCGTGCTCGCCGGCACGCCGGCCTACTTTGCCCCGGAAGTGGCGGCCCGTTTTAGTGGCATGCCGGACCCACCTGCGGTGGGCCCTAAGGCAGACGTTTTCTCTTTGGCGCTCACGCTGCGCGACGCGCTTGACCCCACGCCGCGTGACTACGTAGCCGTCAGCGCGGTTGATGCATTCGTGTCTTTTCGGGCTCGGCAGAGCCCGCTCCCTCCGTTTCGTCGCAACCTCAAAGACCTGCGCCCGTGGTTTGAACGCTGGCTCCACAGAAGTCCCGACGCGCGCCCGACCTCGGATGAGTTTCGCCAGCAGCTCAGCGCGTTGACGCGCCCCGCCGAAGTGCGAGCACGGCGGGCGAGTCTGCTCCGTTGGCTATTGCCTAGCCTCCTGGCTGTGGCCAGTTTGTTCGCTTTTGTCGTCTATTTTTTGTCTAAAGATGCGGCCGAGCATCGCGTCGAGGCCAAATCAGAACGAGACCGAGCGACACGCGCCTCGGAATGGGCGGCGAGCATGCACGCGAGCCTCGAAGCCGAAGAAGCGCTGCGTAAGCAGCTTGAAGTCGAGGTGCGAGAGCTCGAGCGCAGCTATCAGAGCTCGCGCCTTACCCGAGAGCAGCTCGCGGCCCGCCTCGCGAGTGTGGAAGGCGAAGCCAGGTTGCTCGGTGAAAGGCATACGCTCCAGATCACGAGGTTGCGTCGCGAGAGCACCGAAATGGCCAGCGAACGCGAGCGACACCAGGCGACCCTCACTTCCATTGAGGCTCTCCGAGAACGACGGGATGACCTCGCAAGGGAGCTCGATCGAACCAAAGGCACTCTCGAAGAGGAGCGAAATCGCGCCAGCCATCTAGGGGCCGAGAACGAGCGTCTCGAGGCCCAAGTCCAAAGCGCTCGGCAGGCCATCGATGATATGCGAAGGCGGGTGTCGGAGCTTTTGGGCTTTGCCAAGGGCAGCGCCAGCGGGCCGGAGCCTTTGGCCACGGAGCCAGCGACCTTAGGGCAGACTCAGTTCGCCCCCCCCAAGTCAACGGCTGGCCCAGCTAGGCCTAGTTCGTCCAGCGAGAGTCCCGCCGGACCGAGCTCGCCTCCCGCTGATTCGCAGTCCGAAAGCCCTGAGAGCGAGCCAAATTCCCCCTGAGCGCGGTGGCCTTTGAGGTCTTAGGGGCTTCTCTCGGCGGCCGGGCGGAAGACGCGAAAGAGAAGTATCAAGAGCGGGATCACCAAGCTCAAGACCACTACCAATCCAATCAGGAGCCACGCTTGCGTTACGGCGGGAGCGCTCGCGGAGTGAAGGGTGAGGCTACCGCCCTCTGTGCGAAGCAGGGTGGGGTACTGCGTCGCCAAAAATCCACCCAAAATGGCGAAGGTTTGAGCGCCTGCGGCCAGGCGAGCTTGCCACAGGCGACCTTGAAGGAGCGCGCGCGTGACGACGGCTATGCCGATGGCAGCCGTGGACTGGCAAACCAGAAATATCGGATGGAGCGCATCTTGGACCGGGACCCTGCCAGTGACCGCGCCCGTCAAGAGCACCAGGCCGCCGCTGACGAAGGTCGCGATGAAGAACGACAGGGCTCGGCGCCGTACGAGCACGCGCGATGCGTCGTCACTCAGTTCACCGCAAAAGAAGACGGACGCCAGGTAGCCAAAGAGGCACATCACAAACGCGCCAATCAAGAGGCCGAAGCCATGGCACCAGGGCTCGAGGTAGAGCGCAGAGAAGCCGAGTTCTGCCGGGATGCGGCTAGGGCTGCCCGGGTGCGTGGTTAGCAGGCCGCCGATCACGAATCCGAAAAATACGGGCGCGAGTGCGCTCGAGGTTCGAAAAAGCGAGCTGTAGAGGGGGCCCCAGCGCTCCGGCTCGGGATCGTACTTGCGCAGGGTGAAGAACGTCCCCCGCACGAGGACCATCAAAAGCGCCAAGCTGATGGGCACGTAGAGGCGCGTCATCGCTACGGCGTAAAACTTAGGAAAGCCTACGAAGAGAATCACAATCACGGCAATGAGCCAGACGTGATTGGCTTCCCATACGGGGGCCAGAGTGGCTTCGAGCTTCCTGCGGAGAGGCGCGGGGAGCGTGATCTCCAAAATGCCCCCGCCGAAGTCAGCTCCACCAAAGAGCACATAGGCGCTCAGTGCGATGGCTAGGAAGAGGCCCGTCAGATTGGGTAAAAGGTCGCTCATTCGGCGCGGCTCCATCCGTGCGGCGAGTTAGCCTTCTCTTGGCTTTCCTTTCGGAAGAGCCTCGAGAGCACCAGCGCCGAGAATAGCCCTAAAAACCCGTACAATATGGCGATAGAGATGAAGGTAATAGCTTGTCCTGGCACCGGAGTGACAGCGTCCGCCGTGCGAATCACATGATAGAGGATCCAGGGCTGTCTCCCGACCTCCGTCACGACCCAGCCCGCTTCCAGCGCCAAAAAACCAAGCGGTGATAGAAAGACGAGGCTCTTCAGGTAGAGCGGGACTTCGAGCCATTGCGGGCGCAATTTGCGCGCCGCGAGCCAAAAAACACTGAAGAGCAATAAAAGACTGCCAACGCCGACCATCACCTGGAAGGCGAGGTGTGGCACCACAACCGGCGGATGATCTTCGGGCGGAAAGGCGTCTAGTCCGCGCACCTCGGCATCTGGGTCAGCGAAGGCGAGGATACTGAGTGCTTTCGGCACGGCGATACCGTAGCGAACGGTCTTGGCCTTTTCATCGGGGATGCCACCGATCCATAGGCTTGCGCCGCGCGCTGTCTCGAAATGGGCTTCGAATGCGGCGAGCTTCTCGGGTTGTCGTTGCGCGACCGATTTAGCGCTGAGGTCGCCAATCAAGGGCTGAATCAGAGAGGCAACGAGAGCAAAGGGTAGAATCACACGCAGTGCTTCGCGATGAAATGGGGCCGCTCCAGCTCCTCTGGGCCGAAGCAGGCAGAACGCATGGACCCCGAGAGCAGCGAACGACGTAGCCTGAATTGCAGCCACCAACATGTGCAGCGCTTGGAGAGGCCAGGCCCGGTTGAACATCGCTACCCACGGCTGAATGTTCGTGGCTTCGCTCCCATTCCACTCGAAGCCGGTCGGGCTGTTCATCCAGCCGTTGGCCGCGATGACCAGCACACCCGAGGCGAGACCGCATACCCCGACCATCAATCCGGCCAGAAAGTGGATACGAGGTTTGAGCCGCTCCCAGCCATATAGAAAGAGCCCCAGAAAAATCGCTTCCAAAAAGAATGCAGCACCTTCGAGCGAGAATGGCATGCCGATAATCGCTCCCGCATGCTCCATGAAGCCAGGCCAGAGCAGCCCGAGCTGGAAGCTGAGTGCTGTGCCGCTGACGGCTCCGGTTGCGAATAAAACGGCCGCGCCGTGAGACCACGCTTTGGTGAGTCGATAGTGAATCGGATCTCCACCGCGAAGATAGAGCCAATGGGCCCGCGCCATGAAGAAAGGCAGCACCATAGAGATGCTCGCAAAAATGATGTGAAAGCCGAGGCTCAGAGCCATCGTGCTGCGCGCCCAGAGGAGGTCAGTCATGGCTCACTTTCATATTCGTATCGCTTTTCTCGATGCCAGAAACGCCTCGCCTTTACAACTGGAGCGTCTCCCAGGCTGGTGTCTTCTGTTGAGCCCCTTCGTTTCGCACGTGTTCCCGGCTCATGGAGCGCGACAAAGTGACGCGCCCCGCAAAACGACACGAACTCGTGGGCGCCGCGTATGCGTCGTAGCGCGCTCCGAAAGCTGCTTTGGGCCGGGTCGGCCGAGGCAAGAAAGAAGAAGCGCATGGCACTCAGCCTCATCTCGCCTCGCATGCTCGAGGGGCGTCTACAACTCGAAGCTTTCGGTTTAGAGTCTCATTCGCCGACGATATCGGGGTTTTGCAGCTTGCCCGACGTCGCGAGCAGGTAGAGATGGCTGGGTTGCCTCGCCTCGAACGTTCTGTTACCCGCGAGGCGTCATGGGGGGGCGCTCGTGGAAGAAGAAGAGCCTGTGGGGAGTGTGGATCTGCGCTTGGACTTTTCCGGCTCATACCCAAGACCTGTTGGGACCTGAGAAGGAGGTGAGGAGCGCGCCTCTGAGCCGAGCCGACGAGAAACTGATCCCGCCCAAGTTCATCGGGGGGCCCAGAGTCCCCTATCCCGAGGGGGAGACGCGAGACGCCGAGGTTGTGCTCGAACTGGTGATTGGCGTCGAGGGCGGGGTGGAGAGCGCAAAGGCCGTTTCGGGGGAGGAGCCGTTTACCATTCTCGCAGAACAGACGGCGCTCGAGTTTCGCTTCGAGCCGGCTCGACAAGGGCAAGAAGCCCGCAGGAGCCGCATCCGTTTTGGCGTCGAGTTTCAGGCACCCATCGAGTCCACGCCCGCAGCCTTGCCTTCCCTTTCGACTCGTCCAGTCGTGAGTTCCGTAGACCCTACGGCGCCGCTCGAAGTCGCGGTGGTGGGCACGCGCACGCCCGGTTCGACTCGCTTGATGACGGACGAAGACGCTCGCATCTTGCCAGGCGCCGAGGGAGATCCGGTGCGGGCGGTGCAAGTTTTGCCGGGCGCGGTGCCCGTGCTGATGAGCGGTCCTTTCATTGGCATTCGGGGCGCTCCGCCGGGTCTCGTCACCAACTGGTTTGACGGCATCGAGATCCCTTATTTGTTCCATTTGGCTCGCGGAACGGCGGTGGTTCATCCTTGGTTTGTTGACAGCGCCGCGCTGTACGGGGCAGGGGCGCCGGCTCGGCTTGGCAATGCCGTTGGTGGACACATCGAGGCCATGGCTGCCGCTCCCGAGGGGAGGTTGCGGGTCAATGGTCGCATCCGCATGACTGAATCGGCGGCTGCCGTCGAGGTGCCTTTTGCGGGGGGCCGCGGTTCGATCATGATGGGCGGCCGCTACTCATACACGCAAGGGCTCGTCTCGCTCGTCGCGCCTGAATTTGCACTCGACTATTGGGACTACCAGGGGCGCGTCAGCTACGCGTTATCGGCGTCCGATCGGGTAGAGGTAGTGAGCTTTGGTTCGGGCGACGTTACGGGCCGACGTACTCCCGAAGATACTGTCGAAGAGATCTTCAATGGCCAATTTCATCGTGCCGCGCTTCGCTACTATCACCAGGGTCAGGGTGGCGCGAAACAGCGTGTCGGCTTTGTCTATGGCTATGACCGATGGGACGCGAACCAGAGTGAATTCAAACCACGCTCGCATAGCTTATCTCTCCAGTTTCAGGACGATCGTCCACTTAGCGCTAAGACGAGCCTCTCATTCGGTACCTCTGCGAGCGTCCGTTTTCAGGAGGATCAATATTACGCGACCCCTAATCCAAACAGCGTTACGACGTTCGATCGGATCGACGAAAATGCCGCCGTTTGGCTCGAATTTAGCGTGAACCCTACGCCGCGGACGACCTTTCTCATCGGACTTCGAGGAGATCTCTACGCCAGCGGGCAATCGGCGATTAGTGACAAAGCGCTCGAGGTCGGCCTGGGGCCTCGCTTCACTCTGTCGCATCAGGCAACCCGCTGGATGCGTCTCCATAACTCCTTCGGCTACGCGGCCTCGCCTCCCAGCCTAGGGCAGCGCCCGCCGGGCAGAACCTTTACCGTGAGTGGGGGCCTCACCCAGGGGTTCCTATCGGATGCTGGAGTCGAGTTTTTTCTGCCGGGCGGCGTCAGGCTCGATACCTCAGTGTTCCATAATATTCTCTTCGACACAGGCGACGTCGGTACGTTGCGCAATCTCAGTGGGCAGCTCCAGTCTGTCTACGAGGCGCCTAGTCTGGCGCGGGGCCAAGGCCAAGCCTACGGGCTCGAGATCTCACTTCGCCGTACCCTATTTGGGCCGTTTCAGGGCTTTGTCTCGTATACCCTCTCGCGCTCCGACCGTACGGTGGGCTCCGTTCGAGGCTTCGCGGAGTTTGATCGCACCCATATTTTCGATGTGGCCCTTGGCTACAATCCCGGGAAGAACTGGCTCATTTCTTTGCGCTACACGACCTACACGGGCTACCCAGCGCGCGTATCGACCGCAGCGCTCGCCGCCAATCCTCCGCGTACGGCGCCCTATTACCAAGTCGACGCGCAAGTTTCGAAGCGTTGGCCTCTCAAGCAAGATGGTTCTTACCTAGCTGTCACCGCGGGGATCTTGAACGCCACCTTGCAGAAGGAAACGAACGACATGTTCTGCACGCCCGCTATGTGTCGTCCGAGCATGGTCGGCCCAGCGACTATCCCGACGATTGGCGTCGAAGGTGAGCTCTAGTTCATGTTGGAAGGTGAGTGACTCCTGGGGCAAGAAGCGCTGCTCGGCGCGGTCACAGAGGGCGTCTACGTCTGGCGCAGGGCGTGAGAAGAGTCGGCTACTGCGGGCCGGGGAGCCTTATTTTTCGCGGGTGAGCAAAAAAATCAGCAGGCTCCTTGACCTTCCCATCATGGGAAGCATTACCAACTAGTCATGACTGACGCCCCCTCCTCTCCCCTGGCTAGCGCGCCCGCGCCGCTCGGCTCGCCGCGGGCTCACCCGGGCTCCGGGCTCGTTGAACTGAGCTTTGCTGTAGAGGGAATGACCTGTGCGTCTTGCGTGGGCCGGGTCGAACGGGTGCTGTCCCGCGTAGCAGGCATCGAAGAAGTGAGAGTGAACCTGGCCACAGAACGGGTCGATCTTTTGGCTGAGCCGTCTGTGAGCCGCGAGATTCTCGCCCCTGCGCTTGAAAAGGCTGGCTACAAGTTGGGCGAGGAGCGCGGGCGTCGCAGCGCGTCCAAGGGGCAGCCAGGGCGCGGGCAAGAAGCAGACGCGGATCGGCTTCGGCGGAAAATGGCGATGGCCGCGGTCCTCAGTTTACCCGTGTTTTTTCTAGAAATGGGGGGCCATGCGATCCCGGGGTTTCACGCTGGGGTCATGCGCCTTCTGGGGCACGACCTGGCGTTTCGGCTCGAGCTAGTTCTCACCCTCGGGGTGGTCCTCGGTCCTGGGCGCGACATCGTGGTCCACGGCTATCGCACCCTGTTCGCTGCTGCGCCCGAGATGAACTCGCTCGTGGCCGTGGGTACAACAGCGGCTCTTGGCTATTCTGTAGTCGCCACATTCTGGCCTGAGCTCTTCGCGACGATTTCGCGCCATGTGTACTATGAAGCCGCGTCGGTAGTGCTCACGTTGGTGCTCGTCGGGCGCTATCTTGAGGCGCGAGCCAAAGGTAGAGCCTCCGAAGCCATCTCTCGGCTCGCAAACTTGGCGCCCCAAGTGGCGATCGTAAGGCGTGGCGAACAGTGGCTCGAGGTGCCTTCGATAGAGGTTCGCCCAGGGGAGCAGGTGCTGATGAAGCCTGGGCAGCGCTTCGCTGTGGATGGAGTCGTCCTCGAAGGAGAAAGTCGCGTAGATGAATCCATGTTGACGGGGGAACCCGTTCCCGTGGCCAAGTCATTGCACTCGAAGGTGAACACCGGGACCATCAATCAAGGGGGTACGCTTGTGTTTCGCGCGACGGAGATTGGGGAAAATACCCTGCTCGCTCAGATCGCGCGTTGGGTCGAGGATGCGCAGGCGACGAAGCTCCCTATCCAGGCCCTCATTGATCGGGTCACGTTTGTGTTCGTGCCCATGGTGCTCGGCATCGCAGCTCTTTCGTTTGGTGTTTGGATGCTGGTCAGACCCGATTTAGGTCTCGCTTTCGCGCTGATGAACGCTCTGTCAGTGCTCGTTATCGCCTGTCCGTGTGCGATGGGTCTCGCGACACCCGTTTCAATTCTTGTGGCAAGCGGGAGGGGAGCCGAACTTGGGCTGCTGTTTCGGCAAGGCTCCGCCCTCGAAGGCCTCGCGAAAATTCGCGCCATCGCTTTCGACAAGACAGGCACGCTCACTTGGGGACATCCCGAGCTCACCGACTTTCATCCCCAGGCTGAGTTTTCGTCAGAGGCCCTTTTGCTCTGGCTTGGAGCGCTCGAAACTCGCTCGGAGCACCCCATTGCGCGCGCTCTGGTGCGCGCGGCGGAGCTCGAGGGCAAGGGGCTTCCGGCGGTGTCGGACTTTCAAGCCGAGGTGGGGCTCGGTGTTTCTGGGCAGGTGGAAGGGAAAACGATTCGCGTTGGTTCGCCGCGTTATCTCCGGCAACACGGCGTGGAATTGGCGCCTGCGCATCAGATTTTGGAGAGCCTTAACGGAGGGGGCAAGACGGCGCTGGTGATGGCCGTGAATGGACAACTAGCCGCTACTTTGGCTATTTCGGATCCGATTCGGCCGGAAGCTGGCGCTGCGATTGCGGAGCTTCAAGCGATGGGATTGCATACCGCTATGATCAGCGGAGATAGCCGCGCCACCGCTCAGGCCGTAGCTCAGCGGCTTGGGATCGGTGAGGTCGTGGCTGAGGTCTTGCCGAAGGGCAAAATGGAAGCCGTTCGGGAGCTCAAGGCGAAGTACGGGATGGTTGGCTTCGTGGGCGACGGCATCAATGATGCACCCGTGCTTTCAGCCGCCGACGTGGGCATCGCCATGGGGACAGGAACAGACATCGCGGTGGAGGCAGCTCAGCTTGTGCTCATGAATGGGGACCTGCGAAGTGTGCCGCGGGCTTTCCGCTTGTCACGGGCAGCGCACAAGAACATCCGGCAGAATCTGTTCTGGGCTTTCGGCTACAATGTGCTGCTGATTCCTGTGGCCGCAGGCGTGCTTTACCCCAGTCATGGCCTCTTGCTTTCGCCAGTTTTCGCCGCGCTTGCCATGGCTGTCTCGAGCCTATTCGTTGTCACGAACGCCCTGCGCTTGCGGCGCTTCGAGCGCTTTCACTTGAGCTCTGCCGCCTCTCGAGTTGAGGACGGGGCGAGAGGAGCGTCGGTGTGAAAATCGGGCAAGCTTCGCTCTTGTCGGGGGTCTCGGCCAAGATGATTCGCTACTACGAATCGATTGGTCTCATTGGTAGGGCTAAGCGCTCGGTCCAGGGTTATCGAGCTTACTCGGAGGTAGACATTCACACGCTCAGATTCGTCCGGCGTTGTCGGGAGCTAGGCTTCGACATGGCCGAAATCAGCCAGCTACTCGGTCTTTGGCAGGAGCGGCGCCGCAAGAGTTCCGTCGTCAAACGGTTGGCCGAGAGCCACGTGCGCGTGCTCGAAGAGAAGATCAAAGCGTTGCAAAGCGTGGTGAAGACACTCTCGCACCTCACGCAGCAATGTCACGGCGATGATCGCCCCGATTGTCCTATCCTGGACGACCTCGGCCAAGGCCCGCGACAAAACAAGACCAGTCTAGGCGGCGTGCAAGAAAGGCGACTTCGTCGCATAGGCCCATAAGGTTCACCTTGAGCGGAAAGGAAACAAGTTGTGACTCAAGTAAAATATGAAGTTTTGGGGATGAGCTGCGGAGGGTGTCAGCAATCTGTGATGCGCGCGCTCGGTCGGGTGGGCGTTCCCATCGTGCTAGCTGACGTCTCGCTCGAAGATGGCACCGTGCGCGTCGACGCTGCGGTCGATGAGGCGCTCGTTCGAAGTACAATCGAGGATGCTGGTTTTGACGTCGGCGCGCGGAAGCCGGTTTGAGTCGCCTCGGATGAACTGGGCATAACGGACACGGCATTCGAAGAGACAAAAGAAAACAGCCGGCTCGCCTGCGGCGAACCGGCTGTTTGAGGGTGCGTCGCGAGCTCTCGTTTCGAGCCGCTCAACGCGCAGGGACTCAGGAGTTTTCCATGTGTCCCGAACCGGCCTCGGCATAACCGCGCTCGCCGTGGAGGTTCGTGTCGAGACCTTCCTCTTCTATGTCAGCCGCCACGCGGAGACCAATGGTGGCCTGAATGACCTTGAGCAAGATGAAGGTGACGATCATCGAATAGGCGCAGGCGACTGCCAGGCCTTTGACGTTTGCGATGAGGAGGGCTGATTGGCCGAAGATGAGGCCGTCTTGGCCGGCGCCGTTCCAAGCCTTGGCCCCGAAGACACCGAGCAAGATGCCACCGGTAATACCGCCTACGCCGTGCACGCCGAACGCGTCGAGCGCATCGTCGTAACCGAGCTTGCCTTTAAGCATGACGCCGCCGAAGCAGACCACGCCGCCGATCAGGCCGATATAGAGAGCGCTCATCGGGCTCACGAAACCAGCGCAAGGTGTAATGACGACCAGGCCCGCAACGAGGCCGGAAGCGGCACCGAGTGCGGTCGGCTTGCCGTGCTTGAGGCTCTCGACGAGCAGCCAGCTCAGGAGCGCGCCGGCGGCGGCCACATGCGTGTTGACGAGCGCGGTGGCGGCGAGGCCACCCGAGCTGAGCGCGCTACCCGCGTTGAACCCGAACCAGCCGAACCACAGCAAACCGGCGCCAGTTAGCACCATGGGCAGATTGTGGGGAGGAGCCGGGCGCTTACGCTTGCCGAGAACGATTGCGCAGACCAGGGCGGCACAGCCGCTGATGGCGTGAACCACGGTTCCACCGGCGAAGTCGAGGCCACCGTCTTTGAAGATCCAGCCGTGCGGATGCCAAACCCAATGGGCCACGGGCGCGTACACAATTGTCGACCAAAGCAGGGTGAATATGACGTAAGCCTTGAAGGTCATACGCTCGGCGAACGCACCTGAAATCAGGGCCGGGGTGATGATCGCGAACATCATCTGGAAGGCCATGAAGAGGAGGTGAGGAATGTTAGTGATGAAGGGAGTTAACTGACCGTCAACCAAGTTGAGAACGCCGTTGGCTTCGCCGGTGACCCCTTTCAGGAACGCCATGGAGAAGTCGCCAACGAAGGCATTGCCTGGGCCGAATGCCAGCGAGTAGCCGTAGAACATCCACATGACCGTGATCAGGCCCAATGCAAAAAAGCTATGCATGAACGTCGATAGAACGTTCTTGGACGAAACCATGCCACCGTAGAAAAGGGCTAGTCCGGGCGTCATCAATAAGACGAGCGCTGCCGAGACTAATACCCATGCTGTATCTGCTGCATTCATCGAGGTCTCCTCAGAATTATCTAACGTCGCGACTCCCCGCGACTCGGAACGACCGTTGGGTAGCAATTCGACAGTTTCGGATGTGTTTCGGATGGGCCCCCATCCGAGTCCCCATGTTGAAATTGTTGAAACAAGCACCAAATGTTCGCTCATTCTGTTCTATGCGAGGCCCCAGAGCGCGTGACCACGCCCATCTGTCCTCCTTATAGATTACAGTGTAATTGCAATTTAGAAGTTGATTCTCTTTCCACCTCGAAGTCGAATCGGGGCGAGCTCGAACTTCGATAAGTGGGGTCTGAAAGCGAGGTGCCCTACGTCATGGAGTTATGTTTTAGTTCGAGGTGAAGCGTCGAAATACCTGTTCAAAACGGCACCAGAACTGGGCTTGGGAGTGTCGGGGTCCAGGCGTTTCGTCGAGAATTCTGCCACGGCCGTTGGACGCGGTTCAGGCGTAGCCTCGAGTGCGCTTGCCCAAGGTATTGACCTGGCCAGGGAATTTGGTGAAACCGCCCTACGAGGAGGGTGTGAGGGCTGGGAGTTGGTTCCCGAGTCCTCGCCTGAGACCCTTCCCTCTTGGGAGAAATCGACATGAATCACGTGCACGTGACGATGACGGGGGCAGGCCTCGCCCTCTTATTGGCCCAGGCGAATGCGCTGGCTCAAACATCTTTGGTGGCGGAGAAAACGGCGACCGCGAAGACGGACGTCGTAGCCGAAGGATCGCAGAAGGCGCTCGGCCCTGAGGTCTTTGCGGCCAGCGAAGAGTCGGTCCTCAAGATTGCCGCTGGCTCTAGCGTGATGGCTGGTAACGCCAACTCCGTGAATTTCACGGCCGCCGGCAACCTGCGCTTACGCCGCCAACTGAACCAGCTCACGCTCGATCTCGCCGCTAACTGGGGAATGGCCGCCGTACCGAACGATGCCGGTGTGTCGGTTTGGGATGACGTGCAGCAAAACGTCGAGAACTACCAAGGGAGACTTCGTTACGATCGTTTCCTGACCGAGCGCTGGGCCCTATTTTCGATGCTCCAAGGTCGGCGCGATCGCTTTCAGGGTTACGACTTGAGGCTCAACTTCGACCCCGGTCTCGCCTACTACATCATCCAGCAAGAGGCCCAGCATCTACGCTTAGAAGCTGGTTACGATTTGCAGTACGACGTGCGCACCGCGCTGGCCGTTACGGATAACAACGTTGGACTTACCCCGGCCGATCCCGGCTATCTCTATCCCGAGATCGTCCGCCACGGTATGCGCTTCGACGCAGCCTACGACGTCAGATTGAACCAGAATCTCAGCTTCGCGACGGAGCTCGAATTTCTGATGCCGTTCGACTTCGATCCGTTCCCTTATCGCTTGAATTGGACGAACGGACTCACCGCCAACCTATCTACGAGATTCGCTTTCGTTACCGCCTTTACGCTCCGCTACGACAACGCGCCCATCGGCCGCCAGAACACCGACATCCTGGCTAGCTTGAACCTGTCGTACACGCTGCTCTAAGCCGCCCTACTAGGAGACTAAGTATCATGAAGAAGCATTTGCCCTTTGCGACCTCCCTGGGTGCGGCGGTCATCCTCTCTGCGAGCGGAACGTTTGCTCTAGAGGAGCCAGCGCCCACCACCGACGCAGCACCGCCCGTTGCGTCTGAAACGACGCCGCCACCGCCCGTCTCCGTACCGGTGACGCCTTACATGAAACGCTATAAGCCCGAGCCCCTGATGGTGGAGCTGGGCCTATATGGCGGTGTCATGTTCCCGGCCAATAACCTTGAACTACTCTCGGTGCCCGACGAGCAACAAGTTCCGTTCAATGTTGCCGGCGATTTGGGCGTCCGCGTGGCCTTCTTTCCATTTACATTTTTTGGGGTGGAAGGTGAAGCGGGGGCTATGCCTTCCGGGACGGGTCCGAGAAACCTCCCCGGTAGCGTAAACGATATGCCGAATGGCGGGTCGGGGGGCCTATGGGCCATTCGCGGCCATGCCATTTTTCAGCTTCCCGGTTCCAGCATTACGCCCTTCGCATTAGTTGGCGGTGGCGCGCTGGGCGCTTCGAGCCAGGCCATGGGCAGCGATACGGATCCCGCGTTCCATTTCGGCATCGGCGTGAAAGCAGCCCTCGATGAGCACATCTCGCTTCGAGTCGACGTGCGAGACACTCTCAGTGCGAGCCTCGATGCGACGCCCACTATGGCAGGTACTGCCCACTCACCAGAGATTCTATTTGGCCTAACGTTCGTGCCGCATCGCTCTCAGCCAGACGCCGATGGCGATGGCTTCCTAGACCAGCGGGACGATTGCCCGGGGGTCGTGGGCACGGAGAGGGGCTGCCCCCCCATCCCTCCAGATACAGACGCCGACGGTATCTCAGACGACGTCGATGAATGCATCGAGGTAGCGGGCATCGCGCCGAGCGGATGCCCCGATCAAGATGGCGACACGTTGCCCGATAAGAAGGATCCGTGCCCGGCTGTGTTTGGGCCGCTGCCCTCGGGCTGCCCCGACAAAGAGTGCCCGATCAAGGATACTGATGGTGACGGCCTCGTCGACACCATCGACGAATGCCCCAGCGAGCCTGCGCGCACGCTTTCGGGGTGCGTCATCCTTGACCAAGATGGCGACGGTATTTTGGATGCGGAAGACAAATGCCCGGCCGAACGAGAAACGAAGAACGGCTTCGATGACGAAGACGGCTGCCCGGACGCGATCCCCGAAAAGATCACCAAGTTCGTGGGCGTCATCAAGGGCATTGAGTTCGACTACAACAGCGCCAAGATCAAGAAGCAGTCCGAGCCGCTGCTCAAGGAAGCCGCGGGGGTCATCAAGTCTTTCCCGATGATCAAGGTCCTGATTACGGGTCACACCGACAACCAAGGCGAGCGCGAAAACAACCTACGCGTCTCTGCTGAACGTGCCGACTCCGTAAAGGCCTTCCTCGTGAAAGAGGGCGTCCCGGAAACGCAGCTTCAGACTAAAGGTGCGGGCCCAGACCTACCCATAGTCGACAACGCCACGGCAGCGGGTCGTCAGAAGAACCGCCGCATCGAGTTCGCGATCCAGGAGTAGCTGTTAACGGTTTCCGGCATAGCCGTTAACCTGCAACTTGCAGCTCAACAAAAAAGGCGCGGCCCTCCCCAGGGGTCGCGCCTTTCTTTTGCGGATCAGGTTTTCCGAGCTTTCCTCTGTTTTCGACCGCCTCCGCCTCGTTTTCAGGGCGTCGACTTGAGGGGACATGTTGGAGGCACGGCTCCCCCTAGCGGTCGCCTAACGGCGCATGCCATGCTCATGTCATGACTACACACGACGAGTTTGAGGCGGCGCAGGTGCGCGTGAAGGCTCTGCGTTCTACGCCCGCCCCGTCAGATCTCCTCGAACTCTATGCCCTTTTCAAGCAAGGCACCTTGGGAGATGTGAGCGGCTCCCGCCCGGGTATGCTCGATTTCAAAGGTCGCGCTAAGTTCGACGCATGGGAGAAGAAGAAGGGGCTCGCAAAAGAGACGGCGCAGGCGGCCTATGTGAGACTCGTCGCGGAGCTCGAGTCGCGTCAGTGAACGCCGCCTTCCGGCGGCTGCCTGAGCCGCGACCGCGTTCGTCAGCGGTCCTTTAAGCGCGCCGTGTTCCCTAGGCTCGGAGTGCGTCGAGCTCGCCCGGGTTGGTGATACCGGCGTCCGCGCTGCGACTATCAAACTGCCCCCAATTCGTCATGGGGCCTCCTTCTGGAGCCTGGCAGCCCGTGGCGTTGGCGATGGTTACCCAGAGTTTGTTGATGGGGAGATTGCCGCTGGAGGAACCGCTGGTGAAGCCGGTCTCGGTGTCTTTGTCGTTGGGCCCACACTCATAGGTGCTCTTGCCGCGATCAGCGGGTTTGCTGTCGAGCTGAACGATCATGCCCTGCTTGAGGTAGCCGCCGCCGCTTCCGGCGATCACCATAGGCTGGTTATTGGTATTGTGAGCGGCCCCGTCGGAGAGCTCCTGCGTCCAAGTCACCATGCAGTTATCCAGCATCTTGACGTCGCCTTCGTCGACACCGTCGAG
>Ga0164241_10000193_pt1 | contig 145752 bp, 150 predicted proteins | sample OricomyardsoilBY_FD_108780 | JGI IMG/M metagenome (GOLD analysis project Ga0164241, IMG submission 108780) | Backyard soil microbial communities from Emeryville, California, USA - Original compost - Back yard soil (BY) | ecosystem: Environmental > Terrestrial > Soil > Unclassified | place... | reverse complement strand
GGTGTTCCAGCGCAACGTCCTCGCCTCCGGCGTCGTCCCGCAGCTCAGCCTCATCATGGGCCCCTGCGCGGGCGGCGCGGTCTATTCGCCGGCGATGACCGACTTCATCTTCATGGTGAAGGATTCCTCCTACATGTTCGTCACCGGCCCCGACGTGGTGAAGACCGTCACCAACGAGGTCGTGACCCAGGAGGAATTGGGCGGCGCGATCACCCACACGACCAAGTCCGGCGTCGCCGACGTGGCGTTCGAGAACGATATCGACGCGCTGCTGGCGACACGGGACTTCTTCGATTTCCTCCCGCTCTCCAACCGCCACGATCTGCCCGAGCGGCCGAGCGACGACCCATGGGACCGGCAGGAGGACAGCCTCGATACTCTGATCCCGGACAGCGCCGCCAAGCCCTACGACATGCACGAGCTGATCCGGAAGGTGCTCGACGAGGGCGACTTCTTCGAGATCCAGCCCGCCCACGCCGCCAACATCATCACCGGCTTCGGCCGGATCGAGGGGCGGACGGTGGGCATCGTCGCCAACCAGCCGATGGTCCTCGCCGGCGTGCTCGACATCAAATCGTCCAAGAAGGCCGGGCGGTTCGTGCGCTTCTGCGACGCCTTCGATATCCCGATCGTCACCTTCGTCGATGTCCCCGGCTTCCTCCCCGGCGTCGCGCAGGAGCATGAGGGCATCATCAAGAACGGCGCGAAACTGCTCTTCGCCTTCGCCGAAGCCACCGTCCCCAAGATCACGATCATCACCCGCAAGGCCTATGGCGGCGCCTATGACGTGATGGCCTCCAAACACCTGCGCGGCGATTTGAACTACGCCTGGCCGACCGCCGAGATCGCGGTGATGGGCGCCAAGGGCGCGGTCGAGATCATCTTCCGCAAGGACATCGGCGACCCCGAAAAGATCGCCGCCCGCACCGCCGAATACGAACAACGCTTCGCCAACCCCTTCGTCGCCGCGAGCAAGGGCTTCATCGACGAGGTCATCATGCCGCATTCGACAAGGCGGCGGATCGCACTGGGGTTACGGAAGCTGCGGGACAAGCAGTTGGAGAATCCGTGGAAGAAACATGACAACATTCCGCTATGAACTCTCGCGTGCTCGTCTTCGGCCTGGCCGGCTTGGTCATCCTGCTCGCGTTCATGTTCTACTCGGGCATGTTCATGCACGGCGATTGATCGAATGGAGCACTATGTGAAGCTCGGCCGTCTCAACCATATCGGCGTCGCCACGCCCTCGATCACGCAATCCATCGCCACCTATCGCGATCTGATGGGCGCGGAGGTGATCCGCGAACCGTTCGACCTGCCCGAGCAGGGCGTGAAGGTCTGCTTCATCGATACGCCGAACGCGCAGATCGAGCTGATCGAGCCGCTGGGCGCGGACTCGCCGATCGCGGGGTTCCTCGCGAAGAACCCGGCGGGCGGGCAGCATCATGTCTGTTTCGAGGTGCCGGACATCGCGGCGGCGCGGGAGTGGTTCGAGGGCAGGGGCGCCCGCATCCTCGGCCCGACCCGAATCGGCGCGCACGGGATGCCGATCTTCTTCCTCCACCCCAAGGACATGGGCGGGGTGCTGACCGAGATCATGGAGACGCCGCGTGAGGGGCATTAGCCCCGCCAGCCCCAAACTCGCTCGTCCCGAGCGTAGTCGAGGGGCGCCCGTGATGAGTCCGTGCCAGCGCCCCTCGACTACGCTCGGGACGAGCGGAGGCTTTTGATATGGCTGATCCGAAACCCACCCGCGCCGATTGGGAATCCCTCGCCGCCAGGGAAGTGAAGGGCCGCGACCTCACCTGGCACACGCCGGAGGGGATCGACGTCCGCCCGCTCTACACCGCCGAGGACGTTGCCGACATCGACCCGGGCCTCCCCGGCTTCGCGCCGTTCATGCGCGGCGTGCGTGCCTCCATGTATGCCGGCCGCCCGTGGACGATCCGCCAATATGCCGGCTTCTCGACCGCCGAGGCCTCCAACGCCTTCTATCGCCGCAACCTCGCCGCCGGTCAGAAGGGGCTCAGCGTCGCCTTCGATCTCGCCACCCATCGCGGCTATGACAGCGATCATCCCCGCGTCGTCGGCGATGTCGGCAAGGCGGGGGTGGCGATCGACACGGTCGAGGACATGAAGATCCTCTTCGACGGCATTCCGCTCGGCGAGATGTCGGTCTCGATGACGATGAATGGCGCGGTCATCCCGATCCTCGCCTTCTTCATCGTCGCCGGCGAGGAGCAGGGCGTTCCCCGGGAGAAGCTGGACGGCACGATCCAGAACGACATCCTGAAGGAGTTCATGGTCCGCAACACCTATATCTACCCGCCCGAGCCGAGCATGCGGATCATCTCGGACATCATCGGCTACACGTCGCACCATATGCCGAAATTCAACTCGATCTCGATCTCCGGCTATCACATGCAGGAGGCGGGAGCGACGCAGCTCCAGGAGCTCGCTTTCACCATCGCCGACGGCCGCGAATATGCGAAGGCGGCGATGGCGACCGGCCTCGACGTCGACGCCTTCGCCGGCCGCCTCAGCTTCTTCTTCGCGATCGGCATGAACTTCTTCATGGAGGTCGCCAAGCTGCGCGCGGCCCGCAAGCTCTGGCACCGGGTGATGACCGATCTGGGCGCGAAGGACGAGCGTTCGAAGATGCTTCGCACCCACTGCCAGACCAGCGGCGTCTCGCTGACCGAGCAGGATCCCTATAACAACGTCATCCGCACCACGATCGAGGCGATGGCGGCGATGCTCGGCGGTACGCAATCGCTCCACACCAACAGCCTCGACGAGGCGGTGGCGCTGCCCACCGATTTCTCCGCCCGGATCGCGCGCAACACGCAGATCGTGCTCCAGGAAGAGACCGGGATGACCAAGGTCGTCGATCCCCTGGGCGGCTCTTATTATGTCGAGGCGCTGACCCAGGAGCTCTGCGACAAGGCGTGGGAGATCATCGAGCGCGTCGAGGCCGAGGGCGGCATGGCCAGGGCGGTCGCCGCCGGCTGGCCCAAGGCGATGATCGAGGAGGCGAGCGCCGCCCGCGCCGCGCGGGTGGACAAGGGCGAGGACGTGATCGTCGGCCTCAACAAATACCGGCTTCCCGACGAGGCCGAGCTCGACATCCTCGACGTCGACAATCACGCGGTGCGCGACGCACAGATCGCCCGGATCAATCGCGTCAAGGCGGCGCGCGACGAAGCCGCCTGCCGGGCCGCGCTCGACGCGCTGCGCGAAGGCGCGCGCCATAATCCTCCCCGGAACGGGGAGGGGGACCAGCCGAAGGCTGGTGGAGGGGCCGATGCCTCCGACCCTTCCACCGCTTCGCGGTCCCCCTCCCCGTTCCGGGGAGGAATGGATACGAATTTGCTGGCGCTCGCCGTCGCGGCGGCCCGCGCCCGCGCGACGCTCGGCGAGATCAGTTTGGCGATGGAGGATGTGTTCGGCCGCTTCGGCACCAGCCCGACGCCGGTCGAGGGCGTCTATGGCGGCGCCTACAAAGGCGACGCACGCTGGCTGCGCCTCACCGACGGCGTCGGCGCGGTCGAGCGGCGGATGGGCCGCAAGCCGCGGATGCTGGTCGCCAAGATGGGCCAGGACGGCCACGATCGCGGCGCCAACCTAGTCAGCTCGGCCTTCGCCGATCTGGGCTTCGAGATCATCCCCGGCCCGCTCTTCCAGACGCCTAAGGAAGCCGCCGATCTCGCCGTCGAGAAGGGTGTGGACGTCGTCGGCGCCTCCAGCCTCGCCGCCGGCCACAAGACGCTGATCCCCGAGCTGATCGGCCATTTGCGCGATGCCGGCCGCGCCGACATCAAGGTGATCGCCGGCGGCGTCATCCCCGCGCAGGATTATCAATTCCTGCGCGACGCCGGGGTCCAGGCGATCTTCGGCCCGGGCACCAATCTGGTCGAGGCGGCGGGCGAGGTGCTGAAACTGCTGGGGCACAATATGCCGCCATTGGACGAGGTTGCGGAATAATCCCCCTCCCGCTTGCGGGAGGGGTCAGGGGTGGGCAAGAGGAGGCCCTATGAACATCGGACTCGCCCACCCCCAGCCCCTCCCGCAAGCGGGAGGGGAGGCCAGGAACGACTGGACCCGCGCCGAAATCGCCGCCCTCTTCGATCGCCCCCTGCTCGACCTCCTCTTCGAGGCGCAGCAGGTCCACCGCCGCCGCCACGCGCCGAACGCGGTTCAGCTTTCCACCCTGCTGTCGATCAAGACCGGCGGCTGTCCGGAGGATTGCGGCTATTGCTCGCAATCCGTCCACGCCGAAACCGGCCTCAAGGCGACGAAGCTGATGGACGTGCGCGCGGTGCTGCAATCCGCCGCGCAGGCGCGCGACCATGGCTCGACCCGCTTCTGCATGGGCGCCGCCTGGCGCAATCCCAAGGATCGCGACATGCCGGCGATCGTCGAGATGGTGAAGGGCGTCCGCGCGATGGGCATGGAGACCTGCATGACGCTCGGCATGCTGAGCGAGGGGCAGGCGCAAGTGCTCGCCGATGCGGGGCTCGATTATTACAACCACAATATCGACACCTCGCCGGAGCGTTATGGCGAGGTCATCACCACCCGCAGCTTCGAGGATCGGCTCGAGACGCTCGATCATGTCCGCGCGTCCGGCATGAACGTGTGCTGCGGCGGCATCGTCGGCATGGGCGAGACGCGCGAGGACCGCGTCGGCTTCATCCACGCGCTGGCGACGCTTCCCGAACATCCCGAAAGCGTCCCGGTGAACGCGCTCGTGCCGGTCAAGGGCACATTGCTCGGCGACATGCTCGCCGATACGCCGTTGGCGAAGATCGACGATATCGAGTTCGTCCGCACCGTCGCGGCCGCGCGCATCGCGATGCCGCAAAGCATGGTCCGCCTCTCCGCCGGGCGCGAGAGCATGTCGGAATCGACCCAGGCGCTCTGCTTCATGGCCGGCGCCAATTCGATCTTCACCGGCGACAAGCTGCTCACCGCGCCCAATGCCGGCGACAATGCCGACGCCGCGATGTTCGCGCGGCTCGGTCTCGCCGCGATGGCGGTCGAGCCGGCAAGCCGCGCGGCGGCGGAATAGAGGCCCTGTCCGCTCCGCGCGCCTTCACGCTGCTCGCCGCGTTGGCGGCGACCGGGGGATGCTCGCGCGGCGAGCACTCGGCCCCGCCGGCCCCTCCGGCGGCGCATCTTTCGACCCGCAACCCTGATGCCAATATCGGCGCCGTCGTCCAATTCGTGCGCGCGGCGTGTATCGAGTCGATCACCGATCCCGGCGCGATCGAACAGGCGATCGCCGCGACCCGCTGGCCGGTGGAGGAGGATGCGGGCAGCGCCGGCCAGATGGTGACGGTCCGCGATCTCGAACATGGCCGGATCGCTTATTCCGCGATCCCGTTCGAGGCGCCGGGCGGCCGGTTTCACGACTGCCAGCTTGAGCTGGACGGCGCGGTCGCGCCCGGCCTCGATCGGATGCGCGCGGCGCTGGCGGCGATCCTGCCCGTGGCGCCGGGCGCAGCGGCGCCCGGCGCGTCCGTCTGGCGCTGGCAGCCGGAAACGACGCGGGAATTCGAGCTGGAGCTCTCCGCCCGCCCGCCGGCGCGGGGCGAGACGAAGCCGGGATTGTCGATCCATGTCGCCAGCACCGTCTATACGCTGCCGCCCAGCCCGGCGCCGACGGCCAATGAAGCGATCGACGGGAATCTCGACAGCACCGCGCCGGAGTCCGCCGCGCCCGCCGAACCCGATCCGGTGGCGCCCCAGGCCACGCCCGATTCCGGGAACGAACCGCCACCACCGCCGGCCCACCGCTGGGGCAACAGCGCGGCGCCGCAATAGCCTATCTCCGCCGGCCGGCTTGACGTCGCGGGACCGGGCCGCTTGAAGGGGCCGCGAAGGGAAATCCGCCGCCGATGTTCAAGAAAATCCTGATCGCCAATCGGGGCGAGATCGCCTGCCGCGTCATCCGCACCGCGCGCAAGATGGGGATCGCGACGGTCGCGGTCTATTCGGATGCCGATGCGCGCGCGCCGCATGTCCGGATGGCGGATGAGAGCGTCCGGCTCGGCCCGCCGCCGGCCGCCGAATCCTATCTCAACGCCGATCTCATCATCGATGCCTGCAAGGCGACGGGAGCCGAGGCGGTCCATCCGGGCTACGGCTTCCTCTCCGAGCGCGAGAGCTTCGCGCGCGCGCTCGCCGATGCCGGCATCGCCTTCATCGGCCCGCCGCCGAACGCGATCGCCGCGATGGGCGACAAGATCGAATCGAAGAAGCTGGCGCTGGCCGCCGGCGTCAATGTCGTCCCCGGCTTCGTCGGCGAGATCGACGACACCGATCATGCCGTCCGCATCGCCGGCGAGATCGGCTATCCGGTGATGATGAAGGCGTCGGCCGGCGGCGGCGGCAAGGGCATGCGCCTCGCCTATAGCGAGAAGGACGTGCGCGAAGGCTTCGAGGCGACCAAGCGCGAGGGCCTCGCCAGCTTCGGCGACGACCGCGTCTTCATCGAGAAATTCGTCGAGGATCCGCGCCATATCGAGATCCAGCTTCTCGGCGACAGCCATGGCAACATCCTCTATCTGAACGAGCGCGAATGCTCGATCCAGCGCCGCCACCAGAAGGTGATCGAGGAGGCGCCGTCGCCCTTCGTCACCCCGGCGATGAGGAAGGCGATGGGCGAGCAGGCGGTCGCGCTCGCCCGCGCCGTCGGCTATTACAGCGCCGGCACCGTCGAGTTGATCGTCTCCGGCGCCGACGATCCTGGTAAAGGAGGGGGCGGCGAGAGCTTCTACTTCCTCGAAATGAACACCCGGCTCCAGGTCGAGCATCCGGTGACCGAGGAGATTACCGGCCTCGACCTCGTCGAGCAGATGATCCGCGTCGCCGCCGGCGAGAAGCTGGCCTTCACCCAGGCCGATATCGGCATCAACGGCTGGTCGGTCGAGACCCGCGTCTATGCCGAAGACCCCTATCGCGGCTTCCTGCCGAGCACCGGCAGGCTCGTTCGTTACCAGCCTCCACAGGCCACCGAACCCCGCTCGTCCCGAGCGCAGTCGAGGGGCGCCGGCACGGACTCCGAGAAACGCCCCTCGACTTCGCTCGGGACGAGCGATGTGGGTAGCGATGCCCCGATCACCCGCGTCGACGACGGCGTCGCCGAGGGCGGGGAGGTCTCGATCTTCTACGATCCGATGATCGCCAAGCTGATCACCTGGGCGCCGACCCGCCTGGAGGCGATCGACAGACAGGTCGAGGCGCTCGACGCCTTCCGGATCGAGGGGATCGGCCACAATGTCGATTTCCTCTCGGCGCTGATGCAGCATCCGCGCTTCCGTTCGGGCAATATCACCACCGGCTTCATCGCCGAGGAATATCCCGAAGGCTTCCACGGCGCGCCGGCGGACGCGACGCTGATCGCCGATCTCGCCATCGTCGCCGCGCTCGCGGGCTACGAGACCGATGCGCGCGCCTGCGCGGTCAGCGGCCAGCTCAACGGTCGCGCGGCGACGCCCGACCTGCGCGTGGTGCGCCTCGCCGACGCCGAGCATCGCGTCCGCCTCGAAGCCGTCGAGGGCGGCATGCTCGCTCATCTCGACGACAATAGCCCGCACGAGCTGATCGGTCGCCTGCGGCCCGGCCAGGGCCTGTTCAAGGGCACGATCGACGGCCGCCGGCGCATCGTCCAGATCGCGCGGCAGGGGCGGCAATGGCGGCTCACCGCGCATGGCGCGAGCCACCTCGCCGATGTCCTGCCCGCTCATGTCGCCGCGCTCTCGCGCTTCATGATCGAGAAGGTGCCGCCGGATCTTTCGAAATTCCTGATCTGCCCGATGCCCGGCCTGCTCACCCGGCTCGACGCGGGCGAGGGCGATGCGGTCGAGGCGGGCCAGCCGCTCGCCGTGGTCGAGGCGATGAAGATGGAGAATATCCTGCGCGCGGAGAAAGCGGGGATCGTGAAGGCGGTTCGCGCGACGCCGGGCGAAAGCCTCGCCGTCGATGCGGTGATCCTGGAGTTCGAGTAGATTTGCGAACGCCCGCGCAACGATCCGCGCGCATGGCCGTTGATCGAGCCATGACCCAGCACAACCGCACGCTCCGCATCGCCGCCGCCGGATCGATCCTCGCCGCTTGCGCCGTCGCCGCCGCGCCGGCCGCCGCGCAGGATCGGGCGAGTGGAAGCGGCCACATCGTCACGATCGGGGCCGGCGCGCAGGTCTATCCCAAATATCCCGGCGCGGAGGATTACGGCCTCTTTCCGCTGGTCTTCGGCGGCCTCAGGCGGCCCGGCCAGCCGGTGCCGTTCGGCGCGCCCGACGACGGCCTCGGCATCGGCCTGCTGGGACAGGACAGCGCGGTCGATATCGGCCCGGTGATCCATTTCCAGTCGAAGCGCGAGGAGGACGATGTCGGCGCGCCGGTCGGCGATGTCGGCTTCACGACCGAAGTCGGCGGCTTCGCCCAGGTCTGGCTCGGCCGCAACCTCCGCATCCGCGGCGATCTTCGCCAGGGGATCGGCGGGCACAAGGGGATGATCGGCGATGTCGGCGCCGATCTCGTCCTGCGCGACGGCGATCGCACCATCTTCTCGATCGGCCCGCGCGCGCGCTTCTCCAGCGGCCGCTACCAGAACGCCTATTTCCGCGTGACGCCCGCCGCCGCTTTGGCGAGCGGGCTGCCTGCCTATGATCCGGGCGGGGGCGGCTTCCATGCCGTTGGCGTCCAATCGGGCCTCACTTGGCGGATGGGCCGCAACTGGGGCCTTTACGGCTATGCCGGCTATGATCGGCTGATCGGCGATGCCGCGCGCTCACCGATCGTCCGCGACCTCGGCTCGCGCGATCAATTCTCCGGCGGTCTCGGCCTGTTCTACGAATTCCATATCGGTCTCTGACGGGTGGACGCGGGCGGCGGTTCGCGCCTAGCATCACGGCCATGAAAAGCCTGATCGCGCTCGCGCTCCTCGCCGCCGCCGTCCCCGCCTCCGCCCAGCTTGCGCCGCAAGAACGCCGCGTCGCCGATGCGGTGACGGCGGATGCCGCGCACAATGTCGCTTTGCTGGAGCGGCTGGTGAACCAGAACAGCGGCACGCTCAATCTCGCCGGCGTCCGCGCGGTCGGCGACATGGTCCGCGCCGAGCTGGAGCCGCTTGGCTTCGAGGTGCGCTGGATAGACATGGACGCCACCGGCCGCGCCGGGCATCTTGTCGCCACCCATCGCGGCAACGGCCACGGCAAGCGCATCCTTCTGATCGGCCATCTCGACACGGTGTTCGAGCCCTCCTCGCCCTTCCAGCATTTCACCCGCGAGGGCGATCGCGCGACCGGCCCCGGCGTCGGCGATTGCAAGGGTGGCGACGTGGTCGCGATCGCGGCATTGCGCGCGATGCGGCAGGCGGGCACGCTCGCCGATGCCGACATCATGCTCGTCTTCACCGGCGACGAGGAGCGTCCCGGCTCGCCGATCGCGACCGCGCGCCGCGACCTGATCGAGGCCGGCCGCTGGGCCGACATCGCGCTGGAGTTCGAGAATGTCGCCAGCGAGAACGGCGTGGATTACGGCACGGTCGCGCGGCGCAGCTCGACGAGCTGGACGCTGACCACCCACGGCCGCACCGGCCACAGCTCGGGCGTCTGCGGCGAATGGCTCGGCTGCGGCGCGATCTACGAAATGGCCCGCATCCTCGACACGTTCCGCCGCGAGCTCCCCGAGCCCAATCTCACCTACAATGTCGGCGTGATCGGCGGCGGCACGCCCGCGTCGATCGACCATGACGGCTTCACCGTCACCGCGTCGGGCAAAACCAACATCGTCGCCGAAACCTCGATCGCGCGCGGCGACATCCGCACCCTTTCGGCCGAGCAGGAGCAGCGGACCCGCGCGCGCATGCAGGCGATCGTCGCGCAACATCTGCCACAGACCAGCGGCGAACTCGTCTTCGCCGAGGATGGCTATCCGCCGATGGCCCCCACCGCCGGCAACCGCGCCTTGCTTGCCCAATTGAACGGCGTGAACCGCGACCTCGGCCTCCCCGAAATGCCCGAATATGATCCGGCCAAGCGCGGCGCCGCCGATTCGAGCTTCGTCGCCGCCGATGCCGATACCCTCGCCGGCATGGGCGCATCCGGCGGCGGCAGCCACGCGGAAGGCGAATGGATCACCCTCTCCAGCCTCCCCCGCCAGGCCACGCGCGCCGCGATTTTGATGACCCGGTTGAGCCGGGAGGCGCGGTGAACCGCATGGAGCATTGATGTCCGCGGTTGGTCGTTGGTGGTCCTTGCCGATTGTTGGATACAAATAGGATTTCGTCTGTCACGCTGCCCGCGACTCGGGATTTGTGCCCTGGCTCGCCGGCTCTTTGATACGTTCGTTTGGAGGCCCGCCGGTGTTTCGCCAGCCCGGAAGGGCCGGAAGGGCGCCCTCCATGGCCACCGCGAACATTGGGAACATTCGCGTCAGCAGGTGCCCGTGCGCTTCGCCGCCAGCAGATAGTTGAGCGAGGTGTCCGCCGTGAGCTGGAACCCCCGCGTCGGAGACCAGCCGAGGCCGGTCGTGTCGGTCACGTCCAGCCCCAACGCGCCGAGCCGCGCGGTCAGTTCCTCGGGTGTCAGGAATTTGCCCCAATCGTGCGTGCCCTTGGGAATTTGGCCCGTGCCCTCGCCGATCGTGATCAGCGCGAGCTTCGACAATGTCGTGCGGTTCGGGGTCGAAAGGATCAGCAGCCCGTCCTCCGCCAGCGCCCCCGCGAGCCCGCCAAGGAACGCATCCACGTCCGCCACGTGCTCGACCACTTCGAGGCAGGTGACGAGGTCGTAACGCCCGTCCAGCGCCTCGACGCCGCCAGCGCGATAGTCGATCGCGAGGCCCTGTCCCGCCGCATGGGCGCGCGCCGCCGCGATATTCTCCGGCGCGGCGTCGATCCCGGTCACCGCCGCGCCCAATCGCGCCAGCGGCTCGGCGATCAGCCCGGCGCCGCAGCCGACATCGGCGGCGCGCTTGCCGGCAAGCGGCTTCAGCTCATGCTCGTCCACGCCCCAATGCCGGTCGATCTGGTCGCGGATATAGGACAGCCGCGCCGGCCCCAGCTTGTGGAGCATCGCCGACGAGCCCCTGGGATCCCACCACTCCGCCGCCAGCGCCCCGAAATGCGCGGCTTCCTTGGGGTCGATGGTGGCGCTCGCCTTGCTTGCATGAGCCATGCCCGCTCCCTATCAGTGCGGCCTCCATTTTCCCAAGGGTTTCCGGCTCCCCGACATGACGCGCATCGTGATGAAGTTCGGCGGCACCTCGATGGCCGGGATCGAGCGCATCCGCCACGTCGCGGGCCTCGTGAAGCGCGAGGCGGAGCGCGGGCATCAGGTCGCGGTCGTCGTCTCGGCGATGGCGGGCGAGACCGATCGCCTGATCCAGTTCTGCCGCGAGGCCGCCTCGCTCTACGATCCGCGCGAATATGACGTGGTGGTGGCGTCGGGAGAGCAGGTGACGAGCGGCCTGCTCGCGATCACGCTCCAGGGCATGGGGCTGAACGCGCGCTCCTATATGGGCTGGCAGCTCCCGATCCGCGCCTCTGGCCATGCCGCCGCGCTGATCGAGGGGATCGACGTCGCGGTGCTGGAACGGGTGTTCGACGATGGCGGCATCGCGGTCATCCCCGGCTTCCAGGGCGTCACCAGCGACGGTGCGCTCGCCACCTTGGGGCGCGGCGGTTCCGACACGTCGGCCGTGGCCCTTGCGGCGGCGATGAACGCCGATCGCTGCGACATCTACACCGATGTCGATGGCGTCTATACCACCGATCCGCGCATCGTGCCGCGCGCCCGCAAGCTCGCCACCGTCACCTATGAGGAGATGCTGGAGCTGGCGAGCGTCGGCGCCAAGGTGCTCCAGACCCGCTCGGTCGGCCTCGCGATGCGCTACAACCTGCCTCTGCAAGTGCTGTCCTCGTTCGAGGACAGGCCCGGGACGATGATCGTCGCCGACGAGGCCATCGAGGACAATGACATGGAACGCAACGTCATCACCGGCATCGCCTATGACAAGAACGAGGCGCGGGTGACTTTGACCGGCATCCCCGATCGGCCCGGCGTGGTCGCGGCGGTGTTCGGGCCGCTCGCCGAGGCGAATGTCAACGTCGACATGATCGTCCAGAACATCCCGCGCGCCGGCGAGGCGAGCGACCTCACCTTCACCGTGCCGACCGCGTCGCTGGCGCACGCGGTCGCGGCGCTCGAGGCGATCCGCGGCGAGATCGGCTTCGCCGAGATTCTCACCGACACCAATGTCGTGAAGGTCAGCGCGGTCGGCGTCGGCATGCGCTCCAACGCCGGCATCGCCGCGACCATGTTCAGGACATTGGCCGATCGCGGCATCAACATCGTCGCGATCACCACGTCGGAGATCAAGGTCAGCGTCCTGATCCCGGAGGAATATACCGAACTGGCCGTGCGCGTCCTCCACACCGCCTACGGGCTGGACGCGGAGGACGCGGCGTGAGCGAAGGGCTGGGTCACGACCGCTTGAAGCGCCTGATGGCGCGCGGTGCTGAATTCCTCGGTTGCGAGACCGCGATCCTCGGCGGGGCGATGAGCTGGATTTCGGAGCGCAACCTCGTCTCGGCGCTCTCCAATGCCGGTGCGTTCGGGGTGATCGCCTGCGGCGCGATGACGCCCGACCTGCTCGACACCGAGATCGCCGAGACGAAGGCGCGCACGCAAAGGCCGTTCGGCGTCAATCTCATCACCATGCACCCCCAGCTTTCGGAGCTGATCGACGTGTGCGCGAAGCACAATGTCAGCCATGTCGTCCTCGCCGGGGGCCTGCCGCCGGCGGGCTCGATCGACCGGATCAAGGGCAATGGCGCCAAACTGATCTGCTTCGCCCCCGCATTGGCGCTGGCGAAGAAGCTGATCCGCTCCGGCGTCGATGCGCTGGTGATCGAGGGGATGGAGGCGGGCGGCCATATCGGCCCGGTCTCGACCTCGGTGCTGGCGCAGGAGATATTGCCGCCGCTCGCCGCCGAAGTGCCGATCTTCGTCGCTGGCGGCATCGGTCATGGCGGCGCGATCGCCGGCTATCTGGAGATGGGGGCGGCCGGCGTCCAGCTCGGCACCCGCTTCGTGTGCGCGACCGAATGCATCGCCCATCCCGCGTTCAAGAAGGCGTTCATCCGCGCTTCGGCCCGCGACGCGATCACTTCGGTCCAGATCGATCCCCGCCTGCCGGTGATCCCGGTCCGCGCGCTCAGGAATCGCGAGATGGAGAGCTTCGCCGCCAAGCAGCGCGAGGTCGCGTCATTGCTCGACGAGGAAAAGGTCGAGATGGCCGAGGCCCAACTTCAGATCGAGCATTATTGGGCCGGCGCGCTCCGCCGCGCGGTGATCGACGGCGATGTCGAGACCGGCTCGGTCATGGCCGGCCAGTCGGTCGGCATGGTCAGGGAGGAGGCGAGCGCCGCCGCGATCCTGAAGCAGCTCACCGACGAGGCCGCCCAGGCGCTCGAACGGCGCTCGGTCTAGGTGCACATCGACAGCCAGGCGATCTGCATCACCGTGCCATTCTCCACGGGCAGCGGATTGTCGGGATAGGTGCGCGTTTCGGCGACATGGCCGTCGGCATCGAGCCGCCGGCGCTCGGTCGCATTGATCGTATGGGCCGCGCAGTCGATGGCGAGGTGGAAGACGTCCGCGCTGGCCTCTCCGCCCGGATCGGTCATCCGGAACCAGGCGGTGCGGGTCGTCTCGGATCGTTCGATCGAGGCCGCGTCCACCGCGATCGACTGGCCGGAATCCGCCCGGCCGAGATTGAGCCAGGCCGGTGCCTGCTCGGCCGGGGACGGCGGCGCGAGAACGACGATCGGCGGCGGCGCCACCGCCGCGGCGATCCGGCAGGCCAGGTTGGCGCCATCGACGGCGGTGCGGATCTCGACATGGCGGAGCGTCGCCGCGACCCAGCGGAAATCGCGCGGCGTGAGGCGCGCCGGATCGTAATAACCCTGCTGGACGGCTCCGGCCGCGGTGGCGAGATCGCGCAGACGGTGCGGGCGAAGGCTCGCGCCGAGATGGTTGGCGACGCAGCGCGCCTGATCGCCGTCATAGCCGAACCGCGCCAGTTGCGGCGCGACGATCGACGGCCGCGGCTGCGCGAAATCGGCGACCCGGCCGTTGCAGCCGGCCATCAGGGCCAGCGGGAAAAACCAAATGGATCGTGTCGAAATTCTCATCGGCGACGCTCGTTATCAGCGACCACGCGCGATTGCACGCGGGACGGGCGGTGTCGCGTCGCTCCGGGACGGCGGGATGTTCGGCGCAAGCGGGTGGCACGGCCGCGGAATCGGCGCTATTCCGCTTGCGGCCGAGGCCTCCAGCCCAGGAGTTTTCACATGCGATTGATCCGCTGTCTTGCCGCCGCCGCGCTCGCGCTGGCGCCGGGCGCCGCCATGCCGGCGCTCAACACCGGGGCGCGCGCGCCCGATTTCACCACCACCGGCGCACTTGCGGGTCGCCCGTTCAATCTTCACCTCGCCGAGCAGCTTCGCCGCGGCCCGGTCGTGCTCTATTTCTTCCCGCGGTCCTTCACCCAGGGCTGCACGCTCGAGGCGCATGCCTTTTCCGAAGCGGCTGCCCAGTTCCGGGCCGCCGGCGCGCGGGTCATCGGCATGTCCGCGGATGATGTCCCGACACTGACCCGCTTTTCGGTCGAGGGCTGCCGCAACGCCTTCCCCGTCGCCCGGGCGACGCCGGCGACGATCCACGCCTATGACGTTCCGGTTGCCCCTGGCCGCCAGGACATGACGAGCCGGACCTCCTACGTGATCGCGCCCGACGGGCGGATCATTTATTCCTATTCCGACATGAACTGGCAGCACCACGTGACCAACACGCTCAATGCGGTGCGCGAGTGGCGGGCGTCCCAGCACCATCGCGGCGGCTAGGCGGCGCCGACCGAAGGGAACCGAAACGGCCGTTCGGCGATTGATCCGCTCGGACGGCTGACTGTCACGCAGCTTCCTGGGCGCCTGGGCTCGGTTCAGGCGCCTCTTCGTGACGCCAATGAAAAAGGGGAATGAGATGAGGATTGTGACCCTGGGGGCGATCGCCGCGGGCCTGCTTGGCCTCGCGGCTTGTCACAGCAACACGACGCCGCAGCAAAATGCGGCGGACAATCTCGAGCAGACCACCGACAATCAGGCCGATCTGCTCGAAGACATGGCGAGCAACACCAGCAACGACATGATGGCCGACAATCTCACCAACGCGGCCGATACCGTCCGCGATGCCGGCCAGAACGCGGCCGACGCGGTTGAGAACCTGCCCGACGCCAACGGCATGTAGGATATTTGAAGGAGGGCGCGGGCCGCGTCCTCCTTCGCCTTTTCGCCAGGTCAGTCCCCCACCCAGGCGGCGACCTCGCCCGCGACCTGGTTGGCGGCCTGGTTGAGCGCGGCGCCGACCGTTGACGGATCGTCGCCGGCAACCGGCACCCGCGCGGAGAAGCGGTTGGTCACGACCCCCGCATCGGCCCGCGTCAGCGACGCCTCATAATCGACGACCGCCTCGTGCGCGTTGGGATCGAGCCCGAAGCGCAGCAGCCGCCCATTGAGCACCGCGCTCTGCACCTGGGTGTAGAGCGACGGATCGAGCACCGCGCGATGGGTCCGCGCCGCGATCGTTTCCGACAGGAGATCGCGGAACAGATTGCTCGGCGAATCGACCCATTGGGCGCCGCGCAGATACTGGATCGTCGTCGCATCGACATAGACCGGCACACGGTTGGAGGCGACGGCGCGCGGCGCATCGGGGGTGGCGACCGTGATCGCCTCGCCTGGGTTTACCGTCCGCGGCGCGGCGGCGGCGGGGGCCTCGGCCGGGCTCAGCGTCATCAGCGCGGCGGGCGGCTTGCCGCCGCCGAAGCATCCCGACACGGCCAGGGCGGCCAGCGCGGCGGCCGCGATCGGGATCAACCTGTTACCCATTGCCCTACCTTTCCTGCGGCCTGGAGGCGCCGTGGCCCGGCCGGTAATCGGGAAGCCGCTCGCCGCCGATGACGCCGCGCACGCCCTGCTGGTCGAGCCGCTGCGAGATCGAGCGCAGCGATTCGCTCGTCGCCCTCAAATCGCGCACGAGCTGCCCGACCTCGGGCAGCGTCCGGTTCGAGAAGGTCTGGATGCCCGGTCGCGCATCGCTCACCGCCGCGTTCAGATTCTGCATGCTCTGATCGGCCGAATGGATCGTGCGCTGAAGCTCGGCCATCAGCGGCCGGCCGTTCTCGTCGAGCAGGTTGCTGGTCGTGCCGGCGAGATGCGCGATCTGATCGGCGGCATCGCCCGCCTGGCGCAGCGTCTCGCGCGCCTGGGCGATGGTCTGGGTGATCTCGGGGCCGTTGCGGGCGAGATTGCGGCTGATCTCCTGGAGATTGTCGAGGATGCCGGCGATCGATTCCTGATTGCGGTCGGACAACAGCTCGGTCAGCCGCTCGGTCAGCGTGCTCACCCGTTCGAGCAATTCCGGCGCGCTGTTGAGCAACTGGCCGAGCGCGCCCGGCCGGGTCGGGATCAGCGGATAGCCATAAGGGCATTCGCTCTCGGGATTGACGCGCGGGCAGGTGATCTCCTGGCGCGGCGGGCCCGGACGGCCGGGGGGCGGCGGCTCGGGCGGATCGAGCTGGATCTGGCTGACCCCGGTGAAGCCGACGCCGCGGATCGTCGCGGTCGTGCCCTGCAGCACCGGCGTTGTGTCGTTGACGGTGATCCGCACGCGGATGAATTGCGGGCTCCGCGGCTCGAGGTGGATCGACTGGACCGACCCCACCGGCACGCCGCGGAAGGTGACGCCGGATCCCTTGGCGACGCCTTCCACCGATTGCTGGAAGAAGATGTCGTAGGTCTTCTCGCCGCCCTCACCGTTCTGGCTCAGCCAGACGATGAAGACGACAAGCGCGACGAGCATCCCAAGCACGATGCTGCCCACAAGGATTTGATTGGATCTGGTTTCCATCAGGCCCCGGCCTTTTCGCGTTCGCTAATGGCCGCCGCGGCGCGTCCGCGCGGTCCCTTGAAATATTCCTGTATCCACGGATGGTCCAATGCCAGCAATTCCGGAATCGTTCCGACCGCGATCACCTTGCGGTCGGCGATCACCGCCACCCGATCGCAGATCGCGTAAAGCGTATCGAGATCGTGGGTGATGAGGAAGACGGTAAGGCCGAGCGCCTCCTGAAGCTCGCCGATGAGCTGGTCGAAGCCGGCGGCGCCGATCGGATCGAGGCCGGCGGTGGGCTCGTCGAGGAACAGCAATTCCGGATCGAGCGCGAGCGCGCGGGCGATGCCGGCGCGCTTCTTCATGCCGCCGGAAAGCTCGGCCGGATATTTGCTGCCGGCGTCGGCGGCGAGGCCGCTCATCGAAATCTTGTAGGCGGCGATCTCGTCGAGCAGATCGTCGGTGAGGCCGCGATAATATTCGCGGATCGGCACCTGCACATTCTCGGCGACCGTCAGCGTCGAAAACAGGGCCGCGCCCTGGAACAGCACGCCCCAGCGGCGGCGGATATGCTTGGCATGCTCCTCGTCGCGGCCGATCATCTCCTCGCCGAAGACGGTGATGTCGCCCCCGGCCGGCGTCTGCAGGCCGATGATCGAACGCATCAGCACCGATTTGCCGGTGCCCGATCCGCCGACCACGCCCAATATCTCGCCAGCGCGCACATCGAGGTCGAGATCCTCGTGGACGAGCTGGTTGCCGAAGGCATTCTTGAGGCCGCGGACCTGGATGATCGGCTCACGCTCGCTCACGGCCAGCCGATCTGGGTGAAGAAAACCGCGAAGAAGGCGTCGAGCACGATAACCAGGAAAATGCCCTGGACGACCGCGGTCGTGGTCCGGCGGCCGACCTCCTCGGCATCGCCCTCGACCTGCAGGCCCTGGAAGCAGCCGGCCATGGCGATGATCATCCCGAAGGTCGGCGCCTTGATCAGGGTCTGCCAAAGATCGGTCATCGGAATGACGTCGCGGATGCGCTGGATATAGGTGATCGGCGGCATGTCGAGCGACACCCAGCTGAAGATCCCGCCGCCGACGGTGGCAAGAATCGCAGCATAGAAGCCGAGCAGCGGCATCAGGAGGACCGTCGCGAGCACGCGCGGGAAGACCAAAGCCTCCATCGGCGAGATGCCGATGACGCGCATCGCATCCACCTCTTCATTGAGCTTCATCGAGCCGAGCTCCGCGGCGAAGGCCGATCCCGAACGGCCGGCGACCATGATCGCGGTCATCAGCACGCCAAGCTCGCGCATCGCGGCGCGGCCGATCAGGTTCACCGTATAGACCTCGGCGCCGAACTGGCGGAGCTGCACCGCGCCCTGCTGGGCGATGACGATGCCGACGAGGAAGCTCATCAGCCCGATGATGCCGAGCGAATGGACGCCCACCGCGTCGAATTGCCGCACCACCGCGTTGAAACGGAAACGGCGCGGATTGCGGAAGATATGGGCGATCGAGATGCACAAGGATCCGAAGAAGCCGAGCAGGCCGAACAAGGTGGAAAACGCCATCGTGCTCGCCGCGCCGACCTGGCCGACGAACTGATAGACGAGCGGCTCGGGCTCCCGGCGCACCGTCATCGGCTTGTCGGCCTTGGCGACATGCTCGATCAGCGTCTTCTGCTCTTCGGTCGCGCCGGTCACGGTCGCGCCGCGATCGCGCTCCAGCTTGTGCACCAGCCAGGCGCCGACCGTGTCCATCCGCTCGACGCCGGACAGGTCGACGACGATCCTGTCCGCCCGGATCGCCGCGAGCTCCTCGCCCAGCCGCCGCGCCCGGAGCATCGTGAGCGATCCTTCGAAGCGGAGGACGCAGCTTCCGTCTTCGTCGGTCTGGCTGAAATCGACGCTCATGACCTGGGTGTCTGCTTCAATTCCCGCTCCCCGGCAAGCGAATGGAACATGGACAGGGCGAACGCTTTCGTGCCAGCGCGGGTGCCATGACGGCGCATCTGGCGATCTACGACATGGACCGGACGGTCACCCGGCGGCCGACCTATCCGCCGTTCCTGCGCTTCGCCGTGCGGGAGCTGGCGCCATGGCGGGTGGTGCTCCTGCCGCTCGTCCTGCTGACGACTCTTGCTTACGGCGTCCGCCTGATCGACCGCGCCCGGCTCAAGGAGATCAATTTCCAGCTCCTGCTCGGCCGGCCGTCGCCGGCGATGCTGGAGCCGGTGGTCGATCGCTTCGCCGATCGGCAGCTCGAAACCAACATCCTGCCCGGCGCCCGCGCGCGGATCGCGGCGGACAAGGCGGCGGGGCGGCGGCTGGTGCTCGCCACCGCCTCCTACCGGCTCTACGCGGCGGCGATCGCGAAGCGGCTCGGCTTCGACGACGTGATCGCGACCGATACGCTTTCCGACGCGCGCGGGCGGATCACCGCGACGATCGACGGCGCGAATTGCTACGGCCTCGGCAAGCTCGACATGATCGAGGCATGGCTCCAGCGCGAAGGGCTGGAGCGCGACGCGCTGCACATCCGCTTCTATTCCGACCACATCTCCGATTCGCCGGTCCACCGCTGGGCGAACGAGGCGTTCGCCACCAACGCCCACGCCCGCCTCATCCGCCTCGCCGAAACGGAAGGCTGGGAAGTGCTGGAGTGGCGGGACCGGCGGGGGGCGCAATCCTCTTGATCCTCCCTGTCCGCGAAGCGGATGGGGAGGGGGACCGCTCGAAGAGCGGTGGAGGGGCTTGGCTGAGTCCGAAAAGCCCCTCCACCAGCCTTCGGCTGGTCCCCCTCCCCATGAAGCTTCGCTTCACAGGGAGGATTTGGAGTTAAACCGCCTTCAGCGCCTGTTCGAAATCGGCGACGAGATCGTCGGCATCCTCGACCCCGATCGAGACGCGCACCAGATTGTCGCTGATCCCGAGCGCCGCCTTGCGCTCGTCCGGCACCGATAGATGGGTCATCGCGGCCGGCGCGCTGGCCAGCGTCTCGGTCCCGCCGAGGCTCACCGCGAGATGGGCGATCTTGAGCGCGTCGAGGAAAGCGAAGCTCTCCTTCTCGCCGCCCTTGAGGTAGAGCGAGAAGGTCGATCCGGCGCCGGTGCAGTGGCGGCGATAGATGTCCGCCTGCCGCCCGTCCTTGAGGAAGCCGAGATAGCCGACGCTCTCGACCTTGGGATGGTCGCGCAGGAATTCGCACACCTTGGCCGCATTCTCGCCGGCCCGGCTCATCCGAAGCTCGAGCGTCTCGAGGCTCCGGAGCAGCATCCAGGCCGTGTTCGGATCGGTGATCGTGCCGATCGTGTTCCGGAGCATGCGGATCTGGTTGATGAGATCGCCGGCGCCGGTGATGCCGCCGGCGACGAGATCGCTGTGACCGCCGGCATATTTGGTGAGGCTGTAGAGCGAGAGCTCGGCGCCGTGCCGCAGCGGGTGGCTCCACAGCGGACCGAGGAAGGTGTTGTCGATCGCGATCGGCGGCCGCGCGTCGGCATCGAACGCGGTGTCGCGGACGCGGCGGACGGCTTCGACATCGACCAGCGCATTGGTGGGGTTGGCCGGGCTTTCGAGATAGATGAGGCCGACCCGGCCCATCGCCTTGGCCCGTCCGACGGTCTCCGCGATCTCCTCCTCGGTCGCGCCGGCCGGGAAATCGACCCACTTGATCCCGAAGCGGCCGAGGATGCGGCCGATCAGCGTTTCGGTCGCGGCATAGAGCGGGCTGGACTGGACGACGACGTCGCCGGGCTGGAGGAAGGTCAACAGCAGCGTCGCGATCGCCGACATGCCGCTGGAGAAAGTGAGCGCGTCCTCGGCATCCTCCCACAGGCTGAGCCGGTCTTCCAGGATCTCCTGATTGGGCCCGTTGAAGCGCGAATAGATCAGCCCTTCGGCCCCGCCCGGCCGCTTGCCGGTGACGCCCTCGAAGAAGCGTTTGCCGGCGGCGGCGCTTTCGAAGACGAAGGTCGAGGTGAGGAAGATCGGCGGCTTCAGCGATCCTTCGGACAGCTCCGGGTCGAAGCCGTGGCCCATCATCAATGTCGACGGCTTCAATTTGCGCCCGCCGATCTCGAGCACCGCGGGCTTGGGCCGGCGGCGCGCGGTCGCACCTGTCAATTCACTTTCGTCTGCCATGTCTGTCTCCCTTCGCGCAATTCGCGAACGATGCGTGGAGACCGGGCCCGCGCTGGATCAGGCAGGCCCACCGGCCGCCTGGGTCGGCGGCTCCGGGGGGTGAGGTCAGTCGCCCGGAGCGGCTTCTAACCGATCCCGACGGGCCTGTGCCAGAGGCTTTTCAGGCCGGCAGCGCGATCAGCGCGATCTGCCGGCCATAATCGGGCTCGCCGCGATGGGCGGCGCGGCGATAGGAGAAGAAGCGATCGGGATCGGCATAGGTGTCGAGCCCCAGCGCCTCGACCCGGGTAACGCCGGCGGCGGCGAGGCGGGCGGCGACATAGGCTTCGAGGTCGAACTGGTGGTGGCCCGCGCGGCCGGCCGCGAAGAAGCGTTCGTTCTCGGGGTCGGCGTCGGCGAAGCGGCGCGCGAAGGCGTCGTCCACCTCGTAGCTCCGGCGCGCGATGGCGGGGCCGATCGCCGCGGCGATCCGGCTCCGGTCGGCGCCGAGCCCGGCCATCGCCGAAACCACCGATTCGATCACCCCGCCATATGCGCCCTTCCAGCCGGCATGGGCGGCGCCGATCACGCCGGCCTTGGCGTCCGCAAGCAGCACCGGCGCGCAATCGGCGGTGAGGATGCCGAGCGCGAGCCCCGGCCGGTCGCTGACGATCGCGTCGGCATGGGGGCGGGCGTCGTCGGGCCAGGGCGCGGTCGCGTGGACCACGTTCGGCGAATGGATCTGATGCACGGTGACCAAAGCCGCGCCGGGCGCGACGGCCGCGACCGCGCGGCGGCGATTCTCGGCGATGGCGGCACGATCGTCGTCCGAGCCCAGGCCGACATTGAGCCCGGCGCAGACGCCCATGGAGACCCCGCCGCGCCGGCCGAGGAAGCCGTGCGGCACGCCGATCAGGCCCGATCGGATCGCCTCCACGCTCACAGCTTCAACCGCATCAGCACGTCCTCGTCGATATGGGTGCCGACGACGAAATCGTAGCGCCCGACCCCCTCGAACCCGTAACGCTCGTAGAAACGGCGCGCCCGGTGATTGTCGATGAAGACCGAAAGATACAATTCCTCCGCCCCGTTGGCCCGGGCGCGATCGGTCGTCCAGTCCATCAGCGCGTCGGCGATCCCCGCCCCGCGCCAGGGCCTGGCGATATAGATCTGGCGAAGCTCCGCGGCGGGGCCGTCCGGCGTCACCGGCAGCGAGACCCGCCCCGTCTTGACGTAGGCGGCGAGCTGGCCGTCCGCCTCGGCGACGCGGAAGGCGAGCTCGGGATCGGCCATCTCCTCCAGCCACGCCGCGCGCGTGAACTTCGCGAAGAAGGCGGCGAGGTCGGCGGGATCGTAGAGGTGCGCGAAGGTCTCGGCGAAGACGTCGCGAAAGAGCGCGTCGATCGCATCGACATCGGCGATGGTGGCGTCGCGGTAAATGATCTCGGTCATCAGAACCCCGCCGGCTCGGGCCAGCCGGGCGCGCACGCCGCCATGACCTTGAACAATCGCCCCATCTGCGCCGGCGCGGTCAGGCGCAGCCGCGCCGCTTCGATCTCCTCGGTGCGGGCGGGCGCGGCGCGGGCGAGCGCGGCGGCGCGCAGGCTGATGCCCATCGCCTCCAGCCAGTCGCCCTGCGGCCGTGGCCCGAAGACGCGGGCGCCCTCACCCCGCGCGGCGGCGGCGAGCGCCGGGAACTGGACATGGGCGGTGAGGTCGCGGCTGCCCGGCGCCTCCCACGGATCGGCGAAGGCATGGGCGGAGACCGCCTGGAGCGTGTCGCCGGTGCCGGTCCGCGCCGGGCCGTAGTCGATCGCGAGCATCGCTCCGCCTTGCGCGGCGATCCGGCGGGCGAGCAGGCCGGCGAGCGCGATCGAGGCGGGCGAGGATTCGGTCACGGCATCCCCATCGCGGATGAAGTGCCCGCCGTCGAGCGTCACCATCAGCTCGCGCCCGTCGGCATCGAACTGCCGGATCGGCAGGGCATCGAAGAATTCGTTGGCGACGATCAGCAGCGGCCCGTCGGGCAGGTCCGCCGCGTCGTCATGCCAATGCGCGTGTGGCACCCGCGCGGCCTGCGCCACGCGAAGCACCGGGCTGGTTTCGACGAAATGGACGTGCGGAACCAGTCCCGCGCCGCGCATCGCGCGCAATGCGTCGGCGGCAAGCGTGCCGCGCCCCGGCCCAAGCTCGACATAGGCCGCATCCGCCGGCTTTCCCGCGCGCCGCCACAAATCCGCGCACCACAGGCCGATGAGCTCGCCGAACATCTGGCTGATCTCGGGCGCGGTCGTGAAGTCGCCGGCCGCGCCCAATGGATCGCGGGTCGCGTAATAATGCGCGTTGGCGGCGGCCATATAGTCGGCGACGCTGATTGCGCCCCCCGCCTCGATCCGCCGGCGCAGTTCCCGTTCAGGCGGCGGCCGGCTCATCGGCGGGGACTGGTTTGACGCGCGCTTCGCGCTTGCCGGCGGTGACGACGAGATAGAGCCCGCCCAGGATCATCGGCAGCGACAGCCACTGGCCCATGTGCAGCCCGGTCTCCTGGGCGAAATGAACGAGATGCGCGTCGGGCTCGCGGATGAACTCAAGGCCGAAGCGGATGATGCCATAGCCGAGCACGAACAGGCCGACGAGCAGCCCGGGCTTGTAGCGCGCCCGCGTCTTCCAGAACGCGAACCAGAGGATCGCGAACAGCACGACGCCCTCGAAGAACGCCTCGTAGAGCTGGCTCGGATGGCGCGGCGGGCCGAGCGCGGTGCACACGCCGGCGGCGTTGAAGCTGTCGCAGAAACGGACCGCCCAGGGGACGTTGGTGATCCCGCCCCACAATTCGCTGTTCACGAAATTGGCGAGCCGGCCGAAGAACAATCCGAACGGCACGCAGCAGGCGACGTAATCGTGGATCCTGAGCCAGTCGAGCTTGTGCTTGCGCGCCATCCAGATGATGCCGAGGCTGACCCCGATGACGCCGCCGTGGAACGACATGCCGCCATCCCACAGCCGGATGATCTCGATCGGGTGGTGGAGATAGTCGAGCGGCTTGTAGAACAGGACATAGCCGAGCCGTCCGCCAAGGATGATGCCGAGCGTCGCATAGAAGACCATGTCGTCGGCATGACGCCGCGCCATCGGCGCGCCCGGCTGGGCAAGCAGCCGCATCAGGTACCACCAGCCGGTGAGGATGCCGGCGAGATAAGCGAGGCTGTACCAGCGCAGCGAGAACCAGCCGATCTGGAACACGATCGGGCTGAGGTGCAGATCGGTGTAGCTGATCGCCGAACCCGCGCTCACCAGCGATGTCGTCAATGCGTCAATCAAGGCTTCCCCCTTCGGGCTCGCGCCTTCATAGAGGGCGCATAAGAAAAGGCAAAGACGGAGCGGGCGAGGGCATGCCGAGCGAGTTGGACCGCAGATATGATGCGGCGGTTGCGGCGGTCACCGGGGAGGGCGGCCGCATCCAGGTCGGGCCCGATCCCGCCACCGGCCTCGCCATCGTCACCAATCTGCCGCCGACCCTGCCGACGCTGTTCGACATCTTCTGCGCGCTCCATGCCGATATGGAGGCGGTGGTCGCCGGCGAGGAGCGGCTGACCTTCGCGGATCTCAATCGCCACGCCACCGCGCTCGCCCGCGCGCTCGTGGGCGCGGGCGTCGGCAAGGGCGACCGGATCGGCATCGCGATGCGCAACTGCCCGGCCTGGATCGTCGTCTGGATGGCGGTGCTCAAGGCCGGTGGCGTCGCCACCCTGCTCAACGGCTGGTGGCGCGGCGAGGAGATGATGCACGCGCTCACGCTCACCTCGCCCAAGCTGATCGTCGCCGATGCGCCGCGCGGCGAGCGGCTCCAGGCGGCGGGCTGCCCGATCCCGCTCACGATCCTCCCGATCGGGCAGCCGATCGAGACCGCGATCGCGCCGCTGATGACGGAGGCCGGCGCCGATCTGCCGATCGTGCTGCCGACCGACGATGCCACCATCCTGTTCACCTCGGGCTCGACCGGGCCGGCCAAGGGCGCGGTCTCGACCCATCGCGCGGTGACGACCGGGGTCTATACCTATGCGATCGGGCTCGCTGCCTTGCTCGGGCTCAAGGAGGCGGCGGGCGTCCCGCCATCGCCGCCGCGCACCCTGATCAACGTCCCGCTCTTCCACGTGACCGGCGAGGTGCCGGTGCTGCTCAACAGCTTCGTCGTCGGCCGCACCATGGTGCTGATGCCGAAATGGGATCCGGAAGAGGCGCTGCGGCTGATCGAGAAGGAGAAGATCACCTATTTCGTCGGCGTCCCGACGATGAGCATGGAAATGGCGCAGGTGCCCGATCGGGCGAAATACGATCTCTCCTCGCTGACCGACATCGCCGCCGGCGGCGCGGCGCGACCGGTCTCCCATGTCGAGCGGCTCGAACGGGCGTTCACCGGGGCCCAGCCGGCGCTCGGCTACGGCCTGACCGAGACCAATGCGGTCGGCTGCTCCAATTTCTGGTCCAATTATCATGACAAGCCCGCCTCGACCGGGCGGGTGATGCAGCCTTTGGTCGATCTCGCCATCCTCGGCGACGGCGACCGTCATCTCTCCGTCGGCGAACGCGGCGAGATCGCGATCCGCTCCGCCGCCAACATCCGCGGCTATTGGAACGACGCGGCCGCGACCAAAGCGGCGGTCACCGCCGACGGCTTCTTCCGCTCCGGCGACATCGGCTATCTCGACGCGGACGGCTACCTCTTCATCGTCGATCGCAAGAAGGACATCATCATCCGCGGCGGCGAGAATATCAGCGCGCAGGAGGTGGAGGCGGCGATCTACGCCGATGGCGGCGTCTCCGAGGCGGCGGTGTTCGGTATTCCCGACGACCGGCTCGGCGAAGTGCCCGCCGCGGTGATCTACAGCGAGACCGGCGGGATCGACGCCGCCTCGCTGCTCGCCTTCCTCGCCGATCGGCTGGCGCCGTTCAAGCTGCCGGCGGCGATCTGGTTCACCGACGAACCATTGCCCAAGCTCGGCACCGGCAAGATCGACAAGCTGGCGCTGCGCGACCGTTTCCGCGACGCCGCGCACGGCGCCTGAAGCAACCGTTTCGCCGATCGGTCATTATTCCGAAGCCAGAGGGGAAAGAAGGAGACCAGCCATGATCAGGACCGTCCTCGTCGCCGCTTTCATCCCCGCCGCCGCGCTCGCCGCCTGCAATTCCAGCCCGCCGCCCGCGGCGCCGGTCAACCAGGCCGATAGCGCCGCCGCCAGCGGCAACCAGATCGCCGCGCTTCCCGAAGGCAGCCGCAACGGCGTCTTCATCCGCGCGATCCGCGACGCCAATCAGGATTGCCAGCATGTCGATTCGTCCGAACCCGCCGGGGTCCAGCAGGGCTATCCGGTCTGGACCGCCCATTGCGACAACGGCAATGCCTATACGATCGTGCTGACCGGCAACGGCGGCGCCCAGGTGATCGATGCGGGCGAGGCGCGGCTGGTCAACAGCCAGGCCGAAGCCGCCGGCACCGCCAACAGCCAATGAGCCGTGCCGTCCTCATCGCCGCCGCCTGCGTCGCCGCTTGTCCGGCGCTGGCGGCGTGCGACGACGGCGCGCCGCCGGCCAATGTCCAGCATATCGCGATCGCCAATCCCTATAACGACCGCCTCGCCGCGCTGTCGCCGCCGATGCAGCGGCTCGGGCTGATGCGGGCGATCCGCGACAACGGCAATCGCTGCCACAAGGTGCAGGCGGTCGGCGCGCAGGGCGATTATCGCGGCCTCGCCATGTGGGTCGCGCTCTGCGACGACGGCCGCCACTGGGCGATCTTCGTCGCGCCGACCGGCGACACCCAGGTCCGCAACTGCGCCGACGCGGACCGCCTCCACATCCCGGTCTGCCACCCGATCACCCCGCCGCCCACCCCGATCCCGAACGGGCAGCTTTAGATTTCACCCCGGCGAGCGGTTGTTGGATACAAATAGGATTTCGTCTGTCACACTCGCGCCGACTCGGGTTCATTCCGGTCCGGCTCTTTCTTTTCGTCAGCTCCTTCGCTGCTCCTCCCGAGCCCTTCCGCGCCCGGATCAGGTGCATCTTGACCGACGTCAGTGCGAACATTGGGACCTTTCGGGTCTCCTGCCGTTCAGCAGTTCTCATATTTCCAATGGCGCTTCTTGCCCTCGGCCAACCATTCGACGGTTTGGGCGAGCCGTTTGGTCCGGGTCTCGTCGCGCTTCGCTTCGGTGATCCATTCGACATAATCGCGCTGGGCGCCCGGCGGGAAGCCGTCGAAAGTTGCCCTGGCCGACGGGTTCGCATCGATCGCGGCGCGCATGTCCCGCGGCACCTCGAAAGGCGCCTTCTTCGCGGCCGCGCGCGGCGGCTTCGCGCCGGCGTCGATCAATGCCATCGACTGGCGGGTGAGATCGATCATCGCCGCGCGCGGCGGCAGATCGTCGAGCGCGGCGATCCGGCCGAACTGGCCCATCGCGCCGCGATTCTTTTCCTCCTCGCGGAGCATCGAATCGTTCCAGTAGCCGAAGGCCGCATGCGCCTTGAACGCGGCCATGTTGGCGAGGATCTTCCCCTTGTAGGTGAAGTTGGGCATGCCCCATTTCACCGTCTCCTCCGCCTCGGGACAGGCCTCGTGGATCATGGCGCGAAGGTGCGCGAGGATCGGCCGGGCGAAGTCCGCCTGCCGCGCGATATAGGCGTCGATTCTGGGATCGGTCTTCATGTCGCGATGATTCCCCTTGCGCGCCGCCAGCGCAAGCGCAACGATGGATTGTATTGCTCGCATAATACAGCTAGGACGCCCGCGAGGAGGATATCCATGACGCAGCTGAAGCTCGTTCCATTGTTCGCCGCCGCGTTGCTCGCCAGCGCCTGCGACATCCATATCGGCAACGATGCGGCCGGCAATGGCAGCGTCGATATCAACGCGGATGTCAACGCCCCCGGCAACGGCCAGGACGGCCGCGTGTCGATCCGGGCGCCGGGCTTCAACATGTCGGTCGATGTGCCGGAGAGCGTGCGCGCCGAAATGCACGCCGACAGCAGCGACGGTTTCCTCTATCCGGGCGCCAGCGTCGGCGGCGTCCATGTCAATGCCAACGAAGGCAATGGCGTCGTCGACATCGCCTTTTCGAGCCCCGACAGCGGCGCGCTGATCGCCGACTGGTATCGCGATCCCGCGCGCGGATCGGACGTCCATATCGCGTCGGCGGCGCGGAACGGCCCCGCTTTCGTCATCGCCGGCACCCGCCGCGACGATCAGCATTTCGAGGTCCGCCTGACCCCGCGCAACGGCGGCGGCGTCGATGGCCGGCTGGTGCTGACCGGCACGGATCACTAAGTCCCTTCAATCCTTCCCATGAGCTTCGCTCACAGGGAGGATTGAAGGAGACGCAATGACCCCGCTGGCCGATCCCGAAGAGGTCCGCGCGCATCTCGTCGCCGCGGCGAAGGCCGGGACGGCGCTGAGTTATGGCGAGCTGCTCGAGCATCTCGGCTACACCTTCTCGCGGCCGAAGATGCGGGCGCTGTGCGCGATGCTGGGCGAGATCGACCGCGCGGCCGCGGCGAATGGCGAGCCCGAGCTTGCGGTGCTTGTCGTGCGGGCGAGCGACGGCATTCCGGGCCAGGGCTGGTGGGTCGCCGGCGGCGCGCGCGATCGCGGCTATGCGGGCCTGTGGGAAGGACCCGAAGCGGCGCGGTTCGTCGCCTCGGTCCAGGCGGAAACCTTCGCCTTCTGGCAGTCCCGGAACGGCACAGGCGCGGCGAAGGCCCGCCGTTAACCGATTCCGCTCACCCATAAGTGTGCGGCTTGCGGCATAGAGGCGGCCAGGGAGACGCCTTTCATGTCCGGACGTGCCATCACATTCCGCCCGCTTATCGGCCTTGCCGGCCTCTTCGCGCTCGCCGCGTGCGGCGGCGGGACGACCAACAATCTCGCCGCGCTCGACAACAGCCTTGCCGGCAACGATGCCGATCCGGCGCTGACCAGCGCGCTCGCCGACCAGATCATGGTCGATCCCAACCTCACCCAGCAGGCGCATCCCAATCAGGCCCGCCCGCCCGAAACGCCGGTGCAGGCGCAATATCCGGCGGGCTCGGGCCAAAGTGGCAATGCCGCTGGATCGGCCCGGCAGCAGGTCGCCCAGGCCGGTTCCGATCATGCCCCGGCCGGCTGCGCCCAGCCGTTCGACAACAATCTCTCCTGGGCGCAGCGGCTGCCGGCCGCGTTCCCGGCCTATCCGGGCGGTCGCATCACCGAGGCGGCGGGCAACAACAACGGCGGCTGCTCGATGCGCGTCGTCAGCTTCACCACCGCCGACAACTGGCAGCGCGTGATCCAGTTCTACCAGGGCGTCGCCCAGCGCGGCGGCTATGACGCCGAGCAGCAGGTGCGCGGGAGCGACCATGTCCTGGGTGGCACCAACGCCCGCACCGACGGCGCCTATTACCTGATCGTCACGCCGAAGCCGAGCGGCTCCGAAGTCGCGCTGATCGTCAACAACGGTCGCTAGGCTGGCGTCCGCGCGTCGGGGCGGGTAGAGCCCGGCGATGCCCAATCTGCTCATCGTCATGCTCGGCGGCGCGTTCGGCGCGGGCCTCAGGCATCTCGTCGGCCTGGTCGCGCTACGCCGCCTCGGCCCCGGATTCCCTTGGAGCACGTTGACGGTGAATCTCGTCGGCGGCCTGCTCATGGGCCTGCTTGCCGGCTGGCTGGTGAAAGCCGGCGGCACCGAGCAGACGCGTCTCCTGCTCGGCGTCGGCCTGCTCGGTGGCTTCACCACCTTCTCCGCCTTCAGCCTGGAGGTCGCGCTGATGATCGAACGTGGCGAGACCGGCATCGCGCTCGGCTATGTCCTCGCCTCGGTGATCGGGGCGGTGCTGCTGCTCTTTGCCGGCCTCTGGATGATGCGGGCGACCGGATGAGCGACTCGCAGGTCCGCCAGTTCACCGTCGATGCCGAGGATGACGGCATCCGCCTCGACCGCTGGTTCAAGCGCCATCTGCCGGAGGCGAGCTTCGGCGACGTCTCGCGCTGGGCGCGGACCGGACAGCTCCGCCTCGATGGCAAGCGCGCGACGCCGGGCGACCGGATCGAAGCCGGCCAGATCATCCGCGTGCCGCCACAGACCGAGAAGGCGGCGCCGGCAAAGCCGCGGCGCAAGCGCGAGACGCTCACCCAGGACGAGGTGGAGTTCGTCCGCGAGATGGTGATCGAGGCCGATCCCGCCGCCTTCGTCCTCAACAAGCCGCCGGGCCTCGCGACCCAGGGCGGGACCAAGACGAAGGACCATCTCGACCGCCTGCTCGACGGCCTGGTCGATGATGGCGCGCCCCGGCCGAAGCTGGTCCACCGGCTCGACAAGGACACGTCCGGCGCGATCCTCGTCGCCCGCACGCCGCGCGCCGCCGCCTTCTTCTCGAAAGCCTTTTCGGGGCGCACCGCGCGCAAGGTCTATTGGGCGATCGTCGCCGGCGTGCCGTCGATCGCGGAAGGGCTGATCGATCTCCCGCTCGCCAAGCAGCCCGGCACCGGCGGCGAGAAGATGCATGTCGACGAGGAAGAGGGGCAGCCCTCGCGAACCCGCTACCGGGTGATCGAGCGCGCCGGCAATCGCGCCGCCTTCGTCGAGCTCCAGCCGCTCACCGGGCGCACCCATCAACTGCGCGTCCATATGCTCGCCATCGGCCATCCCATCGTCGGCGACGGCAAATATGGCGGGCAGGACGCATTCCTCACCGGCGCGATCAGCCGCAAGCTTCATCTCCACGCCCGGCGCCTCAGGATCGACCATCCCGATGGCGGCCGGATCGACGCCACGGCGGCACTGCCCGATCATTTCGCCGCGACGCTGGCGAACCTCGGCTTCGATCCCGCGGCGGGTGATGATCTTCCGCTCGACGAGGTCAAATTCGCCGACACCCCCGAAGGCAAGCGCAAGGCGGCGAGCGCCGCCGCCAAGACCCGCCGGAAGGAACGACGTGGCGAGCGGCGGTCGCGGCGACGTGTCTAGCCTGCTAGCCCGCCTCGTCGGGGAGGAAGGATAAGAATGGCGCGTCCGACGGACTTGCTGGTCGATGAGTTGCAGGCGCCGCGCGCGCTGAGGACGTTCGGCAGCGGCTGGTATGCCGGCTTCTTCGGGCTGGTCGCGGCGCTCGCCGGGCTCCTGCTCGTGCTGGTGCTGCGCTATCCCGCCTGGCTCGGCAGTCCGCAGCTTGCGATGGTGCGCGATTCATCGGCGTTCCGGCCGATCGTTCATATCGTCATCCTGGGCGCCTATGCGCTCGCGGTCATTTCGCTGCTGCTGCGGCCGAAGAAGGCGCTTGGCTTCACCGCGCTGGCCGTCGCGCTCGCCGCCGCCTTGCTCGGCGGTTCCAACGCCACCGCGCGCGAGGCGCACGACTGGGGCATCTTCTTCGGCGTCGACTTCTTCGTGCTCAACACGGTGCTCGCCGGCCTGATGTTCGCGCCGCTGGAGCGGATCATTCCGCATCGCCGCGCGCAGCGGCTGTTCCGCGTCGATTGGCGCGAGGATCTGTTCTATTTCCTGGTGAGTTCGATGCTGGTGCAGATCGTCACCTTCCTCACCTTCGCGCCGTCCAATTTCATCCTCGGCCAGACCGGCAATCTCGCCGGCATCCGCGCCGCGATCGGCCGCCAGCCTTTGATCCTCCAGGTGCTGGAGATCATGGTGCTGACCGACTTCGTCCAATATTGGTTCCATCGCGGCTTCCACCGCAGCCCGTTCCTGTGGGGCTTCCATGCCGTCCACCACAGCACCCGGGCGATGGACTGGCTGGCAAGCTCGCGCATGCATTTCGTCGAGATGGTGCTGCTGCGCGGCGTGACGGCGGTGCCGATGCTGACCTTCGGCTACGCCCCGGTCGCGCTCCAGATCTATGTCGGGCTGGTCTATTTCTATTCCTCGCTGCTCCACGCCAATGTGAAGGGCGATTTCGACCGATTGGGCGCCTTCCTCGCGACGCCGCGCTTCCACCATTGGCATCATGCACTGGAAGCCGAAGGGGTGGACAAGAATTTCGCGATCCATTTCCCCGTCTTCGACCGGCTGTTCGGCACCTATTTCCTGCCGCCGGGGCGCTGGCCTGAAAATTACGGCGTTCCCGAAGCGGTCCCGCGGGGTTATGCGAGCCAGTTCCTCTATCCGTTCCGCCGCCGGCGCTGAGGCCACCGTCCATCGCGCCCGGCCGGGGCCGTTCTCGACTTTGTCATGGGGCTCGCCTATCGGCAGCCGACGCAAGAAGAGGATGACGGATCAGATGGTGAGTGCAAGCCACGTTCTCGACCGACTGCTGGTCATGGAGATGGTCCGCGTGACCGAGGCGGCGGCGGTCGCCGCCTCGAAGATGGTCGGGCGCGGCGACGAGAAAGCCGCCGATCGCGCCGCCGTCGAAGCGATGCGCGCGGCGTTGAACGAGCTCGAGATGGACGGCACCGTCGTCATCGGCGAGGGCGAGCGCGACGAGGCGCCGATGCTCTTCATCGGCGAGAAGGTGGGCGCGGCGCAGGGCTCCGGCCCGAAGATCGACATCGCGCTCGATCCGCTCGAAGGCACCACGATCACCGCCAAGGCCGGCGCCAACGCGCTCGCGGTCCTCGCCATCGCCGAGGAAGGCTGCCTCCTGAATGCGCCCGACGTCTATATGGACAAGCTCGCCATCGGACCGGGCTATCCCGAAGGCGTGATCGATCTCGCCAGATCGCCGACCGAGAATGTCCGCGCCATCGCCGCGGCCAAGGGCGTCGATCCGGCCGAGATCATCGCCTGCGTGCTCGATCGCCCGCGCCACGCCGCGTTGATCGCCGAATTGCGCGGGCTCGGCTGCGGTGTCGCCCTGATCCCCGACGGCGACGTTGCCGGCGTGATCGCGGTCACCGATCCCGACACCACGATCGACGTCTATATGGGCCAGGGCGGCGCGCCGGAAGGCGTGCTCGCGGCCGCGGCGCTGCGCTGCGTCGGCGGTCAGTTCCAGGGCCGGCTCGTCTTCCGCAACGACGACGAGCGGGCGCGGGCGGCGCGCTGGGGCGTCACCGACCTCGCCCGCATCTATCATCTCGAGGAGCTGGCGCAGGGCGACGTGATCTTCGCCGCGACCGGCGTGACCGACGGGACGCTGCTGGAGGGCGTCAAGCGGCGCAAGAACTGCCTCACCACCGAAAGCGTCGTCATGCGCGCCTCGACCGGCACGGTGCGCTGGGTGAAGGGCGAGCACCGGCGCGAGCCGGGCCGCCACGATTGATCGGCCGCGCGCTTCCTACTGGACGAGCACGGCGAACAGGATCGGCGCGCCGTCGCCGGCGGCGATCCTGAGCCGCGCCTGCTCGCCCTGCGCCAGCGTGACAGTCGGCGAGGCGATCAGGGTGCCGCCCGAATCGGCGCGATAGAGCGTCGAGCGCACCAGATAGGCGGCGCTCGCGGCGTTGGCGGCATGATCGAGCCTGAGACGCAGCGAATAGACCCCGCCGACGCTGACCGCGGCCGATCGCCCGGGGACGAGCGTGACGCTGGGCGTGCCGAGCAGGCGGCCGCCCTGGCGCAGCTCGAGCTGGACGGTGCGGGCCTGATCCGCCGGCGCGGCGGCGGGCGGCTGGGCAAAAGCGGCGCCCGATGCGAGCGCGGCAAGGCAGGCGAAAGTGACGATGCGTCCCATTGGACCTCTCCCCACGGCCGGATTTCGGCAGCGTCCTTCTGCGCGCTGACATGTGAAGGGCTGGAAAAGGGTAATGGTGAACATCATTTTCGGCATGTTCGGGATTCACCTGAGGGAAGCATTGGCCTAGTGTCGTCATCCCAGCGGAAGCTGGGATCTCCCTTCTCCCTCTGCGTGCGGGAAGCGGGCGAAAAGGTTCACTGAGATTCCAGCTTTCGCTGGAATGACGAAGAGGCGGATTCCCCCCGGATGTTGGCGGCTTCCCATGTCTGCGGCGTGTCGCGCTCGATCCTTGGCCAGCCGTGGCGCTGGCGCGGCGGCACCGAGGGGCTCGATCCCGGCTTCGCGCCCGACGATCTCGTCGATCAGCTGCTGATGGCGCGGGGCGTCGCGCGCGAGGAGCTGGCGCGGCACCGCGCGCCGACGCTGCGCGGCTTCATGCCCGATCCGTCGCGCTTCGCCGACATGGACAAGGCGGTGGCGCGGATCGCCGATGCGGTGGAACGCGGCGAGCGGGTGACGATCTTCGGCGATTATGACGTGGACGGCGCGACTTCGGCGGCGCTGCTCATTCGCCTGCTCGGTTCGCTCGGCCTCGCCGCCGGCGCCTATATCCCCGATCGGCTGATGGAAGGCTACGGACCTTCGGGCGAGGCGCTGGTCCGGCTGGCGGGCGAGGGCGCCGAGCTTATCGTCACGGTCGATTGCGGCGCGCAGGCGTTCGAGGCGCTGGCGATGGCCAAGGCCGTCGGGGTCGATGTGATCGTCGTCGATCATCACAAATGCGCGAGCGCGCTTCCGGACGGGTTCGCGATCATCAATCCCAATCGGCTCGACGAAAGCGCGGAGGGCGCCGCGCACGGCCATCTCGCCGCGGTCGGGGTCGCCTTCCTGCTCGGCGCGGCGTTGCTTCGCGAGCTGAGAGCGCGCGGCTATTTCGCCGGGCGGGAGGAGCCGAGGCTGATCGATCTGCTCGATCTCGTCGCGCTCGGCACGGTGGCGGACGTGGCGCAGCTGCGTGGGCTCAACCGTGCCTTCGTGACGCAGGGGCTGAAGGTGATGGCGGCCGGGCGCAATATCGGGCTCGCCGCGCTCGCCGATGCGGCGCGGCTGACGCGGGCGGTGGCCTGCCGCGATCTCGGCTTCGCGCTCGGCCCCAGGATCAATGCCGGCGGGCGGGTCGGTAAATCCGATCTCGGCGTGCGGCTGCTGACCACTGAGGATCCGGCCGAGGCGGCGGCGATCGCGGCCGAGCTCGATCGCTTGAACGAGGAACGCCGCGCAATCGAGGCGGCGGTGCAGGAACAGGCCGAGGCGCTGGCCGCGTCGCAGGGCAACCGCGCGGTGGCGCTGGTCGCCGCGCCTGGCTGGCACCCCGGCGTGATCGGCATCGTCGCCGGCCGCCTCAAGGAGAAACTGCACAAGCCGGCGATCGTCGTCGCGCTCGGCGAGGACGGGATCGGCAAGGGGTCCGGCCGCTCGGTCTCGGGCGTCGATCTCGGCGCGGCGGTGCTCGCGGCGAAGGACAGCGGCCTGCTCGTCGCCGGCGGCGGCCATGCGATGGCGGCCGGTCTTACGGTGACGGAAGACCGGATCGAGGCGCTCGGTGATTTCCTCGACGAACGGCTCGGCGCCGACATTTCGGCGAGCCGGGACAACCGCGCATTGCTGCTCGACGCGGTGGTCGCGCCGGGCGGAGTTTCGGCGGGCCTGTGCGATGCGATGGATGCCGGCGGCCCGTATGGCGCCGGCTGGCCAGGGCCGACGGTCGCGGCCGGGCCGGTGAGCGTGGTCAAGGCCGATGTCGTCGGATCGGGCCATCTGCGCGTGATCGCGGCCGGTGCCGATGGACGCCGGTTGAAGGCGATCGCATTCCGCATGGCCGATAGCCCGCTCGGCGAGGCGTTGCTCGCCGCGCCGCCGCACCGCCGGCTCTGGCTCGCCGGGCGGGTCAAGCGCGACGATTATCATGGCGGCGATGCCGCCGAGCTGCATCTGGAGGATGCCGCCTGGGCCGATGCTTGACCCCTTTCGTCACAGCCCGTAAGGCGCGGCCTCGCTTGTGCGGCCCCTTCGTCTAGTGGTTAGGACGCGGCCCTTTCACGGCTGAAACACGGGTTCGAGTCCCGTAGGGGTCACCATTCCCGCATTTCCGGTTCGTGACGCGGCTCCGATCATGCCGGCCGATTGGACATCGGGCGGTGCAATCTCCATCTTCGTGTCAAAGGCATCGAAGGAGGAAAACATGGCCGTTTACGAGAGAAGCGCGGCGGCGATCGCCAGGCTCACTCCGGAGCAGTTTCGGGTGACCCAGCAGAGCGGGACCGAGCGGCCGGGGAGCGGCGCGCTGCTCGGCAACAAGGAAGCGGGCATCTATGTCGATATCGTGTCGGGCGAGCCTTTGTTCGCATCGTCCGACAAATTCGAGTCCGGCTGCGGCTGGCCAAGCTTCACCAAGCCGATCGAGCCGGCCAACGTGAACGAACTCAACGATACCACCCATGGCATGGTCCGCACGGAGGTGCGTTCGTCGCATGGCGACAGCCATCTCGGCCATGTCTTCAACGACGGCCCGCGCGACCGCGGCGGCCTGCGCTACTGCATCAATTCGGCGTCGCTGCGCTTCGTGCCGAAGGCCGAGATGGAGGCGCAGGGTTATGGCGCCTATCTCGACCAGGTCGAGGATGTCGGGGCGCCGAACGCGGCCTAGCGCCGACGCGCCGTCTCCAGCGGTTCGCTCGTGATCGGATAGCCCGCGTCCTCCGGGATGCAGACGCGCATCTCGCCGCCGCGTTGTTCCACCCACGGCGTGATCTTCCGCACCGGATGACGCGCCGCGTCGTCGCGCGCGTCCTCGATCGAAGCGAAACCGGCCAGCCGCTCAAGGTTGCGCCTGGTCGGGAAGATGGCGTGGGCGCGGCCGGCGGCGATCTCGGCAAGCGTGTCGGCGGCGCTTGCCCAGAAGGCGCGGGCGGCCTCTGCTTCGCGCGCGATGGGAGCGGGCCAGTCGGCTCCGGCTTCGGCGAGGAAGAAGAGCGCGTCGAACCGCCGCGTCTCGCGAAAATTGGGGCACCAGCGCGCGAACGGAGCCAGGCGATCGGGCCTCAGATCGCGGCCAAGGCCGGTTTCCTCGATCGTCTCGCGGATCGCGGCGATGCGGGCGGCGGCGTCGGGAAGCCCGGGGTAAGTACCGGCGGCCTCCCGGTCCTCATCGTCGATCCGCCCGCCCGGGAAAGCGAGCGCGCCGGCGGCGAAGGCCATGCCGGCGCTGCGCTCGATCATCAGGATTTCGGGCGGTCCGGCGGCTGCCGGGCGCATCAGCACCAAAGTGGCGGCGGGGATCGGATCGGGCAGGTCTTCGGACATCTCCCCCTGCTAGGCGCCGCGCCGCAGCCCGAAAAGCCATTTGTCATGCGCGATCAGGATGCTAGGTCCGGCGTCCATGTGGAGCTTGAGAATTTTGCTGGCCTGCCTCGGCGCGGGGCTGTTCGCTGGCGCGGCGGCGGCGCGCGAGGCGCCGTTCGCCCCGCCGGATCAAGGCGCGCGCGCCGTCTATCGCCATGCGACGCTGATCGACGGCACCGGCGCCGCGCCGCGTGACGACATGGCGGTGGTGACGCGCGGCGAGCGGATCGAGGCGGTGGTCGCCGACGCGGCGTTGACTCCCGCGCAGCTTCAGGGCGCCCGCGTCGTCGATCTCACCGGTCGCTGGCTGCTCCCGGGCCTCATCGATTCCCACCAGCATATGGCGACGCCGCCCGATCCCGTGCGCGCCCAGGCCTGGCTCAGGCGCGACATCTACAGCGGGATCACGGCGACGCGGATCATGGCGGACGACCTGCGCTCGATCGCCGAGCTGAACCGCGAGGCCTATACCGGGGAGATTGCGGGGCCGGACCTCGCCTTTGCGGCGGTGATGGCCGGGCCGAGCTTCTTCGCCGATCCGCGCACCCACGCGATCAGCGCGGGCTGGACTCCGGGCGAGACGCCCTGGGCGCAGGCGATCGACGATCATAGCGACATCCGCCTCGCCGTCGCCCGCGCGAAGGGGACGGGCGCCGCGGCGATCAAGATCTACGCAAATCTCCCCGGCAGACTCGTGCGCGCGCTCGCGGCCGAGGCGCACCGGCAGGGGATGCGGGTGTGGACCCATGCGATGGTGTTTCCAGCGACGCCCGAAGAGGTGATCGCGGCCGGGCCCGACACGATGTCGCACACCTGCTATCTCGCCTACCAGCTCTCCAGCCCGCCGCCGCAAAGCTATCAGAACCGGTTTCCGGTCAATTATCCCGCCTTCGCGCATGGCGACAATCCGGTGATGACGCGGCTGTTCGACGAGATGCGGCGGCGGCACATCATCCTCGATGCCACGCTCAACGTCTATGCCGGGGCGGATGCCCGCGCGGCGGCGCCGGGCGGGCATCCTTATCATTGCAATCTCGATCTCGCCGGCCGGCTCACCGATCAGGCGCGGCGGCAGGGAGTCGAAATCTCGGCCGGGACCGACGGCGATACGCCGGCCGGCGCCGCCTGGCCGGCGCTGTTCGACGAGCTTGAGCTGCTCGTCCACCGCGCCGGGATGACGCCGCTCCAGGCGATCCATTCCGCGACCCAGATCGGCGCCGAGGCGATGGGCGAGGCCGATCTGCGCGGCACGATCGCGCCCGGGCGGCTCGCCGATCTCGCCGTGCTCGAACGCGATCCCACCACCGACATCGCCAACATGCGTAGCGTCGTGCTCACCGTGAAGCGCGGCCGGCCGTTCGCGCGGGCCGATTATGTTCCGATCACCACCGCGGAGGTTCCCGATGACGATTGAACGGCCGGACCGGCGCGCCTTTCTGGGGCTGGCGGCCGGCGCCGCAGTGCTGCCGCTGTTTCCGGCCGCTTTGCGCGCCGCGCCGCCGCCGCTCGCGGCGATGCTTGTCGTCAATGCGCTTGGCGGGTTCGAAGATCCCAATCCGCCGACGGCGCTGACCCCGCATCAAGGGCCGATCCTGTCGCCGCGCCTGATCGCCGACGCGCGCGCCTCGGGCATGAACGTCGTCAACCAGACGATCGGCTATGTCGCCGGCGACGGCGACCCGTTCGAGGATACGATGCGCGAGATCGCGACCTGGGAGGCGCGCTTCGCGGCGATGCCGGGCGATCTCGTCAAGGTGCGAAGCGCCGACGATCTTGGCCGCGCCAAGCGCGAGAACCGGATCGGCGTCATTCTCGGCTTCCAGAATGCGGCGATGGTCGGGACCGACGCGAGCCGGATCGATATTTTCGCCGACATGGGCGTGCGGGTGATCCAGCTCACCTACAATCCGGCCAACCAGATCGGCGACGGATCGATGGCGCCGGAAAATCGCGGATTGAGCCCGTTCGGGCACGAAGTGGTGGCGCGATTGAACGACAAGCGCGTGATGGTCGATCTCTCGCACAGCGGCGAACAGACCTGCCTCGAAGCGGCGCGCGCCTCGCGCCAGCCGATCTCGATCAACCACACCGGCTGCCGCGCGCTGGTCGACATGCCGCGCAACAAGACCGATGCCGAGCTCAGGTTGGTCGCTGAGCGTGGCGGGTTCGTCGGCATCTATTTCATGCCGTTCCTCAGCCCCGACAGCGTCGCGACCGCAGCGGACGTTGTCGCCCATATCGATCACGCCATCAACGTCTGCGGCGAGGACCATGTCGGCATCGGCACCGACGGCGGGACCACCGGCATAGACGACATGGCCGCCTATCGCGCCTCGATGCGCGCCGAGGTGGCGGCGCGCCACGCGGCGGGAATCGGCGCGACGGGCGAGAATCCCGACACCGTGCCCTTTGTCGAGGAGTTGAGCGGGCCGGACCAGTTCCGCCGCCTCGTCGCTCTGCTCGACACGCGCGGCTATTCGACGACGCGGATCGAGAAGGTGATGGGCCTCAACTTCCTTGGCTATGCGCGCGAGGTGTGGGGGGCATGAGCCCGCCGCGTCTGGTCTCGGCCGAAGAAGTAGCGCAAATCCTCACCTATGACGCCTGCATTCCGCTGATGCGCGACGCGATGATCGCGCTCTCCCAAGGGCGCACGCGCCAGCTTTTGCGCGGCATTCTGGACATGGAGGGTGGCAATGCCTTCGGGGTGATGCCGGGCGCGATGCTGGGCGGCAGCTTCGGCGCCAAGCTGATCAGCATCTTCCCCGGCAATGTCGCCGCCGGCGGCCTGTCGCACCAGGGCGTCGTCGCCTTGTTCGACGGCGAGACCGGGGCGCCGCGCGCTTTCGTCGATGCCGGCGCGCTGACCGCGATCCGCACCGCCGCCGCCTCGGCCGCCGCCACCGATGTCCTCGCCCGCGCCGATGCGCGTCATCTCGCCGTGCTCGGCACCGGCGAGCAGGCGCTGCGCCATATCGAGGCGATCCGCCACGTCCGGCCGATCGACCGCGTGACGATCTGGGGCCGCGATCCGGCCAAGGCGGGCGCGGTGGCGGCCGAGACCGGCGGCGAGGCGGCGGCCAGCCCGGCCGAGGCGGCGGCGGGCGCCGATATCATCTGCACGGTCAGCGGCGCGAGCGAGCCGATCCTGGCGAGCCGCGACGTCGCCGACGGCGCCCATGTCAACGCGGTCGGATCGAGCCGCGCCGGCCCGACCGAGATCGCCAACGATCTGGTCGCGCGCGCCCGCTTCTACGCCGATCATCGCGAGGGCGTGCTCGCCCAGGGCGCCGAATTCATCAACGCCCGCGCGGCGGGCCTCGTCGGTGACGATCACCTGCTCGGCGAGATTGGCGAGGTGATGGCGGGAAGCCTATCCGGGCGGACGAGCGATGCCGACGTCACGCTCTACAAATCGCTCGGCAGCATCGTCCAGGACATCGCCGCCGCGGATTATGTCGTCGGGAAAGCGGGATAAAGGCTGGTGGAGCTGAGGGGAATCGAACCCCTGACCTCTGCAGTGCGATTGCAGCGCTCTCCCATCTGAGCTACAGCCCCGCGCCTTTCGGACGGCTCCAATAGCGAGCGCACCGCAGCGATGCAATGGCCGCGCGCAAAAGAAAGACGCGGCCGTGGGAGAGGGCTATGAACAACCGCGCCTGGCATCTGGCTTCGCGACCCAAGGCACTGCCGACAATGGATAATTTTGAGCTGCGCGCGCTGCCGGAGGCGCCGCTTCGCGACGGCGAGGCGCGGGTGCGAAATCTCTGGCTCTCGGTCGATCCCTATATGCGCGGGCGGATGAACGACGCGAAGAGCTATGCGTCGCCGTTCGCGCTTGGCGAGCCGATGCAGGGCGGCGCGGTCGGCCGCGTCGTCGAAAGCCGCGCCGAGGGGCTGAAGGAGGGCGATCTCGTCGTCCACATGCTCGGCTGGCGCGAGGAAGCGGTCGCGCCGGCCAAGGCGTTCACCAAATTGCCGGCGCTGCCGGTCGCCGAACAGCAGTGGCTCGGCAATCTCGGCCTCACCGGCGCCACCGCTTATTTCGGGCTGCTCGACGTGGCCGCGGCCAAGGCGGGCGAGACCGTCTTCGTGTCGGCCGCCGCCGGCGCGGTCGGATCGGCGGTGGTGCAGATCGCCAAGGCCAAGGGCATGACCGTGATCGGATCGGCGGGCGGCGCCGAAAAATGCGCCTTCGTACGCGGAATCGGGGCGGATGCGGCGATCGACTACAAGGCCGCGCCGGTCGGCCGCCAGCTCGCCGCGGCGGCGCCCGAGGGGATCGATGTCTATTTCGACAATGTCGGCGGCGACCATCTCGACGCCGCCTTCGCCGCGGCGCGGCTCAATGCGCGCTTCGCGATCTGCGGCATGATCGAGGATTATAATAGCGGCTCGAACCACGCATTCCGGCACATCATGCGGATCATCGCCGCGCGGATCCGGATCGAGGGTTTCCTCTATTTCGACTTCCTCGACCGGATCGGCGATTTCCATCGCGACATGGCGGGCTGGATCGCGAGCGGCGCGGTCACATCGCGCGAGACGATCCATGACGGGATCGAGGCCGCGCCGGCGGCGTTCCTCGATCTGTTCAGCGGCGGCAATATCGGCAAGATGCTGGTGCGGCTCTAACGAAGACGGCTTCCCGTTCATCGGCGGTCAAGCTGCCGCGGCGAAGGACGCGGCGGTGGCCGAGGCTCGACTTTCCTGGTGGCCCGCCCCAGAAAGAGCCTGCATGACCCCGATCCGCGCGCTGATCCTCGCCTTCGCTTTCCTCGCCTTTCCCGTCCACGCCCAGGACGGCGCGGTCGCGCCGGCCGCCGCGCAAGGCGATGCAGACTGGCTTTATCGCGGCAGCGACATTCCGCGCGACGCAAGCTGGCGCTTCGGCACCCTGCCCAACGGCCTGCATTATGCGGTCCGGCGCAATGCGCGGCCCTTGGGGCAGGTGTCGATCCGCATCCGGATCGACGCCGGCTCGCTGGAGGAAGCCGACAATGAGCGCGGCTGGGCGCATTTCATCGAGCATATGACGTTTCGCGGCACCGAGCATTTTCCCGCCGACAGCGCCCGCCAGACCTGGGAGCGGCTCGGCGCGAGCTTCGGCAGCGACACCAATGCCCAGACCGACGCGACCGACACCGTCTATCAGCTCGATCTCCCGCATGCCGATCGCGCCAGCCTCGATACCAGCCTCGGCGTGCTCTTCGAGATGATGGCGCTGGCGCGGATCGATCCCGACGCGGTCGCGGCCGAACGGCCGGTCGTGCTTGCCGAGAAGGGTCGCCGGTCGGAAGTCAGCGTGCGTTTCCAGGAGGCGATCTTTCCGCTCATCTACAATGGCTTGCGTTATGCCCAGCGCGATCCGATCGGCACCGACGCGACGCTGAACGCGGCCACCGCGGACGGGCTGCGCGCTTTCTATCATCGCTGGTATCGGCCCGAGCGCGCGACATTGGTGATGGTCGGCGATGCCGATCCGGCGATGATGGAGGAACTGATCCGTGCCCGCTTCGGCGGCTGGCAGGGCGTTGGACCAGCGCCGTCCGATCCCGATTTCGGTCACCCGACCGATCCGCCAAGCGCCGTCGCCAATATGGTCTATCCCGGGACGCCAGCGACCGCGATCGTCGGCTGGGTCCGGCCGCACGACGATCAGCCGCTGACCCGGGCGCGCGAGCGGGTGTTCACCGCCGAAACGCTGGCGGTCGCGATCATCAACCGCCGGCTCGAGGCGCATGCGCGCGGCACGACCTCCGCTTATATCAGCGCCCAGATCGGCGCGTCGCGCGATCGCGACGTTGCCGACACGACGATCCTCCAGGTGCGCGCGCGCGCGGATTGGGGCGCGGCGCTCAATGATGCCTATGCGATCCTGTCCGATGCGCTGCGCGCGCCGCCCAGCGCCGACGAGATCGATCGCGAGATCGCCAATGCGCGCACCGCGGTCGACGCCGCCGTCCAGACCGAGCCGACGGCCATGTCCCAGAGCTTTGCCAACCGGATGATCGGGGCGATCGACAATGGTTCGGTGGTGGCGAGCGCGGCAACGGTCCGCGACAGCTTCGCGCGCAACGTGCCGGCGATGACGCCCGAGGCGATCGAGGCGGCGATGCAGCGCCTGTTCCAGGGATCGGGACCGCGGCTGCTGGTGACGACGGCGACGCCGGTGACGGGCGGCACGGCCGCGCTCGCGCAGGCGCTCGCCGCCGCCCGTGCAACCGCGCCGGCCGCGCGGGTCGCCGCGCGACGGGTCTCGTTCGACGATCTGCCGCGGCTCGGCGCGCCGGGCCGCGAGGTCTCGCGCCGCGAGATCGCGGACATGGGCGTCACCATCGTCACCTTCGCCAACGGCGCGACGCTGACCTTCAAGCATACCGAGTTCGATCATGGCGTCGTCGAGGTCCGATTGCGCTTCGGGCGCGGCGTTTCCGGCCTGTCGCCCGATCGGCCGGGGCTCGGCTGGGCGCAGACGCTGGTCGCGGCCTCGGGCGTCGCCGACATCGATCTCGAAGGGCTCCAGCGGATGCTCACCGGCCGGCGCATCGGCATGGGCTTCACCATCGCCGACGACGCCTTCGTGCTCGGCAGCCAGACCAGCGCGCCCGATCTCCCGGACGAGCTGAGGCTGCTCGCGACCAAGCTCGCCGATCCGGGCTGGGATCCGCGCCTGTTCGCGCGTTCGCAGAACTCGACCTTGTCCGGCTACGACCTTCAGTTCGCATCGGCGAGAGCGCGCGCGGCACGTGAGCTGCGCGGGTTCCTGAGGCCGGGTGACCGGCGGGTCGCGCCGGTGGAGCGCGACACGATCGCGGCGGCGACGCCGGATCAATTCCGCGCTTATTATACCCCCTTGCTCGCCGACGGGCCGGTTCACGCGATCATCGTCGGCGACATCAGCCTCGACGATGCGGTGGCGGCGATGCTGCCCACGGTCGCGGCGCTGCCGGCCCGGCCCGATTCCGCCGCGGCAAGCGATCCGGCGGCGATCCGCCCGCCCGCACCCAATCCGACGCCCGTCGCCTTCACCCATCGCGGCGATCCCAGCCAGGCCTATGTCGGAATCGGCTGGACTACCTTCGGCGGTCTCGACAATGTTCGCGATCAGCGCGCGCTCGCGCTTGCCGCCAACATCTTCCAGGCCCGGCTGTTCGAGCAACTGCGCGAGCGCGAGGGGGCGAGCTATGCGCCCAACGCCGCGCACGACGCTTCGGAGACCTTCCCCAACTGGGGCGTCTTTTTCGCCGCGGCCGAGGTGAAGCCGGAAAATGTGCCGACCTTCTTCCGCATCGCGCGCGCGATCGTCGCCGATCTGGCCGCCCATCCGGTCCAGGCCGACGAATTCGCGCGCGCGCAGAATCCGGTGATCAGCGGCATCGAGCGCCGGCTCGCGACCAACGCCTATTGGATCGGCGCGCTCGAGGATTGGGACAGCGATCCGAGGCAGATCGATCGGGTCCGCAATTATCTTGCCGATTATCGACGGCTGACACCCGAGGATGTGCGCCGCGCGGTCGCGACCTGGGTGACGGATCAGGGAGACTGGTCGATGGTCGTCCTGCCCGATAGAAGGACCGCCTCGACGGCAGCACAGGGTTCCGCCCCAAGTGGCCAGCAATAGCGCCGCCCCGATCGCTACGCCGACGCAGCCGTCCGGCGAGACGCCGCGTCCGGCCAATCCGTTCCGGCTGCGCGGCCGCCCCTTCTTCGAGGACAAGAATCGCGCCTTCTGGACGCTGCAGAGCGTTGGGTGGAGCGGCTATTTCGTGGTCCGCACGCTTTCCGGAATCGCCAATGCGATGGACTGGAGCTACGTGCTCCACACCCTGCTGCTCACCGCGACCGGCTATTCGATCACGCTTTTGATGGCGGCTGCTTTCCGGCGGCTGATCCGGATGCGCGAAATTTACACCTGGGCGGGCTCGATCCTGATCGTCTTCTTCGCGGCCACCGCCTACTCGGCGATCGAAACATGGAGCTATGTCACCTTCATTCGCCCCGGCGCGCAGCCGCAGGGCATTCAGTTCCTCAGCGCGATCATCCTCACCCTGTCGGTGCTCGTCGCCTGGTCGGCGCTCTATTACAGCATCAATTTCTATCTGCTGCTCGAGGAACAGAGCGGTCGCCTGCTGCGGCTTGAAAGCACCGCCTCCAACGCCCAGCTTGCCATGCTTCGCTACCAGCTCAATCCGCACTTTCTCTTCAACACGTTGAATTCCATCTCCACTCTCGTCCTCCTGAAGCAGACCGACCGGGCCAATGCGATGCTGTCGCGGCTCTCTTCTTTCCTGCGTTACACCCTGGTCAATGAATCGATCGGACGAGTCACGGTCGCGCAGGAGATCGAGACGCTGAAGCTCTATCTCGAGATCGAGAAGATGCGTTTCGAGGAGCGTCTGAAGCCGCATTTCCACATCGATCCGAGTGCCGAGAGCGCGCTGCTTCCATCGCTGCTGCTTCAGCCATTGATCGAGAATGCGATCAAATATGCGGTGACGCCCCAGGAGGAGGGAGCGGATATCGCGATCGAGGTCCGCCGCCAGTCCGGCCGCGTCCTCATCACCGTCGCGGATACCGGTCCGGGGACCGACGCGAGCTATCAGGTTCGCGCCGAGCTATCGACCGGCGTCGGGCTGGCGAACATTCGCGACCGCCTGGCGCAGGCCTATGGCGACGACCATCGTTTCGAGACACAGTCGGACATTACGGGGGGCTTCCGCGTTTTAATCGAAATTCCATATCAGATCGAAGCAGCCGAGGAGCCGAAATGACCATTCGCACCATCCTGGTGGACGACGAGACGCTGGCCATCCAGGGCCTTGAACTGCGCCTCGCGGCGCATGAGGATGTCGAGATCATCGACACCTGCTCGAACGGGCGCGAGGCGATCCGCTCGATCAAGACCCACAAGCCCGATCTCGTCTTCCTCGACATCCAGATGCCCGGCTTCGACGGCTTTTCCGTCATCCAGGGGCTGATGGAGGTCGAGCCGCCCTTGTTCGTCTTCGTCACCGCCTATGTCGATCATGCGCTGCGCGCGTTCGAGGCAGACGCGGTCGACTATCTCATGAAGCCGGTCGAGGAGGCGCGGCTCGCCGATACGATGGACCGGGTGCGTCAGCGCCTCGCCGAGAAACGCGGCGCCGAGGAGGTGGCGGCGTTGAAGGAAGTGCTCGCCGAGGTCGCGCCCGAGGCGATGGAGAATGTCGAGACGTCGGCTGGCGACGACGCCCATGCCGCGAACCGATACGAGCGGATGATCAACATCAAGGATCGCGGCCAGATCTTCCGCGTCGATGTCGATACGATCGAAAGCGTCGAGGCGGCCGGTGACTACATGTGCATCAAGACCGGCGACAACACCTTGATCCTGCGCGAGACGATGAAGGATCTGGAAAAGCGCCTCGACCCGCGCCGCTTCCAGCGCGTCCACCGCTCGACCATCGTCAACCTCGATCAGGTCCGCCAGGTCAAGCCGCACACCAATGGCGAATGCTTCCTGGTGCTCGACAGCGGCAGCCAGGTGAAGGTGTCGCGCAGCTATCGCGACGTCGTCGCGCGCTTCGTCCACTGATGATCGGGGCGCGCTGCCGAGGGGAGGACAAAATGACCGACATTGCCGCCAAGGCCCGCGCCTTCGCCGCGCTTCACAAGCCGGGCGAGCCACTCATCCTGTTCAACGCCTGGGATCCGGGGAGCGCCAAAGTGGTCGCCGAGGCCGGCGCCGCCGCGATCGCGACCGGAAGCTGGTCGGTCGCGGCGGCGGCCGGCTTCGCCGATGCCGAGTCGCTGCCGATCAATCTCGCGATCGACAATGCGGCACGGATCGTCGCGGCGGTCGATCTCCCCGTGACGATCGATTTCGAGGGCGGCTACGCGACCGATCCGCAAGAGCTCGGCCAACATATGGCCTGGCTCGCCAAGACCGGCGCGATCGGCTGCAATTTCGAGGATCAGGTGATCGGCGGCGAGGGCATCCATGACGTCGCCGACCAGGCCGCGCGCATCGCCGCCGCTCGTGCCGTCGTCGGCCCCGATTTCTTCATCAACGCGCGCACCGACATCTTCCTCAAGGCCAGGCCCGACACGCATGACGACGCCAAGATCGATGCGGCGCTGGAGCGGGCGCGGGCCTATGCCGATGCGGGTGGGAGCGGCTTCTTCGTGCCGGGCCTCATCGACCTTAGATTGCTGGAGCGGGTCTGTTCCGCCTCGCCGCTGCCGGTCAATTTCATGGCCTTCCCCGGCGCGCCCGGCGCCGCCGAGGTCGCGAATGCCGGCATCGCGCGGATCAGCCACGGCCCACACCCATTCCGGATCGCGATGGAGGCGCTACAGGCCGCGGCCGAAGCGACCTACCGGAGCTAGGCCAGGCTCTTCGAGGCCTGCTCGAACACGTCCTTGCTGAGGCCAGGCGTCCCGACGATCCGTTCGAGCTGGGCCTTCATCAATTTGGCGCGGCCTTCGTCAAAGCGGCGCCACCGCCCGAGCGGGGGAACCAGCTTCGCCGCCGTCTGCGGATTGAGCTTGTCCTCGGCGAGGATCATGTCGGCGAGGAATTTGTAGCCGCGGCCGGAGGCGTCGTGGAATGCGCGCTGGTTGACCGAGAAGGCGGCGACGAGCGAACGCAGCCGGTTGGGGTTCGCCATCGTAAAATCGGGATGCTTCGCCAGCGCCTCGACCTGGTCCAGCACGTCGTCGCGGGTCGAAAGCGCCTGGGTGGTGAACCATTTGTCGAGGACCAGGGCATTGCCCTTGTAGCGATCGTAAAAGGCCGCGAGCGCCGCGTCGCGCTCCGCCGAATAGCCGTTCACGAGCACGCCGAGCGCGCCCTGGCGATCGGTCATATTGTCGGATTCGTCATATTGCCGCTTGGCGAGCGGCGCCGCGTCCATGGCGCCGGCGACGGTGATGTAGCCCAATGCGATCGTCTTCAGCCGCCGTGCACCCTTCGCCGCCGGATTATATTCGTAGCGGTTCGCGACATGGGTCGAATAAGCATCGCGCCAGAGGCCTTCGAGCGTCTTGCCGAGATCGGCGCGGAGCGCCTCGCGGCGCTGGCGGATCGCCTCCGGATCGACCATCGCCATGCGGTCGCCGATGAAGGATTCGCTCGGCAGCAGCACCGCTTCGGCGATGAAGGCCGGATCGAGATGCGGATCGGTCAGCGTCTGGCGCACCGCCTCGATCACCGGCGCATGATCGACCTGCCCCTTTGCGACCGCCGCGACCAGCGTGTCGAGCATGAGCTGCTGCATCGCCTCGTAGCGGGCGAAGGGATCGTCGTCATGCGCCGAGAGGAAGGCGAGATCGACCGCGCTGCGGTTGGTCTCGACGATGATCGGCGCGGAGAAATCGCGGTTGATCGACAGGACCGGCCTGGCCGGCGCGCCGTGGAGCGCGATCTCGTCGCTGGCCTTGTCGAAGACGATCAGCCGCTCGTCGGTCGGCTCGCCGGTCGCCTCGTCGAGCAACGCCACTTTCAGCGGAATCGGCATCGGTTGCTTGACCGGCTGGCCCGGGGTGGGCGGCACCTCCTGTTCGAGCGCGATCCTGACCGCGCCGTCGGCATTCACCAGCCGTGCCTTCACCCGGGGTGTCCCGGCCTGGCTGTACCAGAGGCGGAAGTGGGAAAGGTCGATTCCGCTCGCATCCTCCATCGCCTTGACGAAATCCTCGCAGGTCACCGCCTGGCCGTCGAAGCGCGAGAAATAGAGGTCGGTGCCGGCGCGGAACTTCTCGGGGCCCAGGATGGTGTGCATCATCCGGATCACCTCGGCGCCCTTGTTATAGACCGTCGCGGTGTAGAAGTTGGAGATCTCGATATAGGAATCGGGCCGCACCGGATGGGCGAGCGGGCCGGCGTCCTCCGGAAATTGCGCGGCGCGCAGCATCCTGACGTCCTCGATCCGCTTGACCGCGGCGCTCCCCATGTCGGCCGAGAAGCTCTGGTCGCGAAAGACCGTGAAGCCCTCCTTGAGGCTCAGCTGGAACCAGTCGCGGCAGGTGACGCGATCGCCCGACCAGTTGTGGAAATATTCGTGCGCGACGACGCCGGCGATGCCGTCATAATCGCCGTCGGTCGCGGTGTCCGGATCGGCCAGAATGTAGCGCGAATTGAAGATGTTGAGGCCCTTATTCTCCATCGCGCCGAAATTGAAATCGTCGACCGCGACGATGTTGAAGATGTCGAGGTCATATTCGCGGCCATAGACCTCCTCGTCCCACTTCATCGCGGCCTTGAGGCTGGCCATTGCGTGCTCGGTCTTGGCGACATCGTCGCCGCGCACCCAGATGCCGAGATCGACCTTGCGGCCCGACATGGTCGTGAAGCTGTCGCGATTGGCGACGAGATCGCCGGCGACCAGCGCGAACAGATAGCAGGGCTTGGGGAAGGGATCGTGCCATTCGGCCCAATGGGTGCCGTCCGTCCCCTCACCGGCGGCGACGCGGTCGCCATTGGCGAGCAGCACCGGATAGAGCGCCTTGTCGCCGCTCATCCTGACCTTGTAGCGCGAGAGCACGTCGGGCCGATCAGGGAAGGGCGTGATCCGGCGGAAGCCCTGCGCCTCGCACTGGGTGCACAGCATCGCATTCGATTCGTAGAGGCCCATCAACTGGGTGTTGGCGCGCGGCGCGATCTCGACCTCGGTCTCGACCGTGGCGGACGCGCCCTTGACCGGCACGCGCAGCACCTTGTCTTCATACCGGTGGTCCACCGGCGCGCCGTCCACCTTGACGCTGCGAATCGCCGTGACATCGCCGTTCAACAGCAAGGGGCGCTGATGATCGCCATTGCGCTCGACCTTGAGGGTCGCGCGGACGATGGTCCGTTCTGCGTCGAGCGTGAAATCGAGCGCGATATCGGGGACCAGCCAGTCGGGCTGCTGATAATCCTCGCGGCGGATGACGGGCGGGGCACCCGTCGCTTTCTGGACGTCGAGCATGGACCCGATCTAGGCTTCCGGCGCGGCGCGCGCAATCGCGGCGGCCCGATGCGTCGGGCGGCTCAACCAAATCGTCGTTTATGCGTTTCTTCGCCGCATGGACCAGGAGGTCGCCATGATGACCCTTCGCTCGCTTCTGCCCATATTCGCCCTGCTCGCCACCACCGCATCGGCGACGAATTCGGCCGCGCCCGCTGCTCCCGCGCGGCACGGCGCGGAATGTTTCAATGTCCGTTCGGTGAGCGACTACAGCTCGGCGGGGCGCGATGCGATCAATGTCCGGGTCGGGGCCGATCGCTATTACCGGCTCGATATTCTCGGCACCTGCCCTGACATCGACCTGAATATCGGGCTTGCGCTGCGCTCGCGCTCCGGATCGAGCTGGATCTGCCACGATACCGACGCGGAGATCATCGCGCGCGGGCCGTTCGGCGGCCCCGAAAGATGCCCGGTCACGGCGATCCGCCCGCTCAGCGATCAGGAGGTCCAGGCAATCCGGCATCCGCCGCGACGGCATCGCTGACCGGCCGCCGCGCCCCCAGCGCGGTGACGAGCCCGGCGATCGCGAGCAGACCGCCGCCGATGGCAAGCGGCGTCCAGCGGTAATTCTCGAACACGGTCGAGATCGCCATCGCGACGATCGGGATCAACACGCTCGAATAAGCCGCTTCGGCGGCGCCGATCGCGCGAATGATCCGGTAATAGAGCCAGAAGGCGAGCGACGAGGCGATCACGCCGAGATAGATGAGCCCGGCCCAGTAAACTGGGCGGGGATCGAAGACCGGCGGACCGCTGGTGGTCCAGGCGAAGACGGCATCGGCCGCGCCGCCATAGAGCATCGCCCAGGCGAGCACGCCGCCGATCGCGCGGCCGCGCATCGCCGGCGCGAGCTGCATCACATTGGCGCATGAGGCGGCAAGGACAGCCAGCAGCGTGAACCCGAGGCCGGTCAGCGCATCGTGCGCGCCGGTCTGGGCCGATCCCAATTCGTTGAGGAACAACAAACCGACGCCGGCCATAGTCACCGCCGAGCCGACGACGAACCGTCCGCTGACCCGCGCGCCGAAGAAAAGACGCGCCATCACCGCATTGGGGACGACCAGCAATGCGAAGACGACCGCGGTGAGGCCCGAATTGATATGCGTCTCGGCGGCATAGACGAAATTATAATTGAGGACGAACTGAAGCAGGCCGAGCAGCAGCGCGAGCCACTGGCCTTTCGCGTCGAGCGCGAGCGGGGTGCCGGCGCCCTTCGCCACCACCGCCATCACCGCGCCCGCGATCAGGAAGCGATAGCTGACCGACCAGACCGGCGGGACAACCCCCAACTGGCCCTTGATGACGATCCAGGTCGAGCTCCAGATGAGCGTCACCAGGAGGAAGGGGAGGAGGAGCCGCGGATCGCGGAGGCCCGCAGGATCGGGTGTCTGAGCGGGCATATATGCAGATATAAAGAAGTCTTTATATGTTGGTCAAGACGGTGTCGCTCACAGCGCGCGGATGGCGGCGGCCAGCGCCGCGACATGGCCGGGATCGCTGTCCCAGCTTGTCACCAGCCGCGCCTCGCCGGGGCCCCAGTCGTAGAAGTCGAAGCCCTGGGCCCGCAGCGCCGCCGCTTCGTCCGGAGACACCTTGATGAATACCTCATTGGCCTCGGCGGACAGGAGAAGGCGATCGCCCGCGGCTTCGGCAATGGCGGCGGTGGCCGCGTTGGCGGCGCGGGCGTTGTGCAGCCAGAGATCGCCGTCGAGCATCGCGAGGATCTGCGCGGCGAGATAGCGCCCCTTGGAGGCGAGATGGCCGGCCCGCTTGCGGCGATAGCGGGTGGCATCGGCAAGGCCCGGCGTGAAGAAGACCAGGCATTCGGCCGAAAGCCCGCCATTCTTGACGAAGCCGAACGAGAGCGCGTCGACCCCGGCGCGCCAGGTGAGATCGGCGGGCTGGCAGCCGAGCCGCGCGACCGCATTGGCGAAACGGGCGCCATCGACGTGAAAGCCGAGCCCATGCCGCTTGGCGAGCGCGCCGAGCGCCGCTGTCTCCTCGGGCGTATAGACGAGGCCATATTCGGTCGCGTTGGTGATCGAGAGGACGTGCGGCTGGACCTGGTGGACGTCGCGGCGGATGCCGGCGATCAGCGTTTCCACCGTCTCCGGCGTGACCTTGGCGCCATCGCCCTCGGCGAGCAGCAGCTTGGCGCCGGCGGTATAGAATTCGGGCGCGCCGCATTCGTCGTTCTGAATATGGGCGTCGCGGTGGCACAGGATCGCGCCGTGCGGCGGGCAGAGCGCGGCGAGTGCCAGGCTGTTCGCCGCCGTGCCGGTCGCGACCCAGAGCGCCTCGACCTCGCGTCCGAACAGGTCGGACAGGGCGCCGTCGATCCGCTTGCTCCATGCGTCGCCATCATAAGCGGTGTCGAGCCGGTTGGCGGCGGCAAGGGCGGCGAGCACCGCCGGGCAGGCGGCCGCGGCATTGTCCGAGAAGAAGCGCATGCCATGCGCCCATAAGCCGGCGCGGCGCCGCGTCAACGCCGATCTCGACGGCGCGGATCGCCCGATGACGGTCGTTTACCAAATATTGGTCCCCACCGATGTAGCTCTTGGCCAAAGGACCAGGGAGCGGGAATTGGGCGTCGAGACTTTCGCGGGCGATATGACCACCGGCCAGCGCGCGACGCGGCGTGCCCGGGTGCTGCTGGCGGCGCAGCTTCGCACACCGGTGGGCGAAGTCGACGCGCGCCTGCGCGATCTCTCACCCAAGGGCGCCCTCATCGAGTGCACCGCGATACTGGCGTCCGGGACCGAAGTCGTGTTCGTGCGCGGCGGGACGGAGATCCCGGCGCGTGTCGCCTGGGCCGCGGCCGGACGGATCGGCCTTGAATTCGACTATCTGATCGACGCGCAGGAAATCCTGGTCCAGCTCCGCAAGAGCGTTCAGGCCGACGATCCCTACCGTCCGCCCGTGGCCGTGCCGCGCCGGATCGACGAGGCGCAGCGCAACCTCGCCAAGGCGTGGGGCGTCACCGTCGGCCTCAGCGTTCCGCAGGCGGTGCAACCCCGAAAGCCGCGATCGTGAATTTTCTCGACGCCTGGTCCTCGGGCTTCGAGCATGGGCCGCTCCTGATCAGCGGCGAGCTTTCCACGCATCCTCCGCAGGCGAGCCGGCCGATCGGCCGGCGGTCGCGCCGGATCGAGATCGATCTCGGCGCCGGGCTGCGCCAGCGCGGCACCACCAGCGTCGCGGTCCAGGTGCTGGATCTTTCCGCCGAAGGATTTCGCGCCAGCGCCGGCCTGGAGCTGGCCGAGGGGGAAGAGATCTGGCTGCGCCTGCCGGGTCTGGAAGCCTGCCCGGCGCGGGTCGTGTGGACCGACGGCACGCATGTCGGCTGCGTCTTCGCCCGGCCGCTCCATCCCGCGGTGCTCGAGATGATCGTCGCGCGCGCGCGGCGTTGAAGGAGGCTGTCGAGCCTAAGAGGTTGACGAATCGATGAAAGATGGTTGTGCTATGCGCGCCGAGTCGTAGGGGAAGGCGACTTATGGAATCGGATGTTCGCTATTATAGCCGCCGCGCGGCCGAAGAGCAGCGCCGCGCGTCCTACGCGGTGACCCAGGCCGCCCGCGAGCGCCACCATGAGCTTGCCACCTTGTTCGCGATCAAGGCCGAGCAGCGCACTGCCGGCCAGCGCGAGTTCGCCAGCGGCTGAACGCCGCCTCGCCCGGCCATTATCGGGAAAATGGTGCTGCCGGTGAGGATTGAACTCACGACCTCAGCCTTACCAAGGATGCGCTCTACCACTGAGCTACGGCAGCATATCGCCCGTCGGGCGTCCCCGTGCGGGAGGCGGCGCTATGGCCATCGCGGCCCCCATCTGTCAAGGCGCGCGTCATGACCCAGCCGGAGGACGACAAGGCCAGGCGTCTCGCGGCGGCGCTGCGCGAGAATCTGAAGCGCCGCAAGGCGCAGGCGCGCGAGGTCGGCGGGAAGCCGGTTCAAACAACGGAAGATTGATCGTCATTCCAGCGAAAGCTGGAATCCCGCTTCCCCTTCACGGCGGCCGAAAAGGCAGTGAGATTCCAGCTTACGCTGGAATGACGGCTTTGTGCGGGCCCGGTGCCTCAGCTCAACCGAGCGGCGCGCATTGCGCCGTCAGCCACTCCAGCGCCGCGCCGTCGAGCTGGGGCGCGACGATCTCCATCACCTTGGCGTGATAGGAATCGACCCAGGCGCGCTCCTCACCGCTCAGCATGGCGATGTCGATCAGGTTGCGGTCGATTGGCGCGAAGGTGAGCGTTTCGAAACCGAGCAGCTTCTTCTCCGCGCCTGGCGCTTCGCGCGGCTCGACGAGGACGAGATTCTCGATCCGGATGCCGTAGGCGTCGGTCTTGTAATAGCCGGGCTCGTTCGACAGGATCATGCCCGCGCGCAGCGGCTCGTCGCCGCCGGCCTGCGAGCTTCCCGCCGGCGAGATGCGCTGCGGACCTTCGTGGACGGAGAGGAAGCTGCCGACGCCGTGGCCGGTGCCATGGGCGTAATCGAGCCCGACCTGCCACAGATATTGCCGCGCGAAGCTGTCGAGCTGGCAGCCGCGCGTGCCTTCGGGGAAGCGTGCCGTGGCAACCGCGATATGGCCCTTGAGGACGCGGGTGAAGCGATCGCGATGTTCGGCCGCGGGCTCGCCGATCGCGACCGTACGGGTCACGTCGGTGGTGCCGTCGGCATATTGGCCGCCCGAATCGACCAGGTAGATCGAGTTCATCTCGAGCTTGCGGTTGGTTTGTGGCGTCGATCGGTAATGGACGATCGCGCCATTGGGGCCGGCGCCCGAAATCGTGGTGAAGGACAAATCCTTGAGCTGGCCGGTGGCCTGGCGGAATTCCTCGAGCTTCGCTTCGGCGGAAAGCTCGTCGATGCTGCCCTTGGGCGCCTCGACCGAGATCCAGTGGAGAAAGCGGACGAGCGCGGCGCCGTCGCGGCTCTGCGCGGCCTTCTGTCCGGCGATCTCGACCGGATTCTTGATCGCCTTTGGAAGGATCGTGGGATCGCGCCTGGTGACGATGTTGGCGCCGGCCTTGTCGAGCGCCTCGAAGATCGCGGCGACCGAGCGTTCGGGATCGACGACCACCGTCTTGCCGGAAAGCGCCTTCAGGAACGGTTCGAAATCGGCGCGTTCGTGAAGGCGCACGCCGTTGCCGAGATGCTGGCGCACGTCGTCGCCGATCTTTTCGCCGGCGACGAACAAATCGGCGGTGCCGTCCGCATCGACCAAAGCGAAGGCGAGCGCGACCGGGGTGTGATCGACATCCTTGCCGCGGACGTTGAACGTCCAGGCGATCGAATCGAGCGCCGCGAGCACCGCGGCGTCGGCATGCTGCTCCTTCAGCCAGTCGGCGAGCTCGTGGCGCTTGGACGCTGACGACTGACCGGCGAGCGCATCGGGCTGGACGACCAGCCGCGCGGGCGAGGGTTCGGGCCGGTCCGACCAGACCTTGTCGATCGGGTTCTGGCCGACCGCGACCAGCTCGGCGCCCTTCTCGGCGAGCGCCGTCCGAGCCTGCTTCGCCCAGGTTCTGGTGTGGAGCCAGGGATCGTAGCCGATCCGGCCGCCATCGGGGGCGTGCGCTTTCAGCCATTCGGCGATGCTGGTCTCGGGGACCGATTGATAGGACCAGCTCTTGCCGTCCACCTGCGCCCGCACCTGAAGCGTATAACGCCCGTCGACGAAGATCGCCGCCTGCTCCGGCAGCACCACGGCGGACCCCGCCGAACCCTTGAATCCGGTCAGCCAGGCGAGGCGCTGGGCGTAGGAGCCGACATATTCGCTCATATGTTCGTCGGTCAGTGGGACGACGAAGCCGTCGAGCCGGTCGGCCTTCAGTTGTTCGCGCAGGGCCTTGAGGCGGTCTTCATAGGTGGACATGGCATTTCCCGCAGCCTGGGGTTAGGCAAAGGGGAATAGTCCCGAAGCGGACGGCGCGCCAGCCTTGCGCGCATGGGGAGGGGAACCGACATGCGTCTGATCGCCGTGATGTCGCTTGTCATCGCGGCGCCGCTCGCCGCGCAACCATCCAGCCCAAGAGGACCAATGACCGCTAATCTTCCCGCCCCGCCGGTGGCCGAGCAGCGGCCTTATTCGTACGAACGCCACGGCGTCACGATCCAGGATCCATGGCACTGGCTGCGCGATTCTTCCTACCCGACCGTCGATGATTCCGACGTGCTTTCATATCTCAATGCCGAGAATGCCTATTTCGAGGCGGCGATGGCGCCGCACCGCGCCCTGATCGATACATTGGTCGGCGAGATGCGCGGCCGCATCCAGGAGGATGACAGCTCGGTCCCGGTCCGCGACGGCGACTATCTCTACTGGTGGGCGTTCCGGCCCGGCGCACAATATCGCACATGGTATCGCCGGCCGGCGGCGGGCGGGCCGGATCAGGTGATCTACGACGAGACCGCGGAAGCGGCGGGCAAGCAATATTTCCGCCTCGGCGCGATGGAGGTGAGCCCTGACGGGCGCTACGCGGCCACCCTGACCGATTCGAACGGCTCCGAGCGATTCGAGCTCAAGGTGCGCGATCTCTCGACCGGGCAGGATGTCGAGACGATCAGCGAGGTCGGCATCGGCCAGCCGGTCTGGTCGGCCGACAGCCGCGGCCTCGTCTTCACCGAGGTCAACGACAACTGGCGCAGCTACCGCGCCCGCTACCATCGTCTCGGGGAGCTGCTCGCGAACGACCGCACGCTCTATGAGGAGACCGAGAATATCGCTTTCACGGTCGGCGTCGCGCGCACGCAGGATCGCAGCCTGATCCTGATCTCGACCGGCGAGAACAGCTCGAACGAGATCCGTTTCGTCCCCGCCGACAACCCGGCCGCGCCGCCGGTGCTGATCGCCCGGCGGCGGCCGAACATCCAATATTCAGTCGACGCGAGTCACGGAAAGCTCTGGATCCTCACCAACGACGATCACATCAACTTCCGCCTGGCCGAGGCCGATCCCGCGCATCCGGGCGACTGGCGCACAATCATTCCCGGATCGGACGAGGCCTATCTGCGCGGAGTCACGGCGTTTCGCGATCACCTCGCGATCACCGAGCGGGTGGACGGGCTCGATCAGATCCGCCTACGCGCCTATGATGGCACCGAGCGGCGCATCCCGTTCGCCGAACCGACCTACACGGTCGGGCTCGGCAATAATCCCGAATATGCGCCGGCCGCCTATCGCCTGAGCTACAGTTCTCTGGTCACGCCGCCCACGGTCTATGACTTTCATCCGGCCGAAAACCGGCTCGAGACGCTCAAGGTCCAGGCGGTCCCGTCGGGCTATGATCCCTCGCGCTATGTGAGCGAGCGCATCTTCGTGCCCGCCCGCGACGGGCAACGGATTCCCGTCTCGATCGTCTATCGGCGCGGCTTCGAGAAGAATGGCCATGGCCGGCTCTATCTCTACGCTTATGGCGCCTACGGCATCGCGACGCCGCCGGCGTTCAACACCAACCGCCTCAGCCTGATCGACCGCGGCTACGCATTCGCCATCGCCCATATCCGGGGCGGCGACGAGATGGGCTACGGCTGGTATTTGAACGGCACCAACACGCACCGCACCAACACCTTCAACGACTTCGTCGATGCCGCGCGCGGATTGATCGCGGGCCATTACACCAGCGCCGGCAATATCGCGATCCAGGGCGGGTCCGCGGGCGGCGAGCTGATGGGGGCGGTGGTGAACCAGGCCCCCGATCTGTGGGGCGCCGTGGTTGCCGACGTGCCCTTCGTCGATGTCGTCAACACGATGCTCGACGAAAGCCTGCCGCTCACCCCGGGCGAATGGAACGAATGGGGCAACCCGATCACCGACGAAAGAGCGTTCCGCTACATGCTGAGCTACAGCCCCTACGACAACGTCACGCACCAGGCCTATCCGCCGATGCTGATCACCGGCGGCCTCAACGATCCGCGCGTGACCTATTGGGAGCCGGCCAAATGGAATGCGCGGCTGCGCGCGATGCGCACCGATCACAATCTCCAGCTCCTCAAGATCAACATGGGCGCGGGCCATGGCGGACGGACCGGACGCTGGACCCGGCTCGAGGAGATCGCCGAGGATTACGCCTTCATGCTAACGCAGATGGGCGCGGAGGGGACGGCGCCGGCGCGATGAAGGCTTTGCTGTTCGCGCTGCTTGCGCTGGTGTCATCCCCTGTCTTGGCCGAAGAGGCGCCACCGCCATTGGCCGCGACGGCCGTCGTCGATCATCGCGGGGATGCGTGGACGGTCGATTTCCATCTCATGCGTCGCGCCAACGCCTGGCTCTTTCCGCGCAGCGGCGTGGTGCGCCGGACTCGCGCGCCATGGCGGCCGGCAAGCTGGCGCGTCGCAACGCCGGGCGTCAGGCTCGAGCGGCGCGGGCATTTCGACGTTCTGGTCGCCGCCGATGGCGGGCCGGTCCCGGCTCAGGTGCGGATCGCCTTCACGCCGGCGGTGGTCGATCTGGAATCGGATTATGATCCGGCGCTGCGCTTCACCGACGGCTCGGTCGCGCTTTACACCGATCAGTTCACGATCCTTCCTTATGGCGGCAGCACGCCGATCGAGACGCTTCCGGCGGATGGCAATGCGGCGGGGCTCGATGCGACGCTGACCCGGGTCACCTATCAGGACGCCGGCGGCCCGATCCTCTCCGCCGGTGCGCGCCTGTCGCCGGTGGTCCGCGACGGCGGCGCGGACGACGGCACCTATCTCCTCTTCGGGCCGCTGCGTCCGATCGTCACCGACGACATGGCCCAGATCGTCGATCCCGAACTGCCGGCGTGGATCCGCACGACGCTTGATCGCGAGGTGCCGGACATCCTGGCGCGCTATGCCGCCGTGCTCGGCCCGGCACCGGGGCCGAAGCCGACGATCATGGTGAGCTGGACGGGACCGACGCCGGGCCGCACCAGCATGGGTGGCAGTGTCCTGCCCGGGCTCGTCACGCTCGTTTACGAAGGCGATGGCGTGCTGACCGAAAATCCGACCTCGCGCAGCTACGGCCTGTGGTTCATCGCGCATGAATCGGCCCATTTCTGGCTCGGCAACATGGTCCATTACGAATTTTCCCGCGACGCCTGGATCACCGAGGGCGGCGCCGATCTCCTCGCTTTCCGCACCGTCGCGGCGGTCGATCCGGGATATGACTGGCGGAGCGCGCTCGACAGCTCGATCGCCGATTGCGTCCGGCTGAGCACCGACAAGGGTGTCGCCGGCGCGGAGGAGCGGGGCGAGCAGCGGGCTTATTATGCCTGCGGCGCGGTCTTCGCCCTGGTCGCCGAGGCAGCGTCGCACCGGCCGTTCATCCTGTTCGTGAAGACCTTGATCGACGACAATCGCGCCGACAGCACGGTCTCGCGCGCCGATTGGCTCGCCGCGCTCGACCGCGTCTCCCGCGATCCGACGCTCAGCCGCGACATCGGCGCGCTGCTCGACCACGGCAGTCCCGACCCCAGGGCGGTGATCGCATCGCTGTTCCGCCGCGCCGGCGTCGCTTTCACGATCGGCCCCGACGGCGTGCCGCGCGTCGGTTAGGTTTCGCCCGCGAACTCATTGACCAGGGCGGCGATCCGCCGGCAGGCCGCGCGGCTGACCGCGAAGCCCATGTGGGTGCAGTCCATCTCGATCCGCCGGTCGCTCTCGTCGGGCTGTCCGCGCGCGCTTGCCGGGGCGACGATGCCGTCGCCGCGCGACCAGAGCGCAAGCGTCGGCACTGGCGGCTTGGTCGGAAGATCGACCTCGATCGGCGGCCGATCGACGGGGTGCCCCGCAATCCGCTCATAAAGCCGCCAGGCATTGTTGGCGTGCGGATCGCCGGAAAAGGGCGTGCCCATCGTCACCACGCGGTCGACCAGATCGGGACGCCGCTTCGCGATCTCGCGCGCATAGACGCCGCCGAGGCTCCAGCCGGCAAGGAGCACCTTGCGCCCTTGCCCGAACGCCTCGATCCGTGCCCCGAGATCGTCCAGCAGGTTGGGCCGGAAGCCTGCATTGAGGCCCAACCCCCAGCCGGTCACGCGCCAGCCGGCGCGGGCGAAGCCACGCTGGAGCTCCAGTGTCGTCCGGTCGGTGCCGAGGAAGCCGGGCAGCACCATGAGCGGCGCGCCGTCCGCCGGCCCGCGCTCCCCGATCCGCCCGATCGCGCGGAAGAAACGTGCGCCCAAGGAGAAGCCCTCGCGCACCAGCAACCGGATCGCCGGCGGCCGGGTCTCGTCCGGCAACGGCTCAGAGATAGTCGTCGCCCATCAGGCCCCGCAGCGGCGGCGGCAGCTTCACCCGGCCGTCGGCGGTCTGGTGGTTCTCGAGCAGCGGCACGAGGATGCGCGGGGAGGCCAGCGCGGTGTTGTTGAGCGTGTGGGTGAAGCGCACCTTGCGCTCCTCGTCCCGCCAGCGAAGGTTCGCGCGCCGCGCCTGCCAGTCGTGCAAAGTCGAGCAGCTATGTGTCTCGCGATATTTGCCGAGGCTCGGCACCCAGCTCTCGATGTCGTTCATCCGGAACTTGCCATTGCCCATATCGCCGGTCGAGGCTTCGATCACCTGATAGGGGATTTCCAGCGCCTGGAGCATGCCCTCCGCATTGGCGAGCAGCCGCGCGTGCCAGCGCGCGCTTTCCTCATCGTCGTCGCGGCAGATGATATATTGCTCAAGCTTGTAGAATTGGTGGACGCGAAGCAGCCCCCGCACGTCGCGTCCGGCGCTCCCCGCCTCGCGGCGGAAGCAGGGCGAGTAGCCGGCATAGAGGATCGGCAGATTATCCGCCTCGATGATCTCGCCCGAATGGAGCGAGGTCAAAGCGATCTCGCCGGTGCCGGCGAGATAGAGGTCATCGGCCGGGATCGCATAGGCTTCTTCCTCGTGCCCCGGGAAATGGCCGGTGGCGACGAAGGCTTGCGGGCGGGCGAGCGCGGGCACGGTCATCAGGGTGAAGCCGTCGGCGGCGAGCCGCTGCTGCGCCCAGAGCATCAATGCCTGCTCGAGCATCGCCAGCCGGCCCTTCAGGCAATAGGTGCGCGACCCGGCGACCTGGGTGATCCGGGCGAGATCAGCCCAGTCGTTCTTCTCGATCAGCGCGACATGGTCGAGCGGCTCGAAATCGAAAATAGGGACAGTCCCCATTTTTCGGACGACGGTATTGAAGGTCTCGTCCGGGCCGATCGGCGCGCCCTCCCAGGGGATATTGGGCACGCGCAGCAGCAAGGCGTCGAGCGCCGCCTGCTTCTCGCCGAGATCGGCCTCGATCCCGGAAATCTCCCCGCCGATCGCCTTGGCCTTGGCCCCGAGCGCCGGCCGCTCCTCGGGCGCGGCGCTCTTGAAGCCGTCGGAGATGGCGTTTCGCTCCGCGCGCAGGCTGTCGACGCGGGTCTTGAGGCCACGCACCTCGCCGTCGAGCGCGAGCAGCGCGTCGAGATCGAGCGTGACGTTCTTCTCGGCGATCGCCTTGCGGACGGCGCCGGGATTTTCGCGGATGAACTGGAGGCTCAGCATGGGTTGCGCCTATCAGCGCGGGGCGAAAACTCAAGGGAACGATAAGCGGCGCGGCTTCTTCGCGCAGATGCGCCAACGCTGCGCGCCAGCGCGTTTACGCTTTGCAATGATCTGGCGGAGACGGAGGGATTCGAACCCTCGGTAGGAGTAATCCCCCTACGGCGGTTTAGCAAACCGCTGGTTTCAGCCACTCACCCACGTCTCCGGGAGGCCGATCGCGAAGGCCGGCTATAGTGGCGGGCTCGGCAAGGTCAACTGCTCCGATCGAGCCAGCGCCGGGCCGCCCCTTTGCCTGCGCGCGCGTCGGGCGGCGCCGGAGGATCGCGGGCGCGGCGGCGCCGTGGCGGTTCGATCCGGACTAAAGCCCGGGCCCACTATGCCGTTGACTTGTCGACGGGATTTGACGACCAGCGCAGCTGGGGAACGAGAAGGTGCCGAGGGCGCCTTTGAGACGTTAAGCGGGCAAAAGCGTTTCAGCGCCGAGCGGATGAAAGGTTCGATTGATGCGCTTGGCTGGGCGCCGCCGGATATGAGCGTGATGACCGATTCGCCGATCGAAGGCAGCGAGCAGCGGCGCGGGCATCGCTCGAACCTGTTCCTCGCCGCCGTGATCGAAGCAGGCGGCATCGAAAGCCCGGTACGCATCCGCGATCTTTCGATGAGCGGCGCGCGGCTCGAAGGCCCCGCCTTTCCGGCCGTCGGCACACGGCTCATGCTGCGCCGCCAGGACGTGAAGATCGAGGCGACGGTGCGCTGGATCGCCGGAGGGCGCTGCGGCGTCGCGTTCGACGGCCAGATCTCGGTGCCGGACTGGGTTGCCGGAAAATCGAGCGGCGGTCCCGCCTTTGGCCAAGCCGAGCCCGGTTGCTCCCCGGCCGCGCCATCCGCCGGCTCGCCGTCGGCCGAGCCGACTGCGGCCCCGGGCTTCGACCAGGCGGGGCTCGACGCCCGGCTGGCGCAGGAGCTCGCTTATGTCCAGCGCCTGCTCGAGGCGGTCGGCGCCGAGTTCATCCGCGATCCGGGCATCGTTGCGCGTCACGGCCGCGCCCTCCAGGGGTTCGATCTTGCCGACCAGATTCTCGGGCATCTTTCCGCGGTGCTGAAGGCGACCGACCGCGAAGCGGCGATCCACGCGATCGGCATGGAGGAATTGCGGGCCCGCTTGCTGCGCAAGCCCCTCTGAGCGCCACAGGCTCGGGCGGACGCGGTTTCGACTCGCTTGGGCGCATGATCGACTCGGCTCGCCGCCCGTTCATTGCGGCGAAAGCCCTGAGCGCATTAACCTTCCACCCGAAGGAGCGCGCGTGGGGGAAATGTCATGTTGAAGTCGATCCGGGTCATCGCCGCTGCGCTGCTGGTCGCGGCCGCGCCGACGCTCGCCCAGGTGCGGACGGTCGATCCGAACAGCGCCTATGGCGCCGCCCGGCCGGCGGCGCAGACGCCGCCGGATTCGTCATCGGGCTCCGAATGGGTGCCGGTCGATAATGGCCGGACGCAGGGCCAAAGCGATTGGTCGCAAGATCCCAACGCGACGGGCGCCGACGACGGCTACCGGTCTGACAATTCCTACCAGCCGGACAATGGCGGCTATCAATCGGGCAGCCAATCGGGCAGCGCCTACCCATCCGACAGCGGCTATCGCGCGGACGACGACGGCTATCGTGCTGGCGGCCGCGACGGCGATCGGGTCGCGCGCCGCACGATGGAGCGCGAGGCGACCGTGCCGCGCCGCGACGTGTTCAATGCCGCCGAGGGCGTGTTCGGGCGCGGCGCCCAGGGGCTCGGCACGATGCTCGAGCGCATCCTCAGCGAACAGGGCGAGCCCACCGCCTATATCGCCGGATCGGAGGCTGGCGGCGCGTTCATCTTCGGCGTGCGCTACGGATCGGGCGTGATGCATCATCAGATCGAGGGCGACCGCACCGTCTATTGGACGGGTCCGTCGCTCGGCTTCGATGCCGGCGCCGACGCCAACAAGGTGTTCGTGCTGGTCTACAACCTCCACGACAGCCAGGATCTGTTCAAGCGGTTCCCGGCGGGCGAGGGCCATGCTTATTTTATCGGCGGCTTCAGCGCGCAATATATGCGCCACGGCGACATCGTGCTGATCCCGATCCGGCTCGGCGTCGGTCTGAGGCTGGGCATCAACGCCGGCTATATGCGCTTTTCCGATCACAATCGGTGGCTGCCCTTCTGATCGGCTGATCAGCCGGCGAGGCGCCACTCGAGGGTCCGCCCGGCGAGGAAGGGAACGAGGCCCGAGTCAGCGTCAGGCAGGGTTTCGGGGATCGTCGCCGGTGCGCGCTCCAGCGTGAGCCGGCCTTCGTTCAACGGCAGGCCATAGAAATTGGGGCCGTTCTCCGAAGCGAAGGCTTCGAGGCGGTCGATCGCGCCCTCTTCCTCGAACATTGTCGCATAGGCTTCGAGCGCGAAGGGGGCATTGAAGATGCCGGCGCAGCCGCAGGCGGCTTCCTTCCTCTCGATCGCATGCGGCGCGCTGTCGGTGCCGAGGAAGAATTTGGACGATCCCGAGACGGCGGCGCGGCGGACGGCGAGCCGGTGGCTCTCGCGCTTGGCGACAGGGAGGCAATAAGCGTGCGGGCGGATGCCGCCGTCGAAAATCGCGTTGCGGTTGAGCATCATATGGTGGGGCGTCACGGTCGCGGCGATGGTCGGGCCGGCGCTCTCGACGAAGGCGACCGCCTCCGCCGTCGTGATATGCTCGAAGATGATCTTCAGCGCCGGAAAGTCGCGGGCGAGGGGGGCGAGGATCCGTTCGATGAACACCGCCTCGCGGTCGAAGATGTCGACCTCGGGATCGGTGACCTCGCCATGGACGAGGAGCGGCATGCCGATCCGCTGCATCGCTTCGAGCGCGGGATAGAGATTGGCGACGTCGGTCACCCCATGCGCCGAATTGGTGGTGGCGTTGGCCGGGTAGAGCTTGGCCGCGACCCATGCGCCGTCCGCGAAGCCGCGCGCGATCTCGGCGGCATCGGCCGCGTCGGTGAGATAGCAGGTCATCAGCGGCGTGAAGCCGTGACCCTCCGGCAGCGCGGCAAGGATACGGCCTCGATAGGCTTCGGCGCCGGCGACGGTCGTCACCGGCGGCACCAGGTTCGGCATCACGATCGCCCGCGCGAACTGGCGCGCGGTATAGGGCGCCACGGCCTTCAGCATCTCGCCGTCGCGCAGGTGGACATGCCAATCGTCGGGCTTGCGGATGGTGAGGTGGCTTGGATCGGTCACCATTCCTCCCTAACTGGAGTGGATGGCCACCACCACCCTCGCCGATCGCGTTGTGCTTCGCCTGTCGGGCGAGGATGTGCGCGGGTTCCTCCAGGGGCTGGTGACGAACGACGTGAGCCTGCTCGCCTCGGATCGGCCGCTCTGGGCGGGGCTGTTGAGCGCGCAGGGCAAGGCCTTGTTCGATTTCATCCTGTGGGAAGATGGCGCGGACGTGCTCGTCGATTGCGAAGCGGCGCAGGCCGACGCACTGGCAAAGCGGCTGGCGCTTTACCGGCTGCGGCGCCGGATCGAGATCGCCAGGGACGATGTGTTCGCCGTGCATTGGTCGCGGGACGGGGAGGGGATTGTCGATCCCCGGCTCCCCGCTCTCGGGCGTCGCTGGCTCGCGCGCCCGGCGCCGGCGCCGGCGGAGGGCTGGCTTGCGCACCGCCTTTCGCTCGGCGTCGCCGAAGGCGCGGCGGAGCTTGGGCAGGACAAGACATTGTGGCTCGAATGCAATGCCGCCGAACTGAACGGCGTCAGCTTCGCCAAGGGCTGCTATGTCGGACAGGAGAATACGGCGCGGATGAACTGGCGCAACAAGGTGAACCGCCGGCTCGTCGTCGTGCGGACCGACGCGCCCGGGTCGCGCACGCGGGTACATTATCCGGCGCTCGGCCTTGCGGTGGAGCATCGCCGGATCGACGACCTTGATGGCGCGATCGTGCCGGACTGGCTGGCGACGGCATTGGCCGAGGCGGAAACGGCGGGCTGATGCACCCCAACCGCCTGTTCCATATCGCCGATCGCGACGCCATGGCCGCGATCGTGCGGGACGTCGGCTTTGGCACCATCATCGCGCCGACGCCCGAGGGACTGCGCGCCGCCCATGTGCCGGTGTTGATTGACAGCGATCGGCTGCGCTTCCATCTCTCTCGCGCGAACCTCGTCCACGATACGCTTGCCGCGGGGGCCGACGCGCTGTTCGTCGCGACCGGGCCGAGCGCCTATATCAGTCCCGACTGGTATGGCCTTCCCGACAAGGTGCCCACCACCAATTATGTGGCGGTCGAGCTGAACGGCGCGGTACGGCCGATGGATCGCGCGCACCTGGTCGCGTTGCTCGATGGCCTGTCCCTCGCCGGCGAGGGGCGGTTGACTTCGAAGCGGCCGTGGACCCGCGCCAAGATGACCGATGGCCTGTTCGAGGACATGCTGAAGGCGATCACCGGGTTCGAGATGACGATCGCCGAGTGGCGCGGGACGGCCAAGCTGGGCCAGGACAAGCCCCGCCCCGCGCGCGTCGGCGTGGCCGACGCGCTGGCGGCGTTGGGCAATATGGAAATGGCGGAGGCGATGCGGCGATGACAGACGAAGAACTGGCGGGTCGGGCACGCAACCGCTTCGTCACGATGAACCTGGTCGGGATCGGCGGCACGATCGTGGTGCTGTTCGCTTTGCTGCTGTGGCAGACCGACCGGATCGTCGCGGGCGGCTCGATCCTGGGCCTGCCGCTGGCGTTTGTCGGCCTGTTCATCAGCTTCCTCGGCCCGCGCTGGCTGGCGCGCCGCTGGAAGACGCCGCCACGATGAAGCGTTTCTACAAGGAAGCCGTAGCCGACGCCGACCACCGGATCCTGCTCGACGGGCGGCCGGTGAACACGCCGAGCCGTGTCGCGCTCGTGCTGCCGACCGTGGAACTGGCGGAAGCGGTCGCCGACGAATGGGCTGCACAAGGCGAGACGATCGATCCGCGATCGATGCCGCTGACCGGCCTCGCCAACGCCACGATCGACCGGATCGCGCCGGACCCGGAATCCTTCGCGCGCGGCCTTGCCGTTTATGGGGAAAGCGACCTGCTTTGCTATCGCGCCGACACGCCGGAGAGGCTTGTGGAGCGGCAGGCGGCCGCGTGGGATCCGTTGCTCGCCTGGGCGCGCGGCCGCTACGATGTCGATTTCGTCGTGACCGCCGGCGTCGTGCATCGGGCCCAGCCCGCCGCGACGGTCGCGCGGCTCGCGGCGGCGGTGGCTGCGCGCGATGCCTTCGCGCTCGCCGGGCTTCATCCGCTGGTGACGGTCGGCGGCTCGCTGGTCGCCGCGCTGGCGGTGGCGGAGGGCGAGGCGGGGGTCGATGCCGCCTGGGATGCGGTCAGCCTCGACGAAGCGTGGCAGGCCGAGCAATGGGGCGAGGATGCCGATGCGTCGAAGGCGCTCGCGCTGCGCCGCGCCGATTTCGCCGCCGGGGCGCGATTCCTCAGTCTTCTCTAGGCATCGGCGCTTCGATCGGAGCCACGGCTGCTGGCGCCGGCAGGAACCAGCGCGCGACGATCAGCCCGCCGGCGACGACCGCGATCGTCTGGGTCACGAACCAATAGACCCAATAGGTCCAGCCGTAATTGTTGAAGACCGGCTGGGCGAGCAGGGTCCAGACGGTGATCCCGAGCGAGAAGAGGATCACGATCCGGGCGCGCGCCGCGAACGTCGCCTCGCCCAGAGCGGCGAGACCGAGCGCCATCAGCACGCCAGATACGAGCGCGAAGGCGAGGCCCGTCGGGACCATCGACAGATCGTTGGCGGCGAAGCCGCGCGCATTGAAATGGATCGTCGCGATCGGCCCCTGGCCGTAGGCGACGGTGCCTTGCGGCGTATCGGGCGCGGGGATCGTGTAGGTGCCGGTGCCGCCCGGCGTCAGGTTCTGCGCCATGGCGAGCTGGACGGCGGCGCTCTGCGCGTCGTTCGCCTTTGAAAAGGCGAGACCCGAAAGCGGCGTCCCCCAGAAGACGAAGCCGATGACGAACATCGCAAGCCCCGCGACGAGCCCGCCCACCACGCTGCGTATCATGGCCGCCTCCCTGTTTTGCGGGGAGATTAGACCTCGGCCGCTGTCAAGGAAAGAACCTCGTCATTCCAGCTCGCACTGGACTGACGGAGGTGGGTTTGCCCCGATCAGCCGATCAGCTGGCGGACGAAATCGTGGAGGAAGACGCGGCGGCCGGCCTTGAGGCGTTCGGCCTTCAATATGTTGAGCGCAAGCTCGCAGCATTTGTCCGCGTCGTTGTTGATGAGGACATAATCATATTCGGCCCAGTGGCTGATCTCGGCGGCGGCCCGCTCCATGCGGCGGTCGACCACCTCGTCGCTGTCGGTGCCGCGCGCGCGCAGCCGGCGTTCGAGCTCGGTCATCGACGGCGGCAGGATGAAGACCCGCACGATATCGGGATCGACCTGCTTCAGCTGCTGTGTCCCCTGCCAGTCGATGTCGAGCAGCACGTCGCGGCTCTTCTCGATCGTCTTCAGCACCTCGGCCTTGAGCGTGCCGTAGCGGTGGCCGAAGACATGTGCCCATTCCAGGAATGCGCCGGCGCCGACCATCCGCTCGAATTCTTCATCGCTGACGAAATGATAATCGCGCCCGTCGATCTCGCCGGGGCGGATCGGCCGCGTCGTCGCGCTGACCGAAAGCGCGATGCCGTCATCGCTGGCGAGCAGCATCCGCGCGATCGTGGACTTGCCGGCGCCCGACGGGCTGGAGAGGACATAGAGCAGGCCCCGCCGCTTGAACGCACTGACGATTTCCATGGGCGCACCTGCCTTGGTGAGACGGCGCCCGTCAAGGGGAGACGCCGCGCTTTTCCGTGCTAATGTGGCGCGATGGGGCGGATGGTCGCATTGCTGCGGGCCGTGAATGTCGGGGGGCGCAAGCTGCCGATGGCGGAGCTGCGGGCGCTGTGCGCGGCGCTCGGCTGGGAGGATGTCGCGACCTATATCCAGAGCGGCAATGTCGTCTTTTCGTCAGGCATGACGCCCGCCGAGGCCGAGGCCGCGCTCGAAGGAGCAGTCGCCAAGGTCTATGGCTATGACGCGCCGACGATCGTCCGCACCCGCGCAGAATGGGCCGAGCTCGCGGCGGGCAATCCCTTCGCCGAGGCCGCGAAGACCGAGCCCAATCGCATCCAGTTGCTCGTTTCCAAGGACAGGGTGAAGCCGGGCGCTGCCGAAGCGATCATGGCCAAAGCGCGGGCCGGCGAGACGGTGAAGGAAGCGCCCGGCGCGCTCTGGTTCCATTATCCCGAAGGCATCGGTACGTCGAAGCTGACCCCGGCGCTGATCGACAAGGCCTGCGGATCGCCGACCACCGGCCGCAATTATCGTACTGTCCAAATGCTGCTGGAGATGCTTGGATGATCAAGACCGTTGCCCTGATCCCGCGCAAATATTGGGTGGTGGCGCTGGTCATCGTCGCGCTCGCCGCGGCGGCGGAATTGGCGATGGGCCGCCATCCGATCTGCACCTGCGGCACGGTGAAGCTGTTCGTGGCGACGGCGACCGGGCCGGACAACAGCCAGCATATCGCCGACTGGTATTCCCCCAGCCATCTCATCCACGGCTTCCTCTTCTATCTGGTCGGCTGGATCGCGCTGCGCTGGCGCCCGCCCGGCGAGCGGCTCATTCTCGCGACCGCGATCGAGGCGGCGTGGGAGGTGCTGGAGAACAGCCCGATCATCATCGACCGCTATCGCGCCGCGACGATCGCATTGGGCTATAATGGCGACAGCGTGCTCAACTCGATGTGCGACATCGGCTTCATGATGATCGGTTTCGGCCTCGCCCGGCGGCTGCCCTTGTGGGCAAGCATCGCGATCTGCATCGGCTTCGAGCTGCTGACGCTCTATGTGATCCGCGACAATCTGACGCTCAACGTGCTGATGCTGGTCGCGCCGAACGACGCGATCCGCGCCTGGCAGGCGGGCGGATGACGACGATCGCTTCGGCGGCGGATTTCCGCGCGGCGGCGCGGCGGCGGCTGCCGCGCTTCCTGTTCGATTATATCGACGGCGGCGCCTATGCCGAGCTGACCCTCGCCCGCAATGTCGCCGACCTCGCGGAGATCGCGCTGCGCCAGCGCGTGCTGGTTGATGTCTCGGACATCGATCTTTCGACGCGTTTGTTCGGCACCGACATGGCGATGCCGTTCGGCCTCGGCCCGATCGGGCTCGCCGGCATGTACGCCCGGCGCGGCGAGGCGCAGGCGGCGCGCGCGGCCTGCGCCAAAGGCATTCCCGCCTGCCTCTCCAGCGTCTCGGTCTGCGGTATCGAAGAGTTCGCCGCGGCGAGCACCGCGCCGGTCTGGTTCCAGCTCTACGTTATCCGCGACCGCGTCTATATGATCGAGTTGCTCGCCCGGGCGAAGGCGGCGGGCGTCACCGCGCTCTTCTTCACCGTCGACCTGCCGACGCCGGGCGCGCGCTATCGCGATCTTCGCTCGGGGCTCGCCGGACCCAATGCCGCGCGCAAGCGGCTCTGGCAGACGCTCACCCATCCGCGCTGGGCCTGGGACGTGGGGCTGCATGGCAAGCCGCACAGCCTCGGGAATTTCCTCCCTGTCGTGGAGGGCAATGCGGGGCTCGGCGACTATGTCGGCTGGATCAACCGCAATTTCGATCCCTCCTGCGCCTGGGCCGATATCGATTGGATCCGCGCGCATTGGGATCGGCCGCTGATCGTCAAGGGCATCCTCGACGCCGACGACGCACGGCTGGCGGCCGATGCCGGCGCGGACGGGATTGTCGTCTCCAACCATGGCGGGCGTCAGCTCGACGGCGTGCCCTCGACCGCGCGGGCCTTGCCGGCAATCGCGGCGGCGGTTGGGGATCGGCTGATATTGCTCGCCGACGGTGGCGTTCGCTCGGGGCTTGATGTGGTGCGGATGCTGGCGCTCGGCGCCAAGGGCGTGCTGCTCGGCCGCGCCTGGGCTTATGCGTTGGCGGCGAACGGCGAGGCCGGCGTGGCGCAGCTCCTCGACATCTTCGAAGCCGAGATGCGCGTCGCGATGATGCTGACCGGCGTCACGAGGATCGATGAGATCGGCCCGGACATCCTCGTATCCGACTGATCCAATCGGAACCGGAACGGACACCGGGCGGCAACGTTGGAACCGCACAGTCTTCAGCGGAGAACCAACGTCATGCTCTGGACCATCGTCGTCATTCTCGTCATCCTTTGGCTCGCCGGCTTCGCCTTCCACGTTGCCGGCGGCCTTGTTCACATCCTGCTCGTCGTCGCCCTGATCGTCGGCCTGTTCCAGCTCTTCGCGGGGCGCCGCGCCTAACAGCTATTGTCGCTGCGGCGGCTGCGGCACGGCTTCGGTGCCCGGCGGCTCGGGATCCTCGCCGCGTTCGAGAACGGCGCAGGGGCTTTCGTTGTGGTTCGGGCCCGACGACCCCCAGCGGCGGAAGCCGTTGGTGTCGATGTGGAATCGCTGGAAGGCGTAGAAGCCGAGCCCGACCCGCGCCGCCCGGCCCGAGCGCGCGTGCATCGCGCACAGCCGCCGCATCAGCTCGTGCCGGTCGAGCGGATGGACCGGGACCATGTCCAATGCGAAATAGCCCTGGTGGGCGCTTCCCGGCGCGCCGTGGGCGCAGGCGTTGAGCACCGGGTCGCGATAGCCGGAGACGATTTCGACGGGGCCGACCGCGGCTTCGACATGGTCGCGGATATAGCGGATCGTGTGCGCCATGCCGGGCCACAGGCTGGGCGGCGCGATCTCGAACGGTTGGCCGCCGCACTCGCGCCACATGCTCGCGGTCCGCAGCACCTGATAGGTCGGAACGGCGCGCGCCACCCCCGCCGCCGCCTGCCATGCCTCGAACGACAAGACCTGCCCGCGCCGGCCGGGCGCGGCATCGAGCCAGGCCTGGTAATCCGCCTCGCTCTGGCCTTCGGGCAGCTCCTGCGCGGAGAGCGGCGTCGAGAGGAGCAAGAGGAGAGCGGCAAGGAGGCGGCGCATCGTCATGCCCCCTCCTATAGCAGCCCGGCCGCGCGGCGCGCGTCCCAAAATCGGACCTAAAGGCGCGTTAACCATGTCGCTTGAACGAAGATTAGCCTCGATCCGCCAAGGGGGTCGAATGGAGGGCGTCCGTCCGGCGTCCGGAGGGATTTGGGATGATCTTCAAGAAGCGCCGCTCGGCCGAGCGCAAGGGCTTCCTGACTCGCCTCGTTCGCGATGCGCGGGGCAATACGCTCGCTATCGTCGCGGCGGCGATGATCCCGCTGACCGCGATGATCGGCTCCGGCATCGACATGAGCCGCGCCTATATGGCGAAGACCCGCCTCCAGAGCGCGTGCGACGCCGCCGCGCTCGCCGGCCGCCGTGTGATGCAGGACGACACGATCGACGACAATGTCCGCGATACGGCGCGGCAGTTCCTCAACTTCAACTTTCCGCAGGGGCTCTACCAGACGACGGCGTTCACGCCCGACATCACCAAGCCGACGTCGGGCACGGTCCATGTCGCGATCGACACGCGCATGCCGACCACGATCATGCGTATGTTCGGCTTCGCGAACCTGCCGCTGACGGTGAGCTGCGACGCCTCGCTCAATTTCGTGAACACCGACATCATGCTCGTGCTCGACGTCACCGGGTCGATGGCCCAGGACGTGAACGGCCACAATACCGACGAGGCGGCCGACCAGAAGATCACGGCGCTGCGCGATGCGGTGCTGGCGCTCTATGACGAGCTGAAGCCGATCCAGGACCAGCTCGAATCCAATCACCTGCGGCTGCGCTATGGCATCGTGCCTTATTCGAGCACGGTGAATGTCGGCCGCCTGATCACGGCTTCGACCGCGGACGGCGGCATCAGCCATCCGGAATATATCACGGACAGCACCACCTATCAGACGCACCGCGCTTATTATACGAACGCGAATTACAGTCATACCGACAGCGCCGAGCAGACACTGTCCAACGACAGCACGACGAAGAGCAGCTCAAACAGCTGCCGGAACTGGGCGAACCAGGAGATTACGACGGGCACCATGCCCAGCACAACGACCACCGACACCTACGCCTACAAGAGCTACAATTCGAACAACGATAACTGTGTGCGTACCCATACGCGGCACACCACTACCTACACGCTCGAGAATTACGGCTTCGACCATTATGAGCAGATCGCGCAATCGTTTGATACGAGCCAGTTCAAGCTCGGCAATGAGATCACCATTGCCCGCAACACCAACGGGCACGTGCCGACGGCGCAGAATTTCGATCTGGTCCAGCAGTCGGGGGTGACCGGCGTCGGGACGACGACATCGACCTGGAACGGCTGCATCGAGGAGCGCGGGACGGTCAGCACGATCACCGCCTCGTCCGGATTCAACATCCCGGACCAGGCCTATGATCTCAACGTCAACCTGATCCCGAACAGCCCGGCGACGCGCTGGCGGCCGATGTGGCCCGAGCTCGAATATCGGACCACCACGTCGCGGGCGAGCGCCGCCTGCCCGGCCGCGGCGAGGCGCCTGCAGGAATGGAGCCGCGACGATCTGGAGGATTATGTCGACGGGCTCCAGCCGACCGGCAACACCTATCACGACATCGGCATGATCTGGGGCGCGCGGCTCATCTCCAACGGCGGCATCTTCGCCGACAGCGACGACACGTATAACGGCATGCCGGTTTCCCGGCACATCATCTTCATGACCGACGGCAAGATGGAACCGAGCACGTCGGTCTATTCGGCTTATGGCGTCGAATCGCTCGACAAGCGCATCACCGGCGGCTCGACCTCGGAACAGACCGCGCGGCATACCCAGCGTTTCCGCATGATCTGTAACGCCGCCAAGAGCCTCAATGCCTCGATCTGGGTGATCGGGTTCGGCGTGTCGTTGAGCGACGAGCTCAAGGAATGCGCGAGCAACGCCAATCAGGCGTCCACCGTCGCCGATCGCGATGCGCTGATCGCCCGCTTCCGCCAGATCGGCAGCCAGATCGGCGCGCTGAGGCTGACGCAGTGAGGTTGCGCCGCCCTTCGCGCGGGATCGCGGGCGATGCCCGCGGCGTCACTATCGTCGAATTCGCGATGGTGCTGCCGGTGCTGTGCATGTTGCTGCTCGGCGCGCTCGATCTCGGCTACCGCGCCTATGCGGCCGCGGTCCTGCAAGGCGCGTTGCAGGAAGCGGCGCGGATGGCGACGGTCGGCGGCAAATCCATGGACCAGATCAACACGCGCGTGCGCCAGCGCCTGTCGAGCTTCACCAACCACGGCACCGTGGAGATCACCACGGCGAGCTATTTCGACTTTACCGACGTGAGCAGGATGGAGCCGATGGTCGCGGATCATGGCGGCGACCCCAACACGCCCGACGTGTCCGGCGATTGCTATACCGACGTCAACAATGACGGCACCTGGGACGATCAGGGCCGGACCGGGCTGGGCGGGGCCGAGGATGTCGTGCGCTATCGCGCGAAACTCACCTTCCCGCACATCGTGCCCGTCGGCGCCTTCATCCCCGGCTGGGGCAACGACGTCGTGATCTCGGCCGAAACCATGCTCCGCAACCAGCCCTATGCGGGGCGCAACACATCGGCGCCTGTCGTATGCATTCCATGATCCCGGCCGAATCCCGCCGCCGCTCGCCCGCGGCCGTCGCGCGCGCACTCGCGTCCTGCACCAGCGGGCTCGCGATGATCGAGTTCGCCTTCGCGCTGCCGGTCCTGCTGACGCTCAGCATGGTCGGGGTCGAGGTCTCGCATTATGCGATGGCCAATCTGCGGGTGAGCAACATCGCGGTGATGACCGCCGACAATGCCGCGCGCGTCCGCGACACGATCGACGAGGCAGATGTCGTCGAGCTGCTGACCGGCGCGAAGATGACCGGTGCCGAGATCGACTTCGCCCGCCATGGCCGGATCATCCTTTCCAGCGTCGAGCCCAACACGGCCGGCCACGACGACGCGAGCACCGGCCAGTGGATCCGCTGGCAACGCTGCGACGGCGCCGAGCATGTCGATTCGGCCTATGGCGACGAAGGCACCGGCGAGGACGATGCCAGCCTCCAGAGCGTGGGATCGCCCAATCCGATCGCCGCGGCTCCGGGCACGGCGGTGATGCTGGTCGAGGTCGATTACGATTATCAGCCGCTGCTCGGCGGCGACATCCTGGCCGGGCGGAGGATTCACTATGAGAGCGCGTTCAACGTGCGCCAGCGCACCAATCAGGTGCTGGCCAACGCCTCCAGCCTGAGCAACGCCCAGAAACGCACCTGCGATCATTTCCAGGCCTGAAGGGGCTGGCGGGCCCGAGGGGGCTGGCATCCAGCGCCCCGACGCGCTAAGCGTGTTGAGTGAGCAATACACCATTGACCGTCGATCTCCCGCACCGGCTCGGCGCCGCCGAGGCGAAGCGGCGCATCGCCTATGGCGCCGACGGCCTCGCCGCCCAGTTTCCCGCCGGAGCTCAGGTGCGCTCGGCCTGGACCGGGGACCGGCTCGGCCTGCACGTCGCTGTGATGGGCCAGGAGGTCGATGCCGGCGTCGAGGTGCACGACACGTTCGTGCGGGTCGACATGCTGCTGCCGCCGGCGCTCGGCTTCTTCAGGCCGCTGATCGAGGCGGGCGTGAAGCGCGGCGGCGCGGCGATGCTCGAGGACAAGCGCGACTGACGCCCCTTGCCTCGCTGTCCATGGGCGTTAGCATCCTTCGTCGGACCAGCCTGGGGAGAGGCGGATGCGGCATATCGCGGTGATCGGGTCGGGCCCGGCCGGCTATTACAGCGCCGAGGCGCTCCAGAAACAATATGGCGACGATGTGCGGATCGACATGATCGATCGCATGCCGGTGCCTTACGGGTTGATCCGCTTCGGGGTCGCGCCGGATCATCAATCGATCAAGGCGGTGTCCCGGCGCTACGAGAAGGTCGCGCTCAGCGACAATGTCCGCTTCGTAGGCAATGTCCTGGTCGGCAGCGACGTCTCGATCCCCGAGCTTCTCGGCCTTTACGATGCGATCATCCTCGCCACCGGCGCGCCGCACGACCGCAAGCTCGACATACCGGGCGCCGACCTGCCCGGCGTGATCGGGTCGGCCGCGTTCGTCGGCTGGTATAACGGCCATCCCGAATTCGCCGATCTCGATCCGCCGCTGGATGTCGCGGCCGCCGCCGTGATCGGCAACGGCAATGTCGCGCTCGATGTCGCGCGCATCCTTTCCAAGACCAGGGCCGAATTCGCCGCGTCCGACATCGTCGGCCACGCGCTCGACGCGCTGGAGGGATCGGCGATCCGGTCGATCCACATTCTCGGCCGGCGCGGGCCCCACCAGATCGCGATGACGCCCAAGGAGCTCGGCGAGCTCGGCCAGCTCGAGGATGCCGTACCGGGGGTCGATCCCGCCGATTTCCCGCCCGAGATGGACGATGCGCTGCTCGAGCCGGGGCTCAGGAAATCGGTGAGCCACCTGCGCGCGTTCGCCAGCCTGCCGGAGGGCAAGCGCAAGCGCATCTTCTTCGATTTCTTCGCCAGGCCGCTCGCGGTCGAGGGCGACGGCAAGGTCGCGCGGCTGATCGTCGAGAAGACGATGCTCGACGAGCGCAAGGCCGCGGTCGGTACCGGCGAGACCTATGAAATCCCGTGCGGCCTGATCGTCACCTGCATCGGCTATCAGACGCCGCCGATCGACGGTGTGCCCTATGAGGCCGATCTCGGCCGTTTCGCCAATTCGGGCGGCGTGATCGGCGGCGGGCTCTATTGCGTCGGCTGGGCGCGGCGCGGGCCGACCGGCACGATCGGCACCAACCGTCCCGACGGTTATGAGATCGCGGAGAAGATCGCGGCGGATCTCGGCGGCGATGGCGACAGCGGCAAGGCCGGGCGGGGCGGACTCGATCGGCTGCTCGAGGACCGCGGCGTCGATCTCGTCACCTTCCGCGACTGGCAGCGGATCGAGGCGGCCGAGGCGGCGCGCGCCCGCGCCGGCAGCCCGCGCGAGAAATTCGTCGCCGTCGCCGAGCTATTGGGCGCGCGGGGACGGTGAACGTCCTGCCGCTCCGCCATTGCCAAGCGGGGCCCGCGCCTTATAGCCTCGCCGCCATTCACGGTTCGAGGGGATCATGAGCGGCCACGTCTTCGTCAGCCACGGCTCCGATGACAGCGCGGAGGCCAATGGCCTTGCCGCGCTGATCGAATCGAAGGGCATCAAGGCCTGGATCGCGCCCCGCGACGTGCGCCCCGGCCAGGATTATTCCGAGCAGCTCCAGGCGGCGATCGAAGGCTGCGCCGCCTTCGTCGTGCTGGTGTCGGACAAGGCCAACAAATCGCCCTTCGTGCGCGCCGAGACCGAAATGGCCTTTTCGACCTCGAAACCGATCTTCCCGGTGCGGATGAACGACATCCAGCCGGCGGCGGGCCTCGCCTTCTTCCTCAAGATCCGGCACTGGACCGACGCCTTCGGGGCCGAGCGCGACGCCAATGTCGCGCGCCTGATGCGCGAGCTGCAAACGCTGACCGGCGCGGCGCCGGATCCGGCACCGACGCCGGCGCCATCGCCCGCGCCGTCGCCGTCGCCACCACAGGCGCCGGCGCGGTTCGCCGCGGTCGCCGCGCCGCCGGCCGCGGCGGTGCGCGAGCCGTTGCCCGCCGACACCAGCCTGATCGAAGCCGCGGTCGGCCGGAACGCCGCTTATTTCCTCAAGCACTGGCGGCAGATGGACGCCCGGAATTCGTCTTATTCCTGGAACTGGGCGGCCTGCCTCCTCAACCTGTTCTGGTTCGCCTATCGCAAGATGTGGTGGCCGTTGATCGGCTTTTTCGTCCTGTTCCTGATGCTCGGTCTTGTCGGGCTCGCCGGGGCGGCCGCTGGGAAGGTGACCCTCCTCATCCAGATCGGCTTCACGTTCGTGACCGGCGGCTATGGCAATCGCTGGTATCGCAACCAGACCGAGCGGCTCGTCCAGCAGACCGCGGGGATGAGCCCGCCCGAGGCGCTCGATTGGGTGCGTCCGCGCGGCGGCGTTTCGGTGCCCGCGCTCGTGGTGATGATCGTCTTCGCGGTGCTCGTCAGCCTGCTTGCGCTCGTCGGCGCGGTCACGGCCATGCGCCTGAAGCAGCAGGCGAACCCGCTCGATCAGGGTCTCTATCGCAATGACGGCGGCAAGCCGCCGCCCGATACGGACGGGCAGGAAACGCCGCCCGCTTATTGAGCGGCTTGATCATCGTCCAAGCCCTCCCTATAGACGCCCGGCCCCGCCGGCCCCTGGACGTAAGATCAAGGGCCGCGCGTTTCGGTCGGGGAGTAGCTCAGCCTGGTAGAGCACTGTCTTCGGGAGGCAGGGGCCGGAGGTTCGAATCCTCTCTCCCCGACCAGTTTCGTTTGAAAAGGACGCGTGGCGTCCTTTTCAAACGAACCTCCGCCGGAACCGGCCGCCCCCTCAACCCGCGTCTCTTCCGAAACACCGAGCAGATGCTTCCGGATCTTCCCCGCCGACGTACGCGGGAACCCTGTCACGAATTCGAACCGCGCCGGCACCTTGTAGGCCGCCAGCCGCGCCCGGCAGTGAGCGGCGAGTTCATCGCGATCCGCCCGCGCACCGTCGGCGAGCTGGATGAAGGCGTGGCCGACCTCGCCCCATTGCGGATCGCTCGCGCCGATGACAGCGACGTCCGTCACCGCCGGATGAGCGGCCAGCACATTCTCGACCTCGGCCGGATAGACGTTGGCCCCGCCCGAGATGAACATGTCCTTCCTGCGGCCGACGACGTAGTAGAAACCTTCGGCATCCCGCCGCGCGAGATCGCCCGACTGGAGCCAGCCGTCCGCGGTGAAGGCGGCGCGCGTCGCTTCGGGGTTGCGCCAATAGCCGGGGGTGACGCCGGGCCCGGCGAAGAGCAGGTCGCCGACCGCGCCGTCGGGAAGTTCGCGGCCTGCGTCGTCGACGATCCGGACGCTGCACAAAAGCTGCGGCTTGCCGACCGATCCGATCCTGTCCCAGGCGTCGGCGGGGTCCATCAGGAAGGCGGTCGGCCCGGTCTCCGTCATCCCCATGCCGTTGCACACCCGCACGCCGAGGCCGCGGCAGGCGAGCGCGGTCGCATCCGGCAGCGGCGCGCCGCCGCAGCCCCAGTGGCGGACGTGATCGAGCGGCGCGGCGGTGAAGGCCGGATCGGCGAGCAGCGCCCGATAGACGGTCGGCACCGCGAAGAAGGTGTCGATCCGGCGCGCGGCGAACAGCGCCGCCAGCGCCGCCGGATCGAACCCTGGGAGCACGATGACCCGTCCGCCGGCGATCAACGTCGGCAGCGCGTGGAGGTTGATCCCGGCGGTGTGGAAATGGGGGAGGAAGGAGACGGTCGTGTCGCTGGCGTTGATCCCGGCCGCCGACGTGATGTTGACGTAATTGGCGAGCGCCATCCGGTAGGTGCAGATCACGCCCTTGGGCCGCCCGGTCGTTCCCGACGTGTAGATCAGATACCAGGTGTCGGCGGCCGGCCAGTGCGGCCGCGCGGTGATGGGCGCGACGGCGGCGAGCGCGGCCTCGTAATCCGCCTCGAGCGACAGGAGCGGCGGCGGATCGGCGAGCCGGGCGACGACGCCGGTGTCCTCATCGCCGGCGACGAGCAGGGCCGGGGCGCAATCGGCGATCAGCGGATCGAGCTCGGCCGCCGGCATCCGCCAGTTGAGCGGAACCAGGATCGCGCCGAGCCTGGCGCAGGCGAAGAGCAGCTCGAAGAACTCGATCCGGTTGCGGCTCAGGATCGCGACCCGATCGCCCTCGCCAATGCCCCGCATGGCCAGCATCGCCGCCGCCCGCCCGGCGCGCGCGTCGAGCGCGGCATAGGTCGATGTCCGCCCCGACATCCCATCCTCCAGGGCGACCGCCGCCGGGTTCAGCCGGGCGCGCTTGGCGAGCAGATCGGGGATTTCGGCGATCATCGCGCGGTCAATCCCTCGGACACGAGATCGATCGCACGATCGGCCACGTCGGCGGGGCTCATATCCTCGTTCCAGATGCCGTAGCGCATGCCCAGGAACACGCTCATTCCGATCAGCGCCCAGGCGCGCAGCTCGTCCGGGCCCTCGGCAATCTCGCCGCGCGTCCGCGCCGCGGCGAGATTGCGGGCATAGCCGGCCGCGAAGGTGCGATAATGTTCGCGATAGACGTCCTCGGCGACGAACTGCGCCTCCTCGATGATCCGATAGAGCTCGGGATGCTGGCGGGTGAAGGCGATGAAGGCGGCAAGGCCGATCCGCTCGGCCGCGATGCGGTCGCCGGCATCGCGCACCGCTTCGGCGACATGGCTGCGGACCGCGTGGCTCATGTCGCGCACCAGCGCGCGGAACAGCTCCTCCTTGCTCTCGAAATAGGTGTAGAACGTGCCGAGCGCGACGCCGGCGCGGCCGGTGATTCCGGTGATCGCCGCCTCGTGATAGCCGCGCGCGCCGAACTCCTGCGCCGCCGCCTCGAGCAGCTTGCGGACGGTTCGTCGTCCGCGCTCGGTGCGCGGCGCCTTGTCGGCCGAGACGGCGGCCTGCCCCATGTCGTTCATCCGCTCTCTCCCACGTTGAACCTGAACCGGCTCTCAATTTTTCGCAAGCTGGAGAGGATGCGGGTGGGCGAAGCGCCCGTCATTAAACTTGAATATTGACTCAAGTTTCAAATTAGAGCAGAAGCGCGCCACTCAGAACCCCGACCAACGGGGCCCTAAGACGGATCGGGGAGGATTTTTGGCGGAGTTCACCGCTTCGGACGGGGCGCGGATCGCCTATCGCGACGTCGGGCGCGGCACGCCGATCGTGCTGCTCCACGGGCTGATGGCGCATGCCGGGTTCTTCGCGAAGCAGGCGCCGCTCGCCGACCGGTTCCGGCTCGTCTCGATCGACCTGCGCGGCCATGGCGGCTCGGCCGGGGCCGGCGGCCAAGCAAGCGTGGAGCGAATCGCCGCCGACGTCGCCGAACTCGCCGTCGCGCTCGACCTCGATGGCGCGATCGGCGTCGGCTGGTCGCTTGGCGCGACCGTGCTCTGGCATGTCCTCGCGGGGTCGGCCGGTGCCCGTTTCGCCGGCGCCGTGGTCGTCGATATGACCGCGCGGGTCCGCAATGACGACGAATGGGATCTGGGCCTTTCCAGCGAAGCCTGCGAGGCGCGCAGCGCCGCGATCGAGAGCGATTTCGACAGTTTCGCGCGCGCCGCCGGCGAAGCGATCTTCGCCCAGCCGGTCAGCCCGGAGCATCGCGGCCTTGCCGATTGGGCCGCGCGCGAATTCGCCGCCAACGATGCCGCTGCGATCGGCGCGGTCTGGGAGAGCCTGGTGCGCCAGGATGTGCGCGCCTTGCTCGCCGGAATCCGCCATCCGACTTTGATCGTCCATGGGGCCAAAAGCCAGCTCTACGGCGCCGACACCGCCGACCATCTCGTCGCCGCGCTGCCGCAGGCGCGCGCCGTCCGCTTCGACGGATCGGGCCACGCGCCCCATCTCGAGGAACCCGAATTGTTCAACCGCACGATCGAGGCCTTCGCGGCGCGCCTGACGCGCGCCGCCTTGCCTCAGGATATATGAGGAGAGACGCCATGAAGACCCACAACGCCTGGATGATCGGCACCGCCATCGCCGCGATCACCGCCGCCACCCCCGCCGCCGCGCAGGAGCAGCAGGCGTCCGTGACCGATGCCGCCGCGACCGATCAGGACAGCGCGACGCAGGACATCGTCGTCACCGCCCGGCGCACCGAGGAGAATCTCCAGCGCGTGCCCGCGTCGGTTTCGGCGTTCAACGCGCAGGCGCTCGATCGCATCCAGGCGACCGACACGACCGGCCTTCAGGGCGCCGTCCCCAATCTCAATATCGTCCAGGGCCGTGGCTCGTCCGATGCGACCAACATCTACATCCGCGGCATCGGCCAGCCCGACGCGCTCCAGACCTTCGATCCGGCGGTCGGCTTCTACGTCGACGGCGTCTATTACAGCCGCATCCGCGGCACCCAGCTCGACCTGCTCGATCTCGCCCGCGTCGAAGTGCTGCGCGGGCCGCAGGGCACGCTTTACGGCAAGAACACGATCGGCGGCGCGATCAGCGTCGTCACCCAGCGCCCCGGCGACGAATGGCACGGCAGCGTCACCGCGACGGTCGGCGATTATGGCGAGTTCGATCTGCGCGGCTCGGTTTCCGGCCCGCTGAGCGACACCGTCGGCATCGGCATCGCCGCGCTCCACGCCCAGCACGGCAATTATGTCGATGACGAAGTGCTCGACCGTGGGTACAACAACAAGAACACCGAGGCCTATCGCGCGCGCCTCGCCTTCACCCCGTCGAGCCGGTTCCGGCTGGACATCATCGGCGATTACACCCGCGACGACGCGCACCTCAACGTGGGCCAGCCGCTCAATTCGCTGACCGACCTGTTCGGACTGCCGCTGCTGACGCTGCCGACCAACCCCAGTGATTACGATTTCACCGCCCGGACCACGCCGGGCCTGCCCAATTCGACCAAGCTTCGGCATTGGGGCCTTTCGGCCAACATGGCGTTCGATCTCACCGACACGCTGACGCTTCGGTCGATCACCGCCTATCGCGATCTCAAGACCGACGATTATATCGACATCGACGCGACCCAGCTCGAGGTCGGCGACGTCTTCGTCGGTGTCGATCAGAACCAGCTCAGCCAGGAATTCCAGCTCAACTACAATTCGGGGCCGGTCCAGGCGGTCGGCGGCCTTTATTATCTGCGCGAGCATATCACCTCGCACCAGGAGGCCTATGCCGACGACCTCATCGGTCCGCTGCTCGGCAACCCGACCTTCCTGAGAACGATCGACGATGATCTCGTCACCAACAGTTACGCCGCTTATGCGAACCTGAGCTATGAGGTGATACCGGACCTCCGGCTGGCGGTCGGCGCGCGCTACACGCACGAGAGCAAGGATTATTTCCGCACCACCTCGACCTTCTCGTCGAGCCCGCTGCTGACCAGCGTCGCGCCCTTCGTCTACGCGCCCGACGACAGCTGGGACGATTTCTCGCCGATGGCCTCGATCGACTATCGGTTCAGCCCGAACGTGATGGTCTATGCCCGCGTGGCGCGCGGCTTCAAGTCGGGCGGCTTCAACGGCCGCGCCAACACCCTCGGCGATGCGACCGAATATGATCCGGAGACGGTGACCTCCTACGAGGCCGGCATCCGCTCGACCATCGCCGGGCAGCTCAGGCTCAACCTCACCGGCTTCTACAACGACTATAAGGATTTCCAGGCACGCGTCGCCGGCACCGGCCTCGATCAGAACGGACTGCCGCTGCCGACATTGGGCGTCATCAACGCCGGCGTCCTCCATATCAGCGGCGCCGAGCTGGAAGCCTCGTGGACGCCGGTCCACGGCCTGCTGCTCGACAGCCAGATCGGCTATCTCGACGCCAATTACAAAGTGTTCGACGACGATCGCTTCCCGAACGGCAGCCGCGCCTTCCAGACGCCGGCCTTCGCGCCGCACTGGACGATGCGCTTCGGCGGCCAGTATGAGGCCGATCTCGGCAGTGCCGGGCACCTCGTCTTCGGCGGCCAGGCGCGCTATCGCTCGACCCAGGCGCTGGCGATCGACAACACTTTGATCGTCGGCGCCGTCGGCACGACGACGCGGATCGACGGGCTGTTCCAGGGCGGTTACTGGCTGTTCGACGCGCGCGTCGAATGGCAGAGCCCCAGCCGGCGCTACAGCATCGGCATCTATGGACAGAATCTCGGCGACGAGGTGTACAAGACCGATGGCCAGGAATTCTCGTCGATCGGCAATATCCGCACCGCTTATTACGGCGCGCCCAGGACCTGGTTCGTGCGCGGCACGATCCGCTTCTAGGGCGCGCGCATGACCGGCGCAGCGATGGCATCGCCGGCACGGACGCGCTCACCCGCGCTCGTGCTGGCGATGCTGCTCCTCGTCTATACGTTCAACTTCCTCGACCGGCAGATCCTCGGCATCCTCGCCGCGCCGATCAAGCATGACCTTCACCTCACCGATGCCGAATTCGGCGCGATCGGCGGGCTCGCCTTCGCGCTCCTTTATTCGGTGCTTGGCCTGCCGCTCGCCTATCTCGCCGATCGCACCCGCCGCAGCGCGGTGATCGCCGGCAGCCTGGCGTTGTGGAGCGCCTTCACCGGCCTGTGCGGGATCGCGACGGGCTATTGGTCACTGTTCCTGTGCCGGCTTGGCGTCGGCGTCGGCGAGGCGGGGGGCGTCGCGCCCTCTTATGCGCTGATCGCCGATTATTTCCCGCCGGAACGCCGCGCCCGGGCGCTCGCCATCTATTCGCTCGGCATCCCAATCGGGCTTGCCGGCGGCACCCTGCTCGGCGCCTATATCGCGGCGCTGATCGATTGGCGCACCGCGTTCGTCGTTATGGGTGTCGCCGGAATCGTCTGCGCGCCGGTCTTCGTCTGGCTGGTGCGCGATCGCCCGCGCGCCGCCGCCGCGTCGATGCGCGCGCCGATCGCCACGGTCTTCCCGCTGCTCGCGCGCAAGCCGAGCTTCTGGCTGATGGCCTTCGCCGCCTCGTTCAGCTCGCTGTGCGGCTACGGCCTCGCCTTGTGGACCCCCTCGGTGCTGATGCGGAGCTTCGGCTTCGATCTCATCACGACCGGCCAGTTCATGGCCTCGCTGCTGCTGATCGGCGGGACGGCCGGCGTCTTCGCGGGCGGCTGGCTCGCGGATCGGCTGGGGCGGAGCGATCGCGGCTGGTATGCGAAGCTGCCCGCCTTCGCCTGGCTCGTCACCTTCCCGAGCTTCGCGATCGGCCTGCTGGCGCCTTCGCCCTGGATCGCCTGGCCGCTGCTGCTCATCCCCAACGCGCTCAACATCCTGTGGCTCGGGCCGGTGACCACGGCGGTGCAGCATCTCGTTCCCACCCATATGCGCGCGACCGCATCGGGCAGCTTCCTGTTCATCAACAATCTGATCGGGCTCGGCGTCGGGCCGCTGTTGATGGGGGCGATTTCGGACCAGCTCAAGGCGCACTACGGCACCGAATCGCTGCGCTACGCCGCCGTCTCCTGCCTCGGCTTCTATCTCCTCGCCGCTTTGCTCGCCTTGCGCGCGGTGAAGGCGCTCCGGCGCGACTGGCAGGACGATTGAGCGCGATTCCCCGGTCATGACAGCGCAATGCGGCGGGCGTATAGCGGGGATGCAGGGGTGGGCCTTTGTCGAGGAGAGTGTATCATGGGTATCTTCAGCAGCATCAAGAATGCGATTTTCGGCCACCCAGCGGCCGCCGCGACGCCGGCCCAGGCACCCGCCGCCGCTCCGGCCGGCCAGCAGGCGCAAGCCCAGGCGTCGCCGCAGCCGCAGCCCGCGCAGCCGGTCGACGTGGGCGCGGTGCTCGCCCAGATCGCTCAGTCCAAGGGCAATCCGGCGCTCAACTATCAAAGCTCGATCGTCGATCTGATGAAGCTGCTCGATCTCGATTCGAGCCTCTCGAACCGCGAACAGCTCGCCACGGAATTGGGATATACCGGCGCCAAGGACGGCAGCGCCGAGATGAACATCTGGCTCCACCGCAAGGTGATGGAGCAGCTCGCGGCCAGCGGCGGGCATGTCCCCGACAGCCTAAAGCATTAGACCCTTTCGGCGGCCGGTTCCGGCCGGCCGCCGCGCTCCAAATTTTATTTGCCGTGATTTCCGAGTCGCCGAATGAAGTCCATCCGGCTCGAAATCACTACGTCGCGAAGCTTGGGTCGAGGCGGTAGGCCTTCCTGAGCAGAGCCGGCCAGGCGAGCATGTTGGCGCCGGCCTTGAGGCTGGCCTTGCCCTGCTGTGCGGTGACTTCCGGCGCGCCCTGGGGCGGGCGGTTGAGATCGTCTTCGCCGGCCGATAGCGCCTTCACCTGCGCTTCGCAGGCGCGCTCCAGGAAATAGATTTTGAGGAACGCCTCGCCGATCGTCTCGCCGAAGGCGAGGGTGCCGTGGTTCCTGAGGATCATCGCGCTCTTGCCGCCGAGATCGGCGACCAGCCGCTCGCGCTCGTCGAGATCGACCGCGAGCCCCTCATAATCGTGATAGGCGATCTCGTCGCGGATCAGCATCGCGGTCTGGGTCAGTGGCAAAAGCCCCTCGCGATGCGCGGCCACGGCCTGGCCGTTGGGCGTATGGAGGTGGATTACCGCCTGCGCGTCTTCGCGCGCCATGTGCAGCGCCGAATGGATGGTGAAGCCGGCCGCATTGGTGATGAACGGCGTCGGATCGACCGCGCGCCCGCTCGTATCGACCTTGACCAGCGACGAGGCGGTCACCTCCTCGAACATGAGGTTGTAGGGGTTGAGCAGGAAATGGTGCTCCGGCCCCGGCACCCGCGCGGAGAGATGGGTGAAGATGAGATCGTCCCAGCCGAAAAAGGCGACGAGCCGGTAGGCGGCGGCGAGATCGAGGCGGACCCGCCATTCCTCGTCGCTCACCTGGCCCTTGAGCGAGGGGATCTCGACCGTGGCGAGGGCATGGGCATCCGCCAGACTCTGCGCGATCGCTTCGACACGTCCCATAAGGTCTCTCTCCTGCCTTTCGGTCCTTCTAGCCCTTCGCCGTCGGCGGCGCGACCCTGTCCGGATGGGCGGCGGCGAAGGAGGCGAGCGCCGTGGCCGCCGCATCCGCGCGGACCAGAATCGGGTAGGCGTCGAGCGGTGTCTCGAGCCGGCGCGCATTGTACATCTGCGGCACGAGGCACACGTCCGCCAGCGTCGGCGCGTCGCCGAACAGGAAGCGGCCGGCGCGCGCCGCGGCCAGCGCCTCCAGCCCGGCGAACCCTTCCGCGATCCAGTGGCGATACCAGTCGTCGCGCGCCGACTGATCGATGCCGAGCCGGGCGAGATATTTGAGAATCCTGAGGTTGTTCACCGGATGGATGTCGCAGGCGATGGCGAGCGCCAGCTCCAGCACATGGGCGCGGTCGATCGGGTCGGCCGGGATAAGGCGCGGTTCGGGATGGGTCGCGTCGAGCCAGTCGACGATCGCCAGGCTCTGCGTCAGCAGGCGCCCGTCCACCGCCAGCGCGGGGACAAGCCCGAGCGGGTTGGTCGCCTTGTAATCCTGGGCCTTCTGCTCGTCGGCGAGCAGGTTCACGGGCACCGGCTGGTAGGCGACGCCCTTGAGGTTGAGGGCGATTCGGACGCGGTAGCAGGCGGACGAGCGCCAGTAATCGTAGAGGACGGGCTGGGTCATGCCCGTTCGATAGCCGCCACGACGGTCCCGGATCAATCGATCCGGAGCCTTACGAAGGCCATCGCGCCGTTGGGATCGCCGGCATAGAGCGTCTCCAGCCCGCGCGGCACGAAGTTGAACGCCCACAAACCGCCAAGGCCGAAGCGCAGATGCGGCGCGATTCGGAAATCGCGGATCGCGCCCAATGAGACCTTGCCGACATTATAGGCGGGGCCATGATGGCCGAGCGCCGGGATCAGTTCGTTGTTCTCGGTCCATTCGGCGCGGCCGAACAGGGTCCACGGGCCGAGCCCGGCGGCGCTTTCGAAGGCGAGCGCGTCGAGATTCGCGCCCTCCGTCGAGCGGCGTCCCCAGGCGAGCGTGGAAGACAACCAGCCGTCCCGACCCAAAGGCCTCGTGTAGATCGCGCTCGCCGACCAGCGCGTCTGATTCTCGCCCGGCTCGAGCTGCTCGGGCGCGACGAAATGGCCCCAGCTCGCCTGGAGCGAGAGCGTGCGCGCCGGGTTCCACGAGATGCGCGCCGCGGTCGAATCGAGCGGCCCCGTCTCGATGTCCCAGCGATGCTGGTCCGGCTCGCGCGCGTTGAATCGCGAGGCCTCGATCTTGACATTGCCCAGCACCGCGCCGGCGGTCAGCACGCCGAAGCTGATATGGGTGGAATCGAGCCAGTGATGGGTGATCGGCGCTTCGGGCGAATCCATGATCGACTGGCGGTGCATGAAGGCGGGCGGGCCGAAGGCCGGCTCGCCGGGAAGGCCGCCATAGACGTAGAGGCTCGCGCGGCGCGACAGGCGTAGCGAGTAGCTCGCCGACAATTCCATGAACAGGTCGTGGGGGTGCTGGCGATCGACCAGCGGCGTCGTCCCGTCCGCCGTCTCGCCGCTGGCGAGCAGCAGCGGATAGCCCCTCGCGCCCATCAGCGGATCGGGGCTCAGCATCGCGCGGAATTGCACCACGCTCCCGTCGGCGAAGCCGCGCCGCGCCATGCCCATGACCATGCCGGAAACGAAGCCGCGTTCATCGCCGCGCGGGCCTTCCTGCCAGTCATAGACGCCGTTGAGATCGGCATGCGCCATCAGCATCCAGTCGCCGGCCATGACGTGGATGCCGTCATGGCGCGAGGCATCGGGCTGCCAGGCGGTGCCGGAGGCCTCCCGGCTCATCGGATAGGGGCCGAGCGCGGTCGGCATGGCCATGTCGTGCGGAGCCATTGCCTCGTGGTTCATGGGTGTCGCTGCCGCCGGCATGTCCATGCCCGACATGTCGTGGCCCTGATGCTGCGCCCGGACGGCGGCAGGAACGGCGAGCGCCGCCATTGCCAATGGCCAGAGCTTCATTTCGTGCTGCGTTCCAGCAATTCGATCAGCTCGCCGGCCTTGCGGCGCTGTTCGTTCTGGTCGCCGGCGACGATCGCCGATTCGATGCAATGGCCGAGATGGTCTCGGAGCATCTCCGTCTCGACCTTCGCAAGCGCGGCGCGGACGGCGCGGAGCTGGGTCAGCACGTCGATGCAATAGCGATCGTCCTCGATCATCCGGGTGATGCCGCGCACCTGCCCTTCGATCCTGCTCAGGCGGTTGAGCAGCTTAGGCTTATTGTCGCGTTTCATTCCCGCTCCATCCGCGTCCGTGGCCCACTTGAATTATACCAGACGGGGGTATATGTCAATATACCCACATCGGGTATTTGAGCTCTCGGCAAGAGGACAGGCAATGGCAGGCGAAGCCAGGAAGGCGATTCTCTACCGGATGGTGATGCCGGAACATGTCTGTCCCTATGGCCTCAAGGCGCTCGACCTGCTGCGGCGCAAGGGCTTCACGGTCGAGGACCGTTGGTTGAGGACGCGCGCCGAGACCGACGCCTTCAAGGCCGATCACGGTGTCGAGACGACGCCGCAGACCTTCATCGGCGGCGCGCGGATCGGCGGCTATGACGATCTCAGGCGCTATTTCGGCAAAGCGGTGCGCGCGGCCGATACGGTCAGTTATCGGCCGGTGATCGCGGTCTTCGCGGTGGCGGCGCTGATGGCGCTGGCGGCGAGCTGGGCGGCCGCGGGCGCGCTGTTCATCGTCCAGACCGCCGAGTGGTTCATCGCCTTTTCGATGTGCATCCTCGCGCTGCTGAAGTTGCAGGACATCGAAAGCTTCTCGACGATGTTCCTCAATTACGATCTGCTCGCGCGCCGGTTCGTTCCCTATGCCTATGTCTATCCCTTCGCCGAGCTGCTCGCCGGCGTCCTGATGGCCGCGGGCGCGCTGATGTGGCTGTCGATCCCCGTCGCCCTGTTCATCGGCGGCATCGGCGCGGTTTCGGTGTTCAAGGCGGTCTATATCGATCGCCGCGCGCTCAAATGCGCGTGCGTGGGCGGCGGCAGCAACGTGCCGCTGGGCTTCGTCTCGCTGACCGAGAATCTGATGATGATCGCGATGGCCGCCTGGATGCTGCTCAAGCCGTCTTGAGCGGCGCGATCACGGCCCGAGATCGCCCTCGCGCGGGACATGCTGCGGGCGGGCGCGGTGGGGCAGGCCGAGCGCCTCGGCGACATCCTCGTCCCAGCCATAAGCGTCGAGCCGATAGCGGACGCGGCCGCCATCGACGAAGGCGGTGTGGTAAAGCAGGCGCACCGGAATCTGACGCGGCAGCCGCACGAAGCTCTCGCGCCCGGTGGCGCGGGCGCGGTGCCATTCGTCGAGCACGCCTTCGTCGCGCGCGATCATCTCGGCAAAGCCGAGCGCGTCGAATACCCGCACGCAGCCATGGCTGGAATGGCGCTCGTCCTGGCCGAACAGCGCCTTGGCCGGCGTGTCGTGCAGGTAGATGGCGTGATCGTTCTGGAGATCGAACTTGACCATGCCGAGCGAATTGCGCGGCCCCGAGGCCTGGATCAGCCAACCGTCCTTCCAGCTCATATGGTTGCGCCTGAGGTAGCCGGCGCCGTGGCGGGTCGCCTCGCCTTGGATCGAGCGCGGGATCGTCCAGGTCGGACTGGCGACAAGGCGGAAGAGCGGGGAGGCGAGTTGGGGCGTCTCGCGGCCCGGCTCGCCGGCGACGGTGCGGCGCGCATCGACCGCGCGGCCGTCGCGCCAGTAAGTGAGGGCGGTGGCGGCGGTGTTGACGTCGATCCGGGTGGCGGGCGGATCGCGCGGCAGCCAGCGCAGCCGCTCCAACGCCACCGCGAGCGTGCGCGCCCGCTCGAACGGTCCCTCGTTGAGCGCGGCCAGCGTCGCCGCGTCGATCACGCCGTCCTTGGTGAGGCCGTAATCCTCCTGGAGCTGGCGGACCGCATCGACGAGATCGGGCGTGTAGCGCCGGGGCGCCGCCGGCGGGGCCTGGACATAGCCGTTGGCGGCGAGCGCCGCGGCGATGGCGGGCAGGCGCGGGTCGGCCCCGCCGGGCCGCAGGTCGCTGCCGGCGGGAACGAGCGGCGGCCTTGTGCCGTGCGCCCGCGCGGTCGCGGCGGCATAAGCGTCGGCGAGCGCGCGATAGGCCTCGTCGCGCGGCGCCAGGCTTTCGAGCCAGTCGCCGACCTTGTTCTCCTGAAGCGCGCGCTGAAGGCCGGCGGCGAGATCGGGATCGGGCCGGTCGATCTCGTAGATCCGGTGGAGCCGCCTGGGATCGGCGCGTCCGTGCGCCAGCGCCGCCGCATAAGCGAGCGCCGCCCGGTTCAGCGCCGCCGGCGTGGGCGCATCGCCGATGCCGGCCAGATAATCGGCGGGATCGAGCCCGTGGCGATTGGCGCGACGGATCGCCGCGACGAGATCGCGGGTCGCCGCCGCCGTCCAGGTCGAACGCACGCCCGACGCACCGTTGCCTCCCGTCGGCGGCCCTTGGCCGGAACAGCCCGCCAAGGCCGCCAGAACGATCAATAATGGACCCAGGGCCCGCCCGCTCGAACGCACATACATGCCGGGCCAACGCGCATCGTGCCCGTGCGATCCGTAATATCCGATCGTCTTGCTTAAGCCTTGCTTAGGCTTTGACCGCGATAGGCGGCTCGAAAGGACCGATCGTGTGACCCGGGCTCAGCTCGCCATCCTGCCGCCTGCGGACGGCCGCAAGGCCGAGCGTCGCGTCGTCAATCTGGCGGCGCGGCTGCGCGAGCCCGGCGCCCGATTGGCCGACGTCGAGGTGCATAATCTTTCGGTCACCGGCTTCATGGCGCGCGGCGAGGCGCGGCTCGAGGTCGGCGATCCGATCTGGCTGAAAATGCCCGGCTTCGCGCCCGAGCCAGCCCGGGTGGTGTGGGTCGAGGGCGATCAGGCGGGCTTCGAATTCGCGACGCCGCTGCATCGCTCCACGGTCGAGATGCTCGCCGCCGCCGCCCGCAACGTCGCGGCGCCGAAGCGGATATTCGGCCCGCGGCCGAGAGGTTAATCGGGGCCGAAGCCCCGATATCGTAAAACTACGTTAGCTTCGCGTTAACCATTTCCGGTCATTCAGGTTCGGTAACGGGCTTCAGGGGGGAACGGGTGCCCACCATTTTGCGGGATCAGGCGCTGTCGAGCGCCACGGCCGGGACCGTGTCGAAGGAGGAAGCGGAGATCGCTTCCTTCATCATCGGCGACAGCGCGGCGATGACCGAGCTTCGCCGTCTGATCCGTCAGGTCGGGCCGAGCAACGCCTCCGTCCTCGTCACCGGCCCCTCGGGCAGCGGCAAGGAACTGGTCGCCCGCGCGATCCATCTCGCCAGCGGTCGCGCGGCGGCGCCACGGGTCGCGGTGAATTGCGGCGCGATCCCCCGCGAATTGCTCGAATCCGAATTGTTCGGCCATGAAAAGGGCAGCTTCACCGGCGCTCATGCCCAGCATCGCGGCCGCTTCGAGGAAGCCGATGGCGGCACCCTGTTCCTCGACGAGATCGGCGACATGCCGGCCGACATGCAGGTGAAGCTGCTGCGCGTGCTCGAGGAGCGCGTGGTGCAGCGCGTCGGCGGGCGCGGCCAGATCCCGGTCGACGTGCGGATCGTCGCGGCCACTCACCGCGACATCGAGCGCGCGATCGACGAGGGCCGCTTTCGCGAGGATCTTTTCTACCGCCTCGCCGTCTTTCCGATCGACATCCCGCCGCTCGCCGCGCGCGCCGAGGACGTGCCGATGCTCGCCCAGCATTTCGCCGGCCGGACGAAGGGCGTCGAGCGGGTGCGCTTCACCGCCGCGGCGCTCGATCGGCTCGCCCGCCACGACTGGCCGGGCAATGTGCGCGAACTCAAGAACCTGATCGAACGCGCCGGCATCCTCTTCGCCGGCCAGACGATCGGCGCCGAGCAGGTCGAAAGCCTGATGCTGCGCCGCGGCCGGGTCGGCGTCGTCGAACGCCGCGCCTTGTGGGAAGCGACCGACGCGATGGCGCCGGCCGCCGAGCCTGTCGAAGCGCCCGCGCTCGAGGCCGCGCCCGAAGTCGTCGCCGACAATATCGTCGTGCCGATCCGCAAGGGCATCGACACGTCGCAGCTCGCGCACGGCCAGCCCGTCGCGCTGCGCGACATGCTCGCCGAGATAGAACAGCGTTATATCCAGGAGGCGCTGGCCCTTTCCGGCGGCGTCGTCGCCGATGCGGCGCGCCTGCTCTCGCTCCAGCGCACGACGCTCATCGAAAAGATGCGGAAATATGAGGTGAGCGCCGCCTGAGCCCCGCCGCAGCTGGGAATGGCCGGGGCCCGTCTTCAGCGCGCCCGCTCGACGATCGCGGTCCAGGCGCTGGCGATCTCGCCAAGCTGCTGTCCGGCCCGGGCGATCGCATCGGCATCGTCGTCGCGGCACGCCTGGACGAGCGCGCGGCGCGCCTGGCGGTAGATGGCGGCGAGCCCGGTGGCGATCTCGCCGCCCTTCTCGAAATCGAGGCTGGTCTCGAGCCCGTTGAGGATGGCGAGCGCGCGCGACTGGCGCTGCGCGCGCTGCGACAGGTCGCGCCGGCGCACGGCGACGGTGAGCGCGTCGATCGCCTTGATCAGCTCGTCGAACATGATCTGGACCAGCCGGTGCGGGCTCGCCCCTTCGATCCGGCTTGCCAGATCGACGCTCTGATAGCGCGCGCGCGCGCCGAACTGCCCCCGTTGAACGTACATCTGCCTGATCCTTCTTACAAAACGCTACTGGACGGCGATCAGCCGTTATCGCCGCTGGTCCACATCTTCACCTGCTGGTCGAGATAGGCCTGGGTCGCCTTGAACGCGGACACCTGCTGGTTCATCGCGGTGAAGCTGGCGAGCAACTGGTTATAATATTGCTCGGAGCGCGCATCGAGCTTGGTCTGGTCGTCGGCAATCCGGTCGGCCTCGGCCTTGAGCCGATCCGAGGCGCTGTCGAAGGCGCCGCCGGAAGCGCGCAGCGAATCGCGGATCGACTGGAGCGCGCCGCCAAGGCCGGGATCGATCGTGATCGTCGCGCTCGACACCGCGCCCGAGACGCCGAGGATGAGGCCGACCGCATTCGATCCCGAGGGACCGATCAGGTTCGCGCCGGAGGATTTGAAGGCGACGCCGTCGATCATTCCCGTCGCGGGCGGACCCGGATCGACATTGGTCACCGTATAGGTTCCCGGCTTGACCCCGCTGACGCCGCTCTTGATCGTCAGGAACGGGCTCGAGCTCGACTGCGACGGGTTGAACAGGGCCTCGACGCCGTCCGGATTGTTCGCCAGCATGCTGGCGAGCTTGGTCGCATCGACGCCGAGCGTGCCGTCGCGATTGGTCTTGATCCCGATCTCGGCCAGCGTGTGCGGGCCATCGCCGCTGCTCGACAGCACCATCGTGGTGAGCTGCGAGAGCTGGCGCTGCATCTGCTGGACGCCGATGTCGCCGCGCAGCGGACCGGCGGTGCCGTCCGACGCGGGCTGGGTCGCCTCGTTGATCATCTGCTGGAGCTGGTTGAACGCCTCGACGAAGTCGCCCACCGCCTGCTGGATCGCGGCGGTCGGCCGGGTCACGCCCATCGTCACCGGCGCGTCCGGCGCGGCTTTCTTGAGCGTGATCTGCACGCCCGGGATGAGATCGTTGAAGCTGTTGGACGCCCGATGCACCTCGACCCCGTCGAGGCTGACGATCGCGTCCTGGGCGGCGACCTTGCTCTCCATGCCGCCGGCGATGTCGGGATCGTAGGCGAACCGCTCCAGCCCGGTCGCGGTGCCGCCCGCCACGCTCATCGTGAAGGCATTGGCCTCGCCGGTGGCGCCCTTGACGACCAGGCGCGCGCCGTTGGTGTCGGCGACGACGCTGGCGGTGACGCCGGCATTGGCCTTGTTGATCGACTGGGCGAGCCCGTCGAGGCTGTTGTTGTTCGCATCGATCAGGACATTGAAGGTGCCGGCGGCGGTGGTGATGGTGAGCGTCCCCGTGCCGACCGGCTGGGTGCGATCGGTCAGCGCGGCCGACGCCAGCGTCTGCGCCGTGGCGACCTGGTTCACCGTGATTGCCGCCGAAAGAGTGCCGATCCGGCTGCCGGCGAGCGCGGTCGCGGTCAGCACGCTGCTGTCCGACACGTCGGGCTGGCTGAACAAGGTGCCGCCGGAGATCAGCGAGCCAAGCGCGGAGGCGAAGCCGTCGATCGCGCTCGACATCTGGCCTAGCGCGGAGACTTTGGCGGTGTTCTTCGCTTCGCGCTGGTCGATCAGATCCTGCTGCGGCGCCTTCTGCGCGGCGGCGAGCTGGTTGACGAGGCCGTTGACGTCGAGCCCCGAGCCGGTGCCGAGCGCGGCAAGGATCGCGCTCGAGGCCGAGCTGGTCGTCGAGCCCGTCGTGCTGCTGGTGGTCGCTGGGGTGGTCGTCATGCGGCGTCCCTTTCGTCCTTTCGAAGAACGACCGGGCGCGGCGGAAATTTAGCGGAAAACGGGCGGAAAATTCAGTCCTTGAGCAATCGCAGCGCCTGCGCGCCGAGCCGCGACAACGCGCCGACCGCAAGCGCCGGATCGGACCTTATCCGGCCCGCGACGACAGCGCCGTCGATCCGCGGCGGCGGCGGTGGCGGCGCGGGTTGGGAGGGAGCGTCGGGAATCGCGTTACGCAGCTCCTCGGCGAGCTCGAGGAGCCAGCGGTCGACCTGCCCGCCATTGCGGCCGGCCTCGGCGATCAGCTCCTCGATCTCCCGGAGCGTGCGGCGCAGCCGGTCGGGATCTTCGTCCACCAGTTCCTCCCGCACGCCCAATGCGCGCTTTAACGAAAGGTAACGGCGGCGATGAGGAAACCTTAAGCCTCCGGACGACCGGTTGCGTCGAAGCGGGCACCGATGGGAACGTCGATCGCCGGCTGCGGCGTGCCGGAGGCGAGCGCGGTCTCCAGGTTGAAGACGAAGGCGAGGATCGTCGCCACCGCGAGGTACAGATCGTCGCGGATCACCTGGCCGGTGCGGCTGGTATAATAAAGCGCGCGGGTGAGCTGCGGGTAAGAGAGGATCGGCACCTGATTCTCGCCGGCGAGTTCGCGGATCGCCTCGGCGGTCGCGCCCCGGCCGCGCGCGACGACGACGGGCGCCCCGTCCTCGTTCGGCTTGTAGCGCAGCGCGACGGCGAAATGGGTCGGGTTGGTGAGCACCACCGTCGCCTCGGCGATCGCGCCCCGGGTCGATGCGCGCGCGACCTCGCGCTGGCGGCGGCGCAGCGCGCCCTTCGCCTCGGGCGAGCCCTCGGTCTGCTTATATTCGTCCTTCACCTCCTCGCGGGTCATGCGGAGGCGCCGGATGCGCTGGATGAACTGGGCCGGCACGTCGATCAGGGCGATGCCGGCGAGCGCGAGCGCCATCACCAGGACCGCGATCATGAAGGTGAAGCCGACATTGGTCAGCGCCGGCCGGATCTCACTCGCCGAAAGGCCGATCAGCGAGCGCGACTGGCTGACCAACAGCCAGATCCCGATCGAGCCGAGCACCAGCACCTTGGCGACCGACTTGCCGAGCTCGACCATGCCCTGCGACCCGAAGATTCGCTTCACGCCGGACAGCGGGTTGAGCTTCGCGCCGCGAAAGCCGATCGCGCCCGGGCGGAAGCCGAGCGAGCCGAGCATCGCCGGGGCGCCGACCGCCGCCGCGATGGTGATCCCGAACAGGGCGGCGAGCGGCAGCGCGACGGCGCTGAACAGGCGCCAGATCACCGCGCCGGGATCGAAATCCCTGAGATCCGCCGCGCCGAACGAGAGCCCGTCGGTCACCATGTTCTGGAGCGCGGTCATCATCATCGGTCCGACGAAGGCGATCCACAGCGCGCCGCCGAGCACGACGAGCGCGGTGCCGAGCTCGCGCGATTGGAGGACGTCGCCCTTTTCGGCGGCGTCCTTGCGCCGTTTCGGGGTTGGTGCCTCTGTCCTTTCCTGATCGGTATCAGCCATGGCCGAGCGCCAGTTGCCGGGCCTCGTCGAGGCCGGCGCGGATCGCGCCGAGCACGCCGTCGCCGATCAGCGGCGCGGCGATCGCCATCAGGACGACGCCGGCGAGCAGGGCGGCCGGAAAGCCGACCGCGAACAGGTTGAGCTGCGGCGCCGAGCGCGACAACATGCCCATGACGATCTGGACGAGCACGATCGCGAAGCCGACCGGCAGCGCGATCGACAGGCCCGCCGCGAACAGGGTCGAACCGAAATAGACGAGGCCGCGCACCGCCTCGGCGGAGAGCCAGGCATTGCCCGGCGGCAGCGCGCGATAGCTCTCCACGATCGAGGCGGCGAGCGCGAGATGCCCGCCGACCGCGAGGAACAGAAGGGTGCCGAAGATCGACAGGAATTGCGAAAGGACCGGGTTCTGCTGGCCGTTCATGGGATCCATCATCGCCGCGAAGCCGAGGCCCATCGTGTTGCCGATCAGCTCGCCGGCGACGAGCGCGGCGGAAAAGCCGATCTGGACCGCGAAGCCGATGGCGAGCCCCGCGAGCACCTCACCGGCGACCAGCATCACGCCCGCGATCGAGACGATCCCGTCCGCCGGCAGGTTGAAATGGGCGGCGCCGAGGCCCGGAATGCCGATCGCCAGCGCGATGACGAGGCGGAGCTGGACGGGCACGAAGGAGGCGCTGAAGATCGGCGCGGCGAAGAAGGCGGCGCCGGGGCGGATCATCGCGATCATCCAGAGCCACAACGTCGCCTCGACGCCCGCGAACCCCGCCGGCATCATCGCGTGAGCTCGGGGATCCGGGCGAAGATGTCCTGCGTGAAATCGGCGAGGAGCATCATGATCGCCCCGCCGAACAAGGCGAGGCAGATGGCGACGACGATCAGCTTCGGTACGAAGGTCAGCGTCTGCTCGTTGATCGAGGTCGCCGCCTGGACCATGCCGAGGACGAGACCGGCGATCAGCGCCGGGATCAGGATCGGTGCGCAGGCGAGCGCGAGAATCCACAGCGCCTGCTGCGCGACGCCGATGAAATAATCGGGCGAGTCCATGGCCGGCCGCCCCTCAGGTTCCGAACGACGCGGCGAGCGAGCCCATCGTCAGCGCCCAGCCGTCGACGAGGACGAACAAGAGCAGCTTGAATGGCATCGACACGATCGTCGGCGACAGCATCATCATGCCGAGCGCCATCAATGTCGACGACACGACGATGTCGATGACGAGGAACGGCAGGAAGATCAGGAAGCCGATCTCGAACGCGGTCTTCAATTCGCTGGTCACGTAGGCGGGCAGCAGGATCGAGAAGGGGACGGCCTCGCGCGAGCGGAAACGCTGGACACCGGCAAGGTTGGCGAACAGCTTGAGGTCGGTCTCGCGGGTCTGGCGGATCATGAAGCCGTGCAATGCCGTGCCGGAGCGCGACACCGCCTCCTCGATGCTGATCTGGCCGTTGCCGTAGGGCGTGTAGGCGGTGGCGTTGATCTGATCGACCACCGGGCGCATCACGAACAGCGACAGGAACAGCGCGAGGCCGACGAGCACCTGGTTGGGCGGCGTCTGCTGGAGCCCGATCGCCTGCCGCAGGATCGACAGCACGATGATGATCCGGGTGAAGCTGGTCATCATCAGGAGGATCGACGGCAGCACCGTCAAGAGGCTCATCAGCAGCAGGATCTGCAGCGAGAGCGAGAGCGGGCGGCCGTTGCCGGCGATGGTGCTCATCGCGCGGTCGAGCGCGCCGGGCTGGCCGACGGTCGCGACCGGGGCCGCCGCCGACGCCGCGACGGGCGCCGCCGCCTGGGCGTGCGCCACGGCGGGCAGGAAGACGAGCAGGACGGCGAGCAGCGCAATCAGGATCAGCGCGATCCGCAATCCGCTCCGGAAGGCGAGGGCCTCAGCCATGGCTCTCGGTCTCCGGAACGGCTTCCGAGATGAGCTGGACCCCGCTGCGCGAGACCGCGACGAGAAGACGCTTGCCGCCGAACTCGACCACGGCAAGCCGGCCGGTCGCGCCCAGGGGCAGCGCGTCGACGAGCTTCACCGCGCGTTCGCGCTGGCCGAAGGTCATGCCCGGCTGCGCCTTGCGCCACAGCCAGAGCGCGCCATAAGCGAGCCCCGCGACCAGCGGCACGAGGATGACGAGCTTCAGGATATAGGCCGTCATCATTGGCGGCGCTCGACTCCGGTGACGGCGGCGGCGCCGTCGGCGGCGACGACTTCGACGACACGGATGCCGAAGCGGCCGTTGACCGTCACCACCTCGCCCTTGGCGATCAGCGTGCCGTTGGCCATGATGTCGAGCAGCTCATGCGATTGGCGATCGAGCTCGACGACGCTGCCTTCGGCAAGCTCCATCAGCTCGGACAGCTTCAATGCGGTGCTCCCGACCTCGACCGAGAGCCGGACCGGAATATCGGCAAGCATGCCGAAATTTCGCTTGCCGAGAACCGCCGCGTCCACGGCTTTGCCCTCGACGATCTCCTGACCCTCCTTCACGATGCCGACCTCCTCGTTTCCATTCGTTCGATCCTGAGCGCCGCGCGCCCGTCATGTTCGCCGATCGTGCCGACCGCGATCTTGCGCCCCTCGACGAGGAGCGGGACCAGCGACGGCAGCGTCACGGGGATCACGTCCCCGGCCTGGAGCTGCATCAGCTCCGAAAATGTGAGTTCCGGCCGCGCGAGCACGGTGCGCGCCGGAAAGCGGATCTCGCCGACGGCGGCGCCGAGACGGTCGTGCCACTCGCCGGCGGGCGCGGGCGCCTCGTCATGGACGCGCAGCAGCTCCTGCTCGACCGAGCGCAGCGCCGAGACCGGATAGACGATCTCGATCTGCGCCTCCTTGCCCGGCCAGGGCGTGATCGTGAAGCGGGTGACCGCGACCGGTTCGTCGGGGCGGACCAAAGCGGCGAAGCCGACATTGGTCTCGCGGGCACGAAGGCCCGCCTTGACCGGCACGATCTCGGCCCAGACCGTGGTGAGGCCCTCGATCACCTGCTCGGCGAGACGCGCGAGCAGGCTTTCCTCGGTCGCGGTGAATTCGCGGGCGCGCCCCGAGGCGATGTCGCCGGTGCCGCCATAGCGGGCATCGACGAGGCGCGAGATGAAGGCCGGCTCGATCGCGAGCATGATCGCGCCCTTGAGCGGCTTGAATGCATAAAGGCTGAGGCTGACGAACTCGGCCTGTTCGGCCTGCCAGTCGCCATAATTGCGGACATAAGCGGGTTCGGCGACGACCTTGGGCTTGGCCCGGGCGAACGGCTCGACGAGGCCGCGCAGCCGCTTCACCATGCGCTCGCTCATCCGGTCGAGCGCGGGCAGGGCCGACATCGGCCGCCCGCCCTCGCCGCCGAAGGCGAAGGCGCGCGCGCCGCCGGCGGCACTGCCGCCGGCGGACGCGCCCGGCGCCTCGCTCATCAGGGCCGAGATTTCTTCGCCGGAGAGGGTCGTTTTTTCGGTCATTGGGTGACGAAACTCGTGAAGTACACGTCGTCGATACCCCCGAACCCTTCCCGAATGGTTAACGCGCTGTTTATCGCGTTCTTTAACTGCTGGCGGAGCGCCTCCTTGCCCTGGATCGTGGTGAGCGCCACCGGATCCTGCTGGGAAAGCACCATGAGGACGGCCGATCGCACCGCCATGTCGTGGGTGTGGAGATTGTCGACGACATGCTCGTCATAATAGGTCGAGACGCCGACGCCGACCTGCACAAAGGCATCGCCGCCGCCCAGGTTCGAGGTGAAATTGCCCTCGAGCGGGACGTAGGTCGCCTTGAACACGCGCGGATCGACATGGCCGCGCCGCGCCCGTGCGCGCGCGGCCGCCGCGGTCGATTCGCTGATACCGTCGCGCACGACGAGCTGCGGCAGATTGGGATCCTCCTCCGCTTCGCCGCCACCCTGGTGGAACGGGCCCATGCCCATCGCATAAAGGCCGCCGGCAAAGCCGCCGCCGCCGACCACGATCAGGCCGACGAGGAGGATCAGGATCTTCTTCATCTTGCCGCCCTTCTTCCTGGCCGGCGGCGGGGTCTCGTTGGTGTCGCTCATTGCGGAGTCCTTTATGCGTAGCGTTCGGCGCGGCCGCCGCGGCGGGGCTGATCGTCAGCCCCGCTCCGACCGGCGGCATGATGCGCGGTTCTCAGGAAGACAGGCTCCCGGGCCGCCTCGTGACGGCGCGGGTCGCTGGACGCTTGCCCGCCGGAACCGCCGGCGAGGTCAACATGGGTTTCGGCGATACGCACGCCCTGCGCGCGCGCCTCGGCGACCAGCCGGGGCTGGGCATCGGCGACGATGCCGCGCGTCGTCTCGCTCTCGACGGTGAGGCGCACCGAGGTGCCGCGATCGCCCTGCGAGAGCTCTACGCGCATCTGGCCGAGCATTTCCGGATGGAGCTTGAAGCGCATCGGGGCATCACCGTCGGCGCTGGTCGCGATGTCGCGGGCGAGCCGATCGAGCCAGGCGCTGTCGCGGGCGAGATCGAGCTGATGGGTCATCACCCGATCGGCGATCGGCGTGTCCGCGGCCCCGGTTTTGCCGCCGGGCGTGGCGGCCGGATCGGGACCGGGATCGGCGATGGTCGCGAGCGCCGCCTGCACGGCCGCCATGGGATTGGCGGGCAGCGGCGCGGGCGGGGATGCCGGCGCGGCTGGCGCCGCCGGTTTGTCGGCCGGCGCGGTGGCGGTCGCTCCGGTTTGCTGCGGGGCCGGGCGATCGGGGGCGACCTGCGGTGCGGTGCGCGGCGTGGGCGCGGCGGCGGTCTCCGGCTTGGATTCGATATCGGCGGCATCCGAAGACGCGGCCGGCGCTTTCACGCTTGCCTTCTTGTCCGCCGGCTTGCCGGCCGGCATGTCGGCCACGAGCGCCGCCTGGACCGGCGCCTCGCCAGTCGCGGCAGCAGGTTGCGACGGCGGGAGCGCGCCGGGGAGAAGGAGAGGGGTGACGGGAACCTGCGGGAGGGAAGGCGCCGTCTGGTCCGGACGGCTGCGCGCCCTGGCGGGCTGACCGTCGGCTTTCGCGGGCGCGCCGGTCGTCTCGGCCACGGCGTCCGTTTTCGGCGTCGGTGCCGGCACTGGCGTGACCGTGACCGGGGCCGCGGTCTGCGCCTCGATCAAGGGCACGAGATCGGCGGATGTCGCATCCGGTCCAGCGGCGGCGGTGGCGGTGTCGTCGTCGCCATCGTCGTCCGATCCGTCGGTGGGTGTCGCCTTAGTGTCGTCACCGTCTTTCGCCGCCTCCGTTTTGCCCTGGACCGGGGCCGTGCGTCCGGTGATCGCCTGCTGGAGCGCGGCGATGAGGTCGGCGGGCGTCGCGGGCGTCGGCGCGGGAGTGGCGTCGGCGGCCTTGGGGGTGCCGATCGCGAGCAGGGTGGCGAAGGGCGAAGCGGCCGCCGCCTCGCCATCGGCCGGAGCCTTGCCGTCGCCGACGGGAATGCCCGCCGCGGGGCGCATGTTCGGAACCGAAGCCATCACATCGTGTCTCCATCGATAAGGCGCGCGCGGGGCCGGCCGCTGCGCAGCGGACGCCGCTCGGCGAGCGCCGTGGCGGCGTCGTAGGCGGCCTTTTGCAGTTTCTCCGCGCTTTCCTGGTCGCGCCGCGCGGCGACGCGCTCGCTTTCGCGGGCGATCGCGACCGAGCGCGCATTGTCGATCGAGCGGCCGAGGCCGATCCGCGCGGAATCGAGCCGCATCGCCAACTCGCCCATCTGCGCGAGCGACGCGCCGGTGCTTGGGCCGGCCATCGGCTTCAGCTCGCCGCGCATGCGCGCGAGCTTGGCATGATTGCTTTCGAGCAGTTGCACCTGGCCCGCGGCCTGCGCCGCGGCGGTGGCGGCCAGGCCGTGCTGGATCCGCCGCACCCGGGCGATGCGCGCGCGCTGCTGGACCACGCTCTTCATCGCATCAGCTCCTTGAGCAAGGTCAGCGATTCATCGAAGCTGATCCGCTCGGCCGGCGCCTGCTTCAGGAAATCGAGCAGTTCGGGACGGCGCACGATCGCCTCGTCGATCATCGGATCGCCGCCGGCGGCATAGGCGCCCATCAGGATGAGATCGCGATTCTCCTCGAACACCGACCAGAGCCGGCGGAAGGCAGCGGCTGCGGCGGCATGGTCCGGCGTCACGATGTCCGCCATCACGCGCGACAGCGAGCGGCCGACATCGATCGCCGGATAGACCGATTGTTCGGCAAGGCTGCGCGACAGGATGATGTGGCCGTCGACGATCGCGCGGGCGGCATCGACGATCGGGTCGTCGGTGTCGTCGCCATCGGCGAGCACGGTGTAGAGCGCGGTGATCGAGCCGCCGGTTTCGGCATCGGCGCCGGCGCGCTCGACGAGGCGCGGGATGAGCCCAAGCGCGGAGGGGGGATAGCCCTTCACCGTCGGCGGCTCGCCGAGCGACAGGCCGATCTCGCGCTGGGCGTGGGCGACCCGGGTGAGGCTGTCGACGAGGAGCAGAACCTTGAGGCCGCGCGCGCGGAAATCCTCGGCGATGGCGGTCGCCCGCATCGCCGCGCGCAGGCGCAGCAGCGGCGCGTGATCGGCCGGCACGGCGACGACCACGGACTTGGCGCGCACCTTTGGCGGCAGCTTGGTCGCCAGGAAATCGGAAACCTCGCGGCTGCGCTCGCCGATCAGGCCGACGACGATCACGTCGGCCTCGGCGCCGGCGATCATCTGGCCCATCAGCACCGATTTGCCGACGCCGGAGCCGGCGACGATCGCGATGCGCTGGCCGACGCCGGCGGTCAGCATGGCGTTGACGGCGCGGACGCCGATATCGAACTTCTCGGTAACGCGGGCGCGGTTGAGCGGGTTGCCGCGCCGACCGGCGATCGGCCATTTGTCGGCGGCACCGATCGGGCCGAGGCCGTCGAGCGGCTGGCCGAGCCCGTCGACGACGCGGCCGAGCAGGGCCGGGCCGACCTCGCACAGGCTGCCACCCGCATCTGGCTCGACGCGGGCGCCATTGGCGTAGGCGGCCTCGCCATCGAGCGCCATCAGCAGCGTACGCTCGCCACGAAAGCCCACCACCTCCGCGCGCGCGACATGGCCATCGGCGGTGGCGACGCGCGCGCCAGATCCGATCGGGCGGCCGAAGCCGGTCGCTTCCAGCATCAGTCCGTCATAGGCGGCGAGCCGACCGACCCGACGCGGGCCGTCGGCGCCGGCATGGACCGGTTCCACCAATTCGCGGGCCAGGGATGCGAGCCGGCTCATTTTGGCGCCGCCATCTTGTCGAGCTCGGCGCGCAGCCGCTCGAGGCGCACGACGGGACCGTCCTCGACCCAGCCATGGCCGGTTTCGAGCACGATGGTGCCGCGTTGCAGCGTCGGATCGGCGACGATCGCGATGTCGAGCGCGGCGGGCGCGAGCAATTCGGCGTCGTCGGGATGGACGCACAGCCTGGAAGGCTCGACATTCTCGCCGATCAGCGCCGCCGCCGCCTTGGCGCGCTCCAGCAGCATCATCGGATCGATCTCGACCTGGCCGATCACTTCGCGCACCAGCCGATCGACCGTCTCGGCGAGCAGCAGGGCGAGCGCATTGGTGGGCTCGGGCCGCAGCACCTCCAGCGATTCGGCGAGCCGCGCCATCGCGTCGCGCTCGGCGGCATATTCGAGGCCGGCGACGCGGCGCCCCTCGGCGATGCCGAGCTCATAAGGATCGGCGGGCGCGTGGACCGGCTCCGGCTCGTCGGCAAACCCGCCCGGCTCGAAATCGTTGGTCGCGCCGGGCATCGCGTCGCGCGCCCGGAAGGCGGCCTCGCTCCGATGCAGGACGAAGCTGCCGACGCTGGCCGCGCTCGCGGCCGATCCGCTTCGCAGCACCCTAGACATAGTCTTCGCCCCGGCCGGCGAGCATGATCGTCCCGGCGTCGGCAAGCCGGCGCGCCATGGCGAGCACCTCCTTCTGCGCGTCCTGGACCTCGGCGAGGCGCATCGGTCCGCGCGCCTCCATCTCGTCCTTGATCGAATCCGCGGCGCGGCTCGACATGCAGCCGAACATCTTGTCCTTGAGCTTCTCGTCGGCGCCCTTCAGCGCGACGATCAGCACCTCGTTGTCGACATTGCGTAGCAGCACGCCGAGATTCTTGTCGTCGAGGTCCATCAGATCCTCGAAGATGAACATCTCGTCCTCGATCCGCTGGGCGAGCGTCTTGTCGATCTTGCCGAGCGTGCGGATGATCCGCTGCTCCGATCCGGAACGCATATTGTTCATGATCTTGGCCGCCTCGGTCGCGCCGCCGCGCGTCGGCGCGGAGGTCGAGAAGGAGACCCGGCCGACCTCGCGGACCAGGATCCGCTCGAGCTCCTCCAGCGCCTCCGGAGTCACCGATTCAAGCCGGGCGACGCGGTAGATGACGTCGGGCTGCATGTCGCCGGGGAGGAGCTGGAGCACATCGGCCGCGATCGGCGGCTCGAGATGGGCGATGACCAGGGCCGCGATCTGCGGATGCTCCTGCTCGATCAGCGCCGCGATCGTCTTGGCGTCCATCCAGCGCAGCGCCTCGAGCGCGCGGCTGCGGGTCGGCGGCGTGATCCGGGCCAGCACGTTGCCGGCGCGCTCGGCGCCCAGCGCATGCTCCATCACGGCGCGGATGCGCGGCGCCGCGCCGAAGCCGATCGTCGTGCGCGCCCGGGTCTTTTCGAGGAAGGTGTGGAACACCGTCTCGACCTGATCCTCGGTCACGTCCGCGACGTTGAACATCGCCGATCCCAGATGCTGCACCTCATAAGGTTCGAGGTGGCTCAGGATTTCGGCGGCCTCGTTGTCGCCGAGCAGCATCAAGAGGATCGCCGCCGCCTCGCTCCCGTTGGGATCGACCAGCGCGGCGGCGCCAAGGGCGACGGTATCGACAGCTTCCATGTCCCTCAGGCTCCCTGCTTGGTGTCGTTGCGGATGAGATCGCGGACCACGAGCGCGGCGCGCGCCGGATCCTGGCGCACGAAGCCGCGGATCAGGGCGGCGCGCGCTTCATAGTCGCGGGTCGCCTCGATCATCTCGAGCGTGACCTTCATGTCGTTTTCGGTCCGCGAGCGATCGGCGAGCGCGCCGGCGATTTCGCCGCCCATATGGCCGCGCGTCGACTTATGCTCCTCGGCGCGCCTGGCCAGCGCGGTGCTCGCCTTCTTCAGCATCGGCCGGCCGATGCCGAACACGACCACCAGGGCGACCAGGATCGCGGTGGCATTGCGGACCGCCGGCCACACCCAGGAGGCCTCGTACCAGCTTGTCGCCGGCGTATCGGTGGTGGCGAAGGGGCGGGCATTGAGCGCGACCACGTCGCCGCGGGTCTGGTCGAAGCCGACCGCACCCTTCACGAGCTGCTCCAGCGCCTGCATTTCCTGCGCGCTGCGCGGGCGGCCGGTGTCGGGATTGCGGAGCGCGATCGCGACGGTGAGGCGCTTCAGCGTGCCGGTCTGCTGGCGGGTGACGGAAACCTCGCGGCCGACCGCGAAGTCGCGATTGACGTTTTCGCTGGTGCGGCCGCCATTCGCGGCGCTTGCCGCCGGCGCGCCGGCCGGAGTCGGGGTGATCGCGCCGCCGGGAGCCGCCGCGACCTGCGAAGCGGGAGGCGGGGTGTTGGAGAGCGCGCCGGGGATGCCGCCGGCAGAAGCGCCGCCGCCGGTCATGTCGCTGGTGCGCTGGGTCTGCTCGCTGGTGACCGCGGTCGCATTGGCCGGGAAGCCTTCGCGCGTCGACTGGACTTCCGAAAAATCCATCTCGGCATGCACTTCCGCGGTGAAATTGCCGGCGCCGAGCATCGGGGTCAGCAAATTGCCGATCGTCTGGCGGTAGCGATTCTCGACCTGGGCCTGGACCGCGAGCTGCTGCTCGCCGGCCTGGGTGGCGGCGTCGCCGCCGCTGCGCGACAGCAACTGGCCGTTCTGGTCGACCACCGAAACGCCGTCGGGCGAGAGGCCCGGCACCGACGAGGCGACGAGGTGGACGATCGCCTGGACCTGCGCGTCGGACAGCGTGCGGCCACCCTTCAGCGTCAGCATCACCGAGGCGGAGGGCTGGGATTGATCGCGAACGAAGACGCTCGGCGCCTCCACGGCGAGATGGATGCGCGCCGATTGCACCGCGTCGATCGCCTCGATCGTGCGGGCGAGATCGAGCTCGCGAGACGAGCGGATGCGCTCGCCCTCGACGGCGCGGCTGGCGCCCATCGGCATATTGTCGAGCGTGTCCTCGCCGCTCGGGCCGGACCGGGGCAGGCCCTGGCCGGCGAGCAGCATGCGCGCCTGGTAATATTGATCCTCCGGCACGTCGATCGTGCCGGTCGCCCGGTCGAGCGTGTAAGGGATGTTGGCCGTGCGAAGCGCCTCCACCAGCGGCGCCTTCTCCTCGTCGGCGAGGCCGGGGAAGAGCGCCCGGGTCGGCGCCGCGCTGAGCAGGCTCCAGATCAGGAAGCCGAGGCCGATGAGGCCGATGAAGCCGATCGCCGGCAAGCTCTTGGCCACCGCCGGCTGGGCGATGAAGTTGCGCGCGTTGCTGATCAGGCCGGTGGCGGTGAAGCCGCTGGCGGCGCTCGCCGGCGCGGGGCGCGGGACGGGCATCGAAAGATCGGGAGTGGTTGCGAGATCGCTCATATTACACCGGCATGCTCATGATGTCTTTGTAGGCGGTAAGGAGGCGGTTCCTGACTTGCAGGGTCGCCTCGAAACCGAGCGAAGCGCGCTGACGCGCGAGCATCACCGCGGCGATGTCGGTCGTCTCGCCGCGTTCGTAGGCGTCGCTCATCGCGTTGGCGCGGGAGTCGGCCTCGTTGACCTGGGAGAGCGCCCCGCGAAGGGCCGAGGCGAAGTCGCCGGGCTGGACCGCACCGGGCGCGCCGGGAAGGCCGGCGGCCGGGTTGGCTGCCTCGGGTCCGGCGGCGCGCTGGAGGGCGCTGTTGCGCTCCAGGATCTGGGCGCGCATCGCCATCAGGCGGCTTGCGTCGATGCCTTGCATCTCTCGTTCTCCTAGGCGGCCGCGGCGCGCATTTCGGCGAGCCGGTAGCGCAGGGTGCGTTCACTGATGCCGAGCCGTTCGGCGGCGCGGCTGCGATGGCCGCCGGTCTCGGCGAGCGCCTCGCGGATGATTTCGGCCTCGGCCGAGCGGGCGACCTCGGCGAGCGGACGCAGGCTCGCTTCGGCGGGCGCGCAGCGAACCGGATCGATGGCAAGCGCCTCGGCATCGATCCGCCCGCCCGTGCCGAGCAGCAGGGCGCGCTGGACGACATTGTCGAGTTCGCGCGCATTGCCGGGCCAGGCGTGGCGCATGAGGAGGTCGAGCGCCTCGGCGGTGGGAAAGCGGAACGGCGCGCCGGGCCGATAGTGACGCAGCAGCAGCGCCGCGGCGATCGCGCGCACATCGAGCCGACGCTGGCGCAGCGGCGCGAGCGCGACCGGCACGACGTTCAGCCGCCAGTAGAGGTCGGCGCGGAAGCGGCCTTCGGCCACCTCGCTGGCAAGATCGCGGTTGGCACAGGCGATGACCCGCACATCGACGCTCTCGGCCTTGATCGCGCCGACCGGGAGCACTTCGCGCTCCTGGAGCGCGCGCAGCAGCTTGGCCTGGAGCGCAAGCGGCAGATCGGCGATCTCGTCGAGCAGCAGCGTGCCGCCGTCGGCGGCGCGGAACAGCCCCTCGCCTTCCTGGCCGGCGCCGGTGAAGCTGCCCTTGCGATGACCGAACAGGATCGCCTCGAGCATGGTTTCAGGGAGCGCGGCACAGTTGACCGCGACGAACGGGCCGGCGGCGCGGCCCGAGCAGGCATGGATCGCGCGGGCGATCCCTTCCTTGCCGGTGCCGGTCTCGCCGAGGATCAGGACGGAGGCCTCGCTCGCGGCGATGCGGCGGACGAAGTCCATCAGCCGGGCGCTGACGGGTTCGCCGCAGGCGGGCAGGCCGCGCGGGCGGACGAGCTCGGCGACGAGCGCGTTGCCAAAGGCCATGTCGTCATAGCCGAAACGGATCAGGGTGGGCGCGTCCTCGGCGAGGACCAGCGCCGGATCGCCATCGCAATAGTCGATAAGGAGATCGCGGGCGCCGGCATGAGCAGCCTCGCGCGCGGCATAGACGGCTGGCGCTTCGGCGCGGTCGTCGCCTGCGTCGAAGAGCGTCGGCGCGAGGCCGGCTCCGCTCAGCCATGGGGCGAGCGCGGGATTGTCGTCCGCCGCTGCCCTGCTCAATGCGATCATGCGTTCACACCCCCGAATTCGGTCGCTCGAGACCAAGCAAGGGGCGTGCCAGATGGGCGGCAAACTTTTGCCGCTCTCGCGGAACGGGATGCGGGAGGCACGGGCGTCGGATCGCCGCCGGGCGCCGCGTCGGAAAACCGACGCTTCTAAACTGGCGAATTAAAGCCCGGCGGGGACTGGCCGTTAATGCTTCACGTGGCAGTCAGGGATCGACCCGGCCGCCCATGACGAGAGTGGGAAAGGAACCCAAAATGACTGTGATCAACACCAATACGTCTGCGCTGCGCGCGCAGAACGCGGGCCGGGTCGCGAATCAGGCCCTGCAGCAGGCGATGGAGCGTCTGTCGACCGGCAAGCGCATCAACACGTCGAAGGACGATGCGGCCGGCCTTGCCATCGCGAGCTCGATGACCTCGCAGATCCGCGGCATGAACCAGGCGATCCGCAACGCCAATGACGGCATCTCGTTCGCCCAGACGGCGGACGGCGCCCTCAACGAAGTCACCAACATGCTCCAGCGTATCCGCGAGCTGGCGGTGCAGAGCGCGAGCGGCACCTATTCCGACGACGACCGTGCGAACCTGCAGGCCGAAGTCGAGCAGCTCGGCGCCCAGATCGACGACATCGTCTCCAACACCAAGTTCAACGGCGTTGCGGTGTTTGGTTCGGCCGACGTGACCGTCGACATCCAGACCGGTTCGGGCTCGGCCGACCAGACGACCCTGACCGTGACCGGCTTCGACGTTTCCGACGCTTCGAGCGCGGACATCGGCGATGCCGCCGGTGCGACCACGGCCCTCGACGATGTCGATACCGCGCTCAAGGCGGTTGCCACGACCCGCGCCTCTTTGGGCGCCGGCCAGAGCCGCCTCGAGTCGGTGGTCAACAACCTGACCAACAACGTCACCAACCTCTCCGATGCGCGTTCGCGGATCGAGGACGCCGACTTCTCGGCCGAATCGACCAACCTCGCCAAGGCCCAGATCCTGAGCCAGGCGTCGACCGCGATGCTGGCCCAGGCCAATCAGAGCCAGGCGGGCGTTCTGAACCTGCTTCGCTAAGACCAACCAAAGGCAGCGAAGCCAAGCCCCGGTGCGGACACCCGCACCGGGGCTTCTTTTTAGGATGACGCTCATGCCGCGCGGGCGGCCTCGACGCGGTCCTGCCAGTCGATCACGGTGAGATAATTGGCGAGCCGGTTCTCCTCGAGCCGGCCGAGCAGCTTGTTCTCATGCCAGGGCAGGATGAGGGCGGTGAGATCGGGCGCCCAGGCGGCCCCGGTGTCGAAGACGATACCGAGACCGAACACCGCCGGGATCTCGGCGAAGGCGAGCGTCGCGCCGCGGCCGCGCGCTTCCTCCAGGAAATCCTCGACCGCGGTCATCACCCCGTTACGCGGCCCCCCTTCGTGCGTCGCCCAGGCGAAATCACCCATTCCGCGAAAGCCGCGGCCGGGAATGAGGGGCGCGCGACCGGGAATGGCGCCGGCATCGAAGCTGTGCGGATGGCGAAAGCCGGCCGGGATGCGATCGGGGGCGTAATACATGTCGCGCCGGGCGCAGGGCCAGGCGATGTCGTGGAGGAAGGCGAGCAAGGGCCTCCCGTCGCGGCGCGCGGCCACCTCGATCGCGGCGAGCTCGTGATAGACGGTGTACCAATTATGGTCGCCGTCGATCAGCCAGGCGTCGGCCGGCCCGCACCGCGCCAGGGCGGCAAGGCTCGCCTCGGCGATGTGATCGACCTCGGATCGCGTGGCGGCCCATTGGACGAATTCCGGCCTCGGGCTCGGATCGATGCTGGTGAGGCGGCCGCCCGCCGCCGCGGCATGATCGGCGAGAATCGTCGACATCCCGCCATATTCGGCGCCGATCTCGACAATCTCCTTCGCGCCGGCGATCGCCAGCGCCTCGACGATGAGGTCGGAGAATTCGGACATCGAATGGATCAGGAGATCGGGCATCAGGCGGCCTTTTGCAGCGCCACCCGATCCTTGAGGACGAGCGGCCGGAAGGTGAAGGCAAGGAGGTGCGGCGTGGCGCCGACCCCCTCGGGCGGCGGCGCCAGCAGCAGCGCGTCGGGCGTGCAGCGATAGAGGCCGGGCGCCTCCTCGCTCATGCCTTCGCGCACCGGGTGCGCCGGAACGGGCGCCGCGTCGAGTTCGCTCGCATGGGGACCGAAGGCGGCGACCGGATGGAAGGCGCATTCGTCGATCTGGACCCAGTCGCAGACCGCGCCGACATTGATGCCGACGGCGAAGCGGCCCGCGCCGACCGGCACGGTGGCCAGATAATAGCCGTCATGGGTGGCGTGCGCCTCGACCTCGATCATCGCCTGGCCGCGCGCGTCGGCGAGCATCACCGGCAGTTTCAGCGAGGTGGCGCGGAAATCCGCATTCCGAAGGTCGAGCCCGAAGCGGTTGGCGCCGAACAAGGCGAGCGCGCCCGGCAGCCCGTGCGGCTGGATCTCGCCGGGCAGGAACATCCGCTTGGCCTGGTTGAGATAGAACAGGCCGCGGCGACGCAGCCCTTCGCCCGCCTGGGCGACGTCGAGCAACTGGACGGCATCGTCGGTGCCGAGATTGACGTCGTGCTCGAACGCCTCGAGCAACGCGACCTCGTCGGCGTTCGGCAGGAAGAGGAGGCGGGCGAGCGCCGCCATCGCCATGCGCCGGCGGCAATCCGCGTCGTCGGATCGCGGCGCGCGCAGCACGCCCTTGGCGGGATCGCGCGCGAAGGCGACGCAGGCGTTCTGGACGCGATCGCGGATCGCATTTTGCGCGCCCTTGGCGCCGGCCCCCTTGCGGATCGGATCGCCGTTGGCGCCATAATCGACCACCGATCCCCGGGCGATCGTGCTGAGCTGCTCGACCACGGCGATCGGGCCGGACAAGGCATGGAGCGCGCGCACGTCGTGGTGGCGCGTGTCGAGAAAGCCCTTCTTGTCGAGCCCGCTCAGCGTCTCTTCGCGCAGCAGCAGGTAGCGGCCGGCGACATGAAGATCGAAGCGTTCGGCGAGGATCGGCGCGACATGGTTCTGGACCGTGCCATTATAGCCGAGGTCGACGAACATCACCGCATCGCCGCGCGCGACGCCGGCCGCGGCGAGATGCGCGAACAGGCGGTCGGCGAAGGCGCGGGAGCGCGCGACGATCTTCCGGACCGTCGCCGGCTTCATCGCCGCGCGGCCGAATCCGGCCTGCGTGTTCCCCATCGCGCGCGCTTCGTCGCGGGTGAGACCGAGCTGGCGCGCCAGCAATTCGACGCGCCCGTGCCGCGCCTGGCCGGCGAGATAGGCGCGGACCGATTCCTCGCCGGTGAAGGCGGCGCGGCGCGCGGTGAAGCGGCTGATCTCGGCGGTGGCCGGCATCGCTCCGGAGCAGGCCTCGAAGACCCGCGCCGGCAAATGGCCGTCGCGCAGCAGGAAGACCGGCTTCACCGGCCGGCCGGTGCGCGCGGCGATCTCCGCCGCTTCACCCTCGATCCAGGCCGAGAAGGCGTGGAGGACGGGGCCGAGGACGTCGTGGCCGAGCGCCCAGGCGGTATCGCCTTCGCCGCGCAGCGCGACGGCGGGGCGGTGCGGCTGGAAGGCGGGCACGTCCGCGCGGACGCGGCCGTCGATCATCGCCGCCGCCGCCGCCTCGAGCCGCAACCTTTGCTCGGCGGCAGGATCGAACTGGCGGAAATGGGCGGCGGCGATGCCGAGCGCGGCCGGCGCCTTCTGATCGGCCTCCGCATTGTCGCCGACATGAAGGGTGGCCGCCGCCGGGACGCCGAGCGCCGCGAGAACGGGCGCGAATAGCCCGGCCGCCTTGCCCTTGCCATAAGCGGAGGAGCAGAAGATGCGGTCGATCAGCGACAATATCTCGTCGCCCGCCGCCGCGCCGATCAGCGCGCGCAGTTGCTCTTCGCTCAGATAGGTGTCGCTGACGATGACGATCTGGAGGCCGCGCGCCTTGGCGTCGCGCATCAGCGCGACGGTCGGCGCGAAGGCGAAGCAGTGGCGCGCCTCGGCCGCGAGCTCGACCGCGACCGCGGCGTCGATGGCCGCATCGGAGGCGGCGGGCATCAGCGTGCGATAGATTTCGTCGATCGTCACTTCGGCGCGTTCTTCCGAGAACCAGGCGGCCTTGCGCGCCGCGCTCTCGGCGCGCGCGCGGGGCCAGCCGCCACCGCCGGCGATCGGCAGATCGGCGAAGACATCGTGCGGCGCCTGGGTGTTGCGCCAGATCAACGTGTCGAAACAGTCGAGCGAAAGCACGCGCAGGCCCGCCGGCGCGCGGTCCAGCAGGGCCGGCAGCTCGGCGGCGGTGACGGTGATTTTCATCGGCTCACTCCCAATCGCCGAGCGTGCCGCGCAATTTGTCGAGCGCGGCCTTCTTGATCTGGCAGACGCGCGCGGCGCCGACGCCGAGCGTCTGGCCGATCTCGTCGAGATTCATCTCCTCGACGAAGTAGAGCTGCAGCACCATCGCATCGCGTTCGGGAAGGGTGCGGATGCCGTTCGCGATCGCCTGCTTCAGGCGCTCGCGGTCGAGCCGCTCGTCGGCGCGTTCCTCGACATCGGCGAACCACATCGAATGATCCGAATAGACCTCGTCGATCGATTCCTGGTGGACGGCCTGGCTGTCGTCGACCATCGCGCGATAGCCGGCGGCGTCGAGGCCCATCTCGGCCGCCATCTCGTCCTCGCTCGGCGCGCGGCCGAAGCGGCCTTCGAGCCGGCGGCGGACGTCGGCGAGCGCGCGCCGCCGCGCCATCGCCGACCGGCAGATGAGCGCGTGGCGGCGCAGGTGATCGATCATCGCGCCGCGAATGCGGAGCGTCGCATAGGTCGCGAAGGCATGGCCGCGATCTTCGAAGCCGTTGGCGGATTCGACCAGGGCGACCATGCCGATCTGGACGAGATCCTCGACCTCGATCGCCGAGGCGACGCGGCCGTGGACGTGCCAGGCGATCTTGCGAACGAGCTGCATATGCGCCCGCACCAGCGCCTCCGGCGTCTGCGCCGGCCTGCGCCCATAAGTGGGCGCCGGATCGATGGCTTCAGCAAGCCCCATGCAAGGCCTCCATCGGCGCCGCCGGCAAGGGCGGCGCGCCGCCGGCGATGCGCGGCGCGAGGCGGACGATCGCCTTGCTGGCGCGCGCGCTGGGGAAGAGATCGACGCAGCAGCGTTTGCGGCGCACCGCCTCGCGCACATAGGCGTCTTCGGGAATCGACCCGGCATGGTCGAGCGACACGTCCAGGAAGCGGGTGATCACGCTTTCGAAATGATCGAAGAGGGCGCGGCCCGCCTGGTCGCTTTCGACCAGGTTGGTGACGATCGTGAAGGTTGTGACGCCCTGGCCCACCGCCAGCGCCTTCACCAGCGCATAGGCGTCCATGAAGGCGGTCGGTTCGGGCGCGAGCACCACCAGCGCGCGGTCGGCCGCGGCGACCAGCGCCATGCCCTCCGCGCCGATGCCGGCGCCGGTGTCGACGACGATATGGTTGTAATCCCCCGCTTCCGCCGCGATCGCGGCGAGCAGGCGGATGCGTTCGGCCTCCGAAAGCGAGGAGCCGATGCCGATGCCGCTGTGGCCGGCGACCAGCCCGAGCCCGCAGGGGCCGGGCGTGATGATGTCGGCAAGCTCGCAATGGCGCGCGAGCAGATCGGCGAGGGTCAGGCTCGGATTGAGGCCGAGCAGGATGCCGGCATTGGCGACGCCCATGTCGCAATCGACGAGCAGGGTGCGCGCGCCCGATCTGGCGAGCGCGACCGCAAGGTTCACGCTGACATTGGTCTTGCCGACGCCGCCCTTGCCGCTCGTCACCGCGATCATGCGGGCCTTGCCATTCACCTTCTCGCTCACGCGGCGACCTCCGTTTCAAGCATTGGATGCTGGTTCTCGCCGCCGACGACGGCGATCACCTCGACGGGCTTGCCGTCGGGGATTTCGAGGAAGGACATGACCGGAACGTCCGGCAGATGCGGGTTCAGCAGCCGCGCGAGCGGGCGGCGCACGATCGGCGAGGTGACGACGGCGAAGCGCCGGCCTTCGCGCAGCAGCGGCCCGGCGACGCCGCCGACCGCCTGGACGATCTTCTGCGCGAGGCCCGGTTCGATCGGATGGGCCGCGTCGCGGCCGGTCCGCACCGCCTGGTTGAGCAGGCTTTCGAGACTGCCGTCGAGCGTGACGACCGGCAGCGGCATCTTCACCGGCACGATCGTCTGGACGATGAGCGCGCCGATCTTCTGGCGCACCACCTCGACGAGCTGGAGCGGATCGGCCTCCTCGCGCGCGCCTTCGACCATCGCTTCTGCGATGCGGCGGAAGTCTTTCAGCGGCACGCCCTCGCACAGCAAGGCGCGGCACAGGCCGGCGATGGCGGCGAGCGCGAGCGGCTGCGGCGTCAAATTGGCGACGAGCTGCGGCGCGGTCTCCTTGAGCGCATCGAGCAGCTTTTGCGCCTCGTCCATGCCGAACAGATCCGCCGCGGCGGTCTGAATGACCTGGTTGAGATGGGTGGCGACGACGGTCGCCGGATCGACGACGGTATAGCCGGCGACCACCGCCTCGGCGCGCTGTTCCGGCGCGATCCAGACGGCATCGAGCCCGAAGGTCGGATCCTTGGCCTGGCGGCCTTCGACGCGGTCGAGCAGGTCGCCGCTGTCGAGCGCGAGCAGATTATCCGGCCAGATCTCGTCCTCGCCGACGACGACGCCGGCCACCGAGATGCGGTAGGTGTTGGGAGCGAGCGAGAGCTCGTCGCGGACCCTGACGATCGGGACGACGAAGCCGAGCTCGCGGGAAAGCTGCCGGCGGATGCCGGTGATCCGCGCCATCAGCGGCGCGCCCTTGCGCTCGTCAACCAGGCCGATCAGGCCGAAGCCGAGCTCCAGGCTCAGCGCCGCGTCGTCGCTGACCTCGTCCCAGCCGATCAGGTGCGGCGCCGGCGGGGCGGGGGGCGCTTCGACCACCAGGGCCTTGGCGTCGGCGGATTTCTTGAGTTTCCAGGCCATGAAGCCGGCAAGCGCGGCGGCGGGCAGGATCACGAGGTGCGGCATGCCCGGAAGTACGCCGAGAATGGTGAGGATCGCCGCGACCGGTGTCCAGGCCTTGGCCGAGCCGAACTGGCTGGTGATCTGACCGGACAGATCGAGGGGCGACGAGACGCGGGTGACGATCGCGGCGGCGGCGATCGAGAGCAGAAGCGCCGGCACCTGCGCGACCAGCGCGTCGCCGATCGCGAGCAGGACATAGGTCGAGGCCGCGTCCTTCAACGACAGCGAATGGCTCACCGTGCCGAGGATCAGGCCGCCGATGATGTTGACCAGCAGGATCAGCACGCCGGCGACGGCGTCGCCCTTCACGAACTTGGAGGCGCCGTCCATCGAGCCGTAGAAATCGGCCTCGGTCGCGACCTCCTGGCGGCGGAACTTGGCTTCCTCGGGCGTCAGCAGGCCGGCGTTCAGATCGGCGTCGATCGCCATCTGCTTGCCCGGCATGGCATCGAGGGTGAAGCGCGCCGACACTTCGGAGACGCGGCCGGCGCCCTTGGTGATGACGACCAGGTTGATGATCATCAGGATCATGAACACGAAGATGCCGACGGCGTAATCGCCGCCGATCAGGAAGCTGCCGAACGCCTCGATCACATGGCCCGCCGCATTGGTGCCGGTATGGCCGTTGACCAGGACGACGCGGGCCGACGCGACGTTGAGCGCGAGGCGCAGCAAGGTCGTGAACAGGAGCACCGTCGGGAAGGACGAGAAATCGAGCGGCCGGGCGACGTTCAGCGCCACCATCAGCACCGCGAGGCTGACCATGATGTTGGTGACGAAGCCGACGTCGAGCAACGTCGCCGGCACCGGCACGACCATCAGCATGACGAGCAGCAGGATCGCGACCGGCAGGATCGCGCCCTTGCCGGCATTCAGCCACACTCGCCTGTTCAAAGTCGCCTGGTTCATATCCTAGTTCCCGATCCCGGCGAGCATGAGGTAGGCGAGCCGCGCATATTCGGGCGAAGGGCCGCCGAAGGGCCGGGTGGGATCGGTGCCGAGCCCGGTCGGATCGTTGGGATCGATCGCGAGCGCCGCCATCCGCACCGCCGCCGACTGGGCCGGCGCCGCCTGGGCGTAACGCATTTCGGGCATCGCGCCGCCGCCGATCCGCTCGGCGAAATGCTGGCGGATTTCGGCGAAGCTGCGCGGCGATCCGTTGCGCGCGTAGAAGACGGCGCGGTTGGCGCGGGCCGCGGCGGGCAGCAGCGCGGCCGCGCTCGCGTCCGGATTGGCATCGTGGGCGCGCAGGAAACGGGTCGCGCCGGCGGCGCCCAGAAAATGGGCGAGATAGAGATCGACCGGCTCGGCCGCGCGGCCGAGCCGCTGCTCGATATAATCCTTGTTGTCCGACGCATATTCGCCGGCCATCGCCGACGCCGCTTCAGGCTGGCGCCGCATGTCGAGGATCGCGCGCCGCATCTCGGGATCGGAGACGTAGAAATGACCGTTATGGCCCTGGCGGATCGCATCGGCGGCCCAGCCCATTCCGTGCTCGGCGCCATGGCGCTTCACCGTGCCGAGCCAGGTCTGATCGATGAACTGGAAGAGGCCGGTCGCGCTCGATGTGCGCGCGCGCGCATTCGGATTGAAGCCGCTCTCCATCCGGGCCTGGTTGACCAGGTAGGAAAAATCGACCCCGGTCTGCGACGCGGCGAGCTGGATCGCGCTATTGATCCGGCCCCGCAGGGAGCCCCCGGCAACAGCGTTGTTCGTCGTCGGAATCATGACGCCCCTTTCCATTCAGGGGCATCTCAGCAAATGGCGTGCCAGTTAGGTCGGAAGCGGCGCTTTTTCAGCGCGTGGTGGCGCGGTAGGTGCCGGGACGGGCGAGGCCGCGCGCCTCGGCGATACGGTCGATGCGCCGGGCGATGCCGTCCGTCAGGAAATTGACGCGGGCCTGGGCGGCGCTGGCCTGGGCGGCGAGCGCGGCAAACCGCATGCGATTGTCGGGATTGGCGGGAAGGCTCTCGGCGCGGACCGCCTCGACGGCGCCGCGCAGGGCCTGGGCGGCCGCTTCGACGGCAGCCGCATTGCCGCCGTCGAGGGCGCGGATCATCGCGTCCTGACAGGCGGCCAGACGATCGAAGCCGTCTTCGCTCATGCCTCGCGGCGAGGCAAATCGAGCGCGATCATGCGCTCGGCGATCTTGTCGGCATCGACCGGATAGCGGCCTTCGGAAATGGCGGCGCGGATCGCGTCGACCTTGGCGCTGTCGATCGGCGGGCCTTCGGCGACCAGGCTCAGCACCGAGCTCTGGACCGTGCCGGCGCCGCCGCGCGTCGTGGCGCCGCCGGTGGCGACGGCGGGCGAGCTCGCCTCGACCGCGCCGCGCGCCGCGCCGATACGGCCGGGTCCGGTTTTGCCCACTCCCTCGATCATCTCGTTCCCTTTCGCGAGGGCCGAAACACCCTCTCCGGAACTCAATAACGGCCGCGTTAGCATTTAATTAAATCCGGGAAGCGCGATCCGGCCGTCGGGCAGGATTTCGCCGATGAGCGGGGCCGCGCGCTGCGCCATGCGTACGCGGATGCGATCGCCCGCGGCGCCGTCCTGATCGGCGGTGCCGAGCGCGCTGACGGTGAAGCTCGCGGCCCGGGCGACGACGGTCACCTGATCGCCGCGACGGATGATCGGCACGGCGCGAACCTGGGCGGCGGCGGTTCTCGGCGCGGCGGGTGTCGCATCCGCGACAAGCGGCACGCGAATGCGCCAGCCGCGCGAGACGCAGCGCACCGCGACCGCGCCCATTGCCGGGGCATCGACGGTGATCGGCTCGGCGCACGGCGCGAGCCGCAGCCGGCGGTCGATCGGCCGCGCTGCGCCGCCGGGCTGGCCGATCGCGGCACCAAGCGAGGCGGCGACCTGCACGTCGAGATTGTCCAGATTCTCGAAGCTCTGCGCCGCCGCCGCGGCGGGCATCGCCGCCGCCAGCAAGACGAAGCGTCGGAAAATTGGCGTCATTGCATGCACTCCAGCCATTTCGCGGGATGTGAAGCAATGGCCGTGCCAACCCATCTTCTCCGGCCAATTTTTGCCCCGTCATCCCGGCGAAAGCCGGGATCTCACTTGTTCTTCGGCGGGCTCCGCAAAGACAGGGAGATTCCGGCTTTCGCTGGAATGACGAAGGGCTATCTCCGGGAGACGGTGATCCGTTGACCGCCAGGGGCGGCTTCCTCCTGGAACGACACCGTGATCGCGCGCTCGTCGATCCCGGCCTGGCGCAGGGCGCGCGAGACGGCGACGCTGCGCGCGGCGGCGAGCTCGAAGCGGTCGAGCCGTCCGCCGCCCTCGCCAAGTCCGCGGCCGGCGACCAGGACATGGCCGCCGCGCAGGCCGGGCGCCAGCGCGGCGATCCTGGCGCGGCCGGCGTCGGTCAGCCGCGCCTCGCCGGGCTCGAACAGGCCAGCCGTGTCGATCGAGGCGGCCGCGGCCTGGCGTGGCGTCGTTGCCGGCGCGGCGGCGGCGCTTGCGGTCGGCCGCGCGGCCTCGATCGCGTGCAGGAAGACGAAACAGCCGAGCAGCAGCAGCAGGAGATCGGCGAAGCTGATCGCCCAGCGCGCGGAGACGGCGTTCTTCATGCGCCCTGCGCGGCGCGGCGGTTGCGCCACAGCCGGATCGCCGCATCCTCCTCACGCGCGAGCATCTCGAGCCGTCCGATCACGCGCTCCTGCCAGCGCAGCTCCGCGCAGGACAATCGTTCGAGCCGCGCCGCGATCGGCCCGGCAATGATGAAGGCGATGGCGAGGCCGTAGAGCGTGGTCAGCATCGCGGTCGCCATTGCCGGCCCCATGGCGGCGACATCGTGCATCCGCGCGAACATCGCGATCAGGCCCAGGACGGTGCCGATCATGCCCATGGCCGGGCCGATCTCGCTCGCCGACCGCCACAGCCGGATCACGCCTTCGTGCCGGGCGCGGCGATCGTCGAGCTCCTCGCGCGCCCAGGCGGCGAAGAAATCGCTGCCTTCAGCGTCGGCGAGCCGGCAGGCGGCGCGGCGCACGAAGTCGACCGGCGTCTTCACCCGGTCGGCGCACACGATGCCTTTATATTCGGAGATGCGCTGGATCTGGCGGACGGCCTGGTCGGCGATCCGTCCGTCCGCGTCGGGCCGGCCGCGCAGCAGCGGCCGGAAAGCGCCAAGCGCGCGCGCCAGATCGGCCCCGGTCGCCTGGACGACCACCGCGATGGCGGTGCCGCCGAACACGAGCAGGAAGGCGAGGGGATCGAAGAAACGCTCGAACAGACCCGACATTCGATCCTCCCCGCACCGGCAGACGATTGCCGGCCCCGGCAAAATCCTGCCGGTCCTCCCGCGGAACACGGGTCTGCAGGAGCGCACGGCCCGTACGCAACAAGTTGGCACGATCATTGCGTGTATCGGGCCGGACGCCCCTGCCTGTCGGAATAACGACGGGTGCGGGCGGAACTTTAGGAGTTTTCGATGGCCCAGGGCGACAGCCTGTTCGGCATTCACGGCACCGCGCTGGCGCTGCGTTCGCAGCGCCTGTCGCTGCTCGCGTCGAACATCGCCAATGCCGCGACGCCTGGCTACCAGGCGCGCGACATCGATTTCAACCAGGCGCTCGACACCGCGATGCGCGGCGCCGGCGCCGACCAGGCCGTCCAGCAGTCGGTCCAGTATCGCATTCCGACCGAAGCCTCGATGGACGGCAACACGGTCGAGCTTTCCACCGAACAGACGCTCTTCGCGGAGAATGCGGTGCAATACCGCACCACGCTCGCCTTCCTCGAGGGCCGCATCTCCACGATCCGGCGTGCGCTCAAGGGGGAGTAAGATGAGCAGTCCGATGAACGTCTTCGATATCGCCGGGCGTGCCATGTCGGCGCAGCTCATGCGTTTGAACGCGACCGCGTCGAATCTTGCCAATGCCGGCTCGGTCTCGGGCAGCCGCGACACCGCCTTTCGCTCGCTCAGGCCGGTGTTCCGCACCGTCGAGGAAAGCCCCGGCGTCGCCACCGTCCAGGTCGACCGCGTCGTCCAGGCCAATATCGAACCGACCCGCCGGCACGACCCCAATCATCCGCTCGCGGACGCGAACGGCGATGTCTGGGAGGCCGGCGTCGACAGCTCGGCCGAGCTCATCGACATGGTCGAGGCCGCCCGCCAGTACCAGAACAACGTGCAGGTTCTGCAGACCGCCAAGACCCTCACCCTCGACACATTGAGGCTCGGACAATGACCACCACCAACACCGACAATTCGCTCGGCAACCTGCTCGATCCGAACAGCGCGTCGACGACGAGCAGCTCGTCGTCGATGGCGCAGCTCAACCAGAACGATTTCCTGCGACTGATGACCACCCAGCTCACCACCCAGGATCCGTTCAACCCGGTCGACAATACGCAGATGGTCGCGCAGATGGCGCAATTCTCGCAGGTCGCGGGCATCTCCCAGATGAACCAGAGCCTGCAGCAGCTCGTGACGCAGATGGGCGGCAGCAACCGCATCTCCGACGCGGCGAGCTGGATCGGCCGCTCGATGCTGGTCGAATCCGACATCGCGACTCCGCTGAGGGACGGCAGCTATTCCGGCGCGGTCAGCCTTCCCAATGGCGCCGACAATGTGACGATCAACTTCCTCGACGGCGACGGCAACATCGTTCACAGCCAGAGCGCGACCGATCAGGTCGCGGGCACGATGCCCTTCGCCTGGGATGGCAAGGACGACGACGGCAATGTCGCCGCGTCCGGCCCGCTCACCGTCCAGGTCGTTGCGCGCGTCAGCGGCGCCAATATCAGCCCCGCGACCGCTACCTGGACGTCGATCGCCGGCATCCAGTCGCCCGCCAATGGCGGCGCCACCCAGCTCGTCACCGGGCTGGGCGTGCTTTCACCCGAAGACGCGATCCGTCTCGCCTGACCGAAATTTCCAAAGGAGCACCCACATGTCCTTCTACACCTCGCTCTCCGGCCTTCGCGGCGCGCAGACCGATCTTTCGGTGATCTCGAATAATATCGCGAACGTCGGGTCGATCGGCTTCAAGCGCAGCCGGGCAGAATTCGGCGACATCATGCCGCCCTCGACGACGACCGCGGGCCAGGGCACGCGGCTCAAGACGATCGAGCAGCAGTTCACCCAGGGCGGCTTCGAGACTTCGGAGCGCGAGCTCGATCTCGCCATTTCGGGCAGCGGCTTCTTCGTCACCCGCGACGCGCTGACCGGCGGCACCACCTATTTCTCGCGCAACGGCTCGCTCAAGGTCGACGGCCAGCGTTTCCTGGTCGATTCGAACGGCGGCTATATCCAGGTCCAGCCGGTCGATACCGAGGGCAACGTCACCGCGACCGGACTCGGCGCCGCGCGCAACATCCAACTGCCGCTGACCTCGGGCACGCCGCGCGCCACCACGCTGCTCAGCCTCGGCGTCAGCCTGCCGCAGACCGCCGACAAGCCGTCGACGCGCGCGGTCTACAATCCGGGCAACCCCTATGCCTTCGACCGGCTCGACGCGAACAGCTACAATTTCTCGCAGCAGACCACGGTCTATGACAGCGAGGGCAATGCCCAGGCGGCGACGCTCTATTTCGTTCGCACCGGATCGACCACGGCCGGCGATGCGGCCGACACCTGGGACGTGCATCTGTTCGTCGGCAACGAGGAAGCCTCGGCCAGCGGCGCGACGCCGCCGACGCCGTTGCAGCTCACCTTCGATGCGACCGGCGCGCTGAGCTCGCCCACCACGTCGACGACCTTCAGCAGCGTGATGCCGTCCGGCGCCTCCGCGCCGATCGGGCTGACGCTCGATCTCGGCACCGTGACCCACCAGGGGCCTGGCGCTTTCGCGGTCGATTCGATCGATCAAGACGGCGTCGCCTCGGCCAAGTTCAGCGACGTCTCGATCGGCGAGGACGGCCTCATCACCGCCGTCTTCAGCGACGGCACGACGCAGGCGCTCGGCAAGCTGATCATCGCCAATTTCTCCAATCCGGCGGGGCTGCGCCAGCAGGGCGACGGCCGCTGGACGGTGACCGGGGACAGCGGCGAGGCGATCATCGGCCAGGCCGGCAATGACAGCTTCGGCCGCATTCAGACCGGCGCGCTCGAACAGTCCAACGTCGATGTGACCGAGGAACTCGTCTCGCTGATCGCGGCGCAGCGCAACTTCCAGGCGAATGCCAAGGCGCTCGAGACCGCGAACACGATGACCGATTCGATCATCAATCTCCGGTAAGGACCGAAAGGACGCCTGACCCATGGACCGGCTCGTCCACACCTCGCTCTCGGCGCTCCGCGCCGCGATGGCTGCCCAGACGGCGACGGCGCACAATATCGCCAACGCCAATACGCCGGGCTTCCGCGCGGACATGGCGTCGGCCCGTGCCCTTTGGATCCGGGGTCCGGGACTGGAGGCGCGCGCGCCGGCTTCGGAAGAGGTCGTCGCCGCCGACATGAACCCGGGCGAGGTCCATTCCACTGGCCGCAGCCTCGACATCGCCATGCGCGGCGATGCGATGCTGACGGTGCAGGCGGCGAATGGCGAGGAGGCCTATACCCGCCGCGGCGACCTCCAGCTCAGCGATTCCGGGCTGCTCACCACCGGCGACGGCCACCCGGTGCTCGGCGACGCCGGGCCGATCACGCTGCCGCCGGCGGATTCGATGCGGATCGCGGAGGATGGCACGATCTGGATCGTGCCGCCCGGCGGCGATCCCAGCCAGCCCCAGCAGGTCGATCGGCTGAAGCTGGTCTCGCCGGCCGGATCACAGGTGCTGAAGGGTGTCGACAATCTGTTCCGCGTGCCGAACGGCGGCGCGCTTCCGTCCGATCCGGAGGCGCGGCTGACGCCGGAGAGCCTCGAAGGCTCGAACGTCCAGACCACCCAGGCGCTGATCGACATGGTCGAGGCCAGCCGTGCCTGGGACACGCAGTTGAAGCTGATTTCCACCGCCCGCGAGATGGATACGTCGGCCACCGATCTCATGCGGCTGCCGAACTGAAGTTCAAGGAGATAGAAGATGAGCACCGCCGCCCTTCAGGTCGCCCGCACCGGGCTCGACGCGCAGGACCAGCGCATGCGCGTCATCGCCAACAACCTGGCGAACGTGAACACGACCGGGTTCAAGCGCGACCGCGCCGAATTCGAGACCCTGGGCTATCAGTTGATGACCGCGGCCGGCGCCAATTCGGCCGGCGACAACCGCTATGCGGTCGGGCTCAACCTCGGCACCGGGGTGCGCGTGACGGGCACCGCCCGCGAAGTGACGCAGGGCACGATGAACAATACCGGCAACCCGCTCGACATGGCGATCGAGGGCGAGGGCTATTTCCAGGTCACGCGGCCGGACGGCAGCCTCGCTTACACCCGTGCCGGCAATTTCCACATGTCGCCCGAGGGCAAGATCGTCACCTCCGAAGGGATGCCGCTCCAGCCCGAGATTCAGATTCCCGACAACGCGCAATCCATCACGATCGGCGCCGACGGCACCGTCTCGGTCACTCTGCCGGGCCAGACCGATCCGAGCCAGGTGGGCAAGATCGACATCTCGCGCTTCGTCAATCCGGCGGGGCTGCAGGCGGTCGGCAACAATCTCTACATGGAGACCGCGGCCAGCGGCACCGCCCAGACCGGCGGCGCCAACGAGGAAGGCCGCGGCGCGATCCGCCAGTCCACGCTCGAGGCGTCGAACGTCAATGTCGTCCAGGAGCTGGTCGACATGATCGAGACCCAGCGCGCTTATGAGGTCAATTCCAAGATGATCTCGTCGACCGACGAGATGCTGCGCAATGCCAACCAGCAGCTTTAAGATGCGCCGCGCCGCCTTGCTCGCCTGCGCCGCCGTGCTGCTTATAGCGGCGCACCGGCCGCGCCATCCGGAGCCGGACTATCATCCGGTGCTGCCGGTCGCGCCGCCGCCGCCGGCGGCCAACGGGTCGATCTTCCAGGCCAGCCAGGGCTTCACGCCGCTGACCAGCGGCGCGCGCGCCGGCGCGGTCGGCGATGTGCTGACGATCACACTCGTCGAGCGCACCCAGGGCCAATCGACCTCGACCTCGCAGACCGCGCATGACGGCAGTATCGGGCTGACCCCGCCAAGCACGGGGCCGCTGTCGCTGTTCGTACCGACCGATGCTTCGGCCGGCGGCAATTCGACTTTCCAGGGCAGCGGCCAGACCGCCCAGGCGAACAGCCTGGTCGGCGAGATCAGCGTCACCGTGGCCGAAGTGCTGCCCAACGGCTCGCTCGTCGTGCGCGGCGAAAAGCAGCTCCGGATCAATCGCGGCAACGAGACGATCCGGCTTGCCGGCATCGTGCGGCCGTCCGACATCGGCCCGGACAATCGCGTGCCTTCGACGCGGATCGCCAACGCGCAGATCGACTATGTCGGCCGCGGCGAGATCAGCCGCGCCAGCCGGCAGGGTTGGTTGCAGCGGTTCTTCACCATGCTCAGCCCGTTTTGAGGTGTCTCTTATGATCCGCCGTCTGCTCCTCGCTTTGGTCCTCTGCTTCGCCGCCGCGTCGCCCGCGGCGGCGCAGATGACGCGCATCAAGGATCTGGGCGCGTTCCAGGGCGTGCGCTCGAACCAGTTGATCGGCTACGGCATCGTGGTCGGCCTCGCCGGCACCGGCGACGACAATCTCGAATATGCGACGCAGGGCATGAACGGCGTCGCCTCGCGCTTCGGTCTCACCTTGCCGCCGGGGGTCAACCCCGCGCTCAAGAATGCGGCCGCGGTGATGGTCACCGCCGACTTGCCCGCCTTCTCGCGGCCGGGCCAGGTGCTCGACATCACCGTCTCGGCCCTCGGCCGGGCGCGTTCGCTGCGCGGCGGCACCCTGATCCTCACCCCGCTGCGCGGCGCCGACAATCAGATCTATGCGATGGCGCAGGGCAACCTTGCCGTCGGCGGCCTTGGCGTCTCGGCGCAGGACGGCAGCCAGGTCTCGGTCAACGTCCCCTCGGCCGGCCGCATTCCAGGCGGCGCGACGGTCGAGCGTTCGGTCGAAACCGGCTTCGCGACGACGCCGACGCTGACCTTCAATCTCAGCGAATCCGATTTCACCACCGCCGAACGGGTCGCCAACGCGATCAACACCGGGGTCGGCCAGCCGATCGCGCGCGCGGTGAACGGCGTGTCGGTCTCGATCGACGCGGCGCAGGGCGCCGAAGTGCGGACCGCGCTGATGAGCCGGATCGAGAACATGCCGGTCCAGCCCGCCGATGCGCCCGCCCGGGTGATCGTCAACGCGCGCACCGGCACGGTCGTGATCAACGGCGCGGTGCGGATCAGCCCGGCCGCGGTCAGCCACGGCCGGCTGACCGTCGCGGTCCAGGAAAATCCGACCGTGATCCAGCCGGCGCCGCTCTCCAACGGCCGCACCGCGATCCAGCAGCAGAGCAATATCGAGGTGACCGAGCATCGCTCGCCGATGTTCGAAATCCCGCAGGGCGCGAGCCTGGCCGACATCGTCCGCGCGGTGAACGCGATCGGGGCGGCGCCGTCCGATCTGGTCGCGATCCTCGAGGCGCTGAAACAGGCGGGCGCATTGCGCGCCGATCTGGTGATCCTGTGACGAGCCCGCTCGCCATCGGCCATACGGCCACCTCGCCGGCGGCGCAGGATCCGCGCGCGCAACTGCGCGCCGCCGCGCAGCAGTTCGAAGCGGTGTTCCTGCGCCAGATGATCGGATCGATGCGGCAGGCCAAGCTCGCCGACGATCCGCTCGACAGCTCGGCGACCGATCAGTTCCGCGAAATGGCCGACGGTCAGCTCGCCGACAGCATGTCGCATCAAGGCGCGTTCGGCATCGCCCAGATGCTGATCGCCCAGTTCGAGCACCAGGTCGGCGGTCAGGCGCAAGCCGCCGCCGGCGCGGCGCCGCCAGCCGCCGCAACCAGTAATGGAGCCCAATCGTGAGCGATCTCCTGTCCATCGGTTCGTCGGGCCTCGCCGCCTATCGCAACGCATTGTCGGCGGTCGGCGAGAATGTCGCCAATGCCGATACGCCCGGCTATTCGCGGCGCACCGTCGTGCTCCAGCAGGTCAATGTCTCCGGCAACGCGGCCTTCTACAAGGATCAGGTCATGTTCGGCGGCGTCGAAACCGTCGGCGTCCAGCGCGCCTGGGACGATTTCAAGGCGGCCGAAGCACGCCAGGCCGATGCCGCCTCGGGCCGCGCCGACACCCGCCAGCAATGGCTCGGCGCGGTCGAATCGGCGCTCGACGACGGGGCGACCGGCGTCGGTTCCAGCCTCACCAATTTCTTCGCATCGGCGACGACGCTCGCAGGCGATCCCGGCGATCCGCTGAAGCGGTCGTCGATGCTGACCGCGCTCGACGATGCGACGCGCGCCTTTCGCTCCACCGCGAACGCGCTGTCGCGCGTGTCCGACGGGATCGGCGCCGCGGCCAAGCTCGACGTCGATTCGGTCAACAGCACGCTCGCCGCGCTCTACAATCTCAACGGCACGATCCGCACCGCGAGCCCGGGCAGCACCGCGCGCGCCTCGCTCGAGGATCAGCGCGATCAGCTCATCGACCAGCTTTCCACCAAGCTCGACGTGACCGCGACGATCAACGGCGACGGCACCGTCGGCCTCAGTTCGACCAGCGCCTCGGGCGTGTCCTTCCTCCAGGGCACCGGCCCAGGCTTCGTCACCATGACTAAGGCGGCGGACGGCCGGATCGCCTACAGCCTGTCGATCAACGGCTCGACGACACCGCTCCCGGTCGGCAGCGGCACGCTCTCGGGCTATGCCGATGCGGCCTCGCAGACCGCCGACCGGCGCGGCCAGCTCGACGCGCTCGGCGCCGATTTCGTCGCCACGGTCAACAACTGGCAGGCGCTCGGCGTCGATGCCGACGGCAATCCGGGCGCCGACCTGATGAGCCAGACGGGCGGCGCGAGCACGATGCAGGTGACTGTCACCGATCCCGATCTCATCGCCGCGGCCGGCGCCGACGGCACGCCCAACGGCAATCTGCTCGCGCTCGACAACATTCGCACCTCGGCCGGGCTCGAGGAGCGCTGGGGCGGAATCGTCTCGCAGAACGCGCAGGTGCTGGCCTCGGCCAAGTCGGAAGCCGCCGCCGCCGATAGCTGGCGCGATCTCAGCAAGGCCGCGCTCGACGGGGTGAGCGGCATCGATCTCGACCGCGAAGCCGCCGATCTGCTGCGCTACCAGCAGGCCTACAGTGCCTCGGCGCGGATCATCCAGGTCGCGCGCGAGACCGTCCAGTCGCTGTTCGACGCCATCGGTTAAGGATCAGGAAGATGATCAGCGGCACCCGCTACAATCTGACGTTGGAAATCAACCGCCAGCTCTCGCTGGCGCAGCAGATCGCCTATGGCCAATCCCAGATCTCGACCACCAAGCGCCTCCAGGCGCCGTCGGACGATCCGGTCGCGGCCGCGCGCATCGCGCAGATCGGCATCACCCAGACCGACGAGACGACCTGGTCGTTCAATCTCGACGGCGCCGCGGCGTTGTCGGCGCGCGCCGATACCGCGCTGACCGGCGTCGAAAATGCGCTCCGCCGCGCCAACGAGCTGATCCTGTCGGGGGCCAACGGCACCATGTCCGACGCCGATCGGCAGACGGTCGCGCTCGAATTGCGCTCGATCGCCGACGAGCTGTCCGGCTATGCGGCCACGAAGGATGTCCGCGGCGACGATTTGTTTCCGGCGGGCAATCCCATGCAGATCCCGGTCGGTGACGGGATGACGCTGGCCGCGGTCGCGTCCAAATCCGACGTCTTCACGGTGACCACCGCGTCCGGGCCTCAGGATATGGCCGCGCTCGTCGCGGGCGCCGCCGATGCGTTCGATCTGGCTGATCCGACGGCGCGCGAAGCCGCCGTCAAGCAATCGATCGACGATGTCGGCGCCGCCGCCCAGCATGCCGCGACCGAACATGGCAAGCAAGGCGCGCGCGGCAACCGCATCGACCAGCTCACCGAGGGGCTCGCCGACAGCGGCCTCCAGCTCAAGGAGGAGCGATCGGGGCTGGAGGACACGGATGTGACCGCCGTCGTCGCCAAGCTCCAGTCGCAGCAACTGACGCTCCAGGCTGCCCAGGCGGTGTTCGCGCGGGTCAACCAGAACACGCTGTTCGATCTGCTGCGCTGACGGTCTTTTCGCCGCTGCCGCTTCCCGTTCGGCCGGCTCCGCGCACGTGCCCCGCAATCCCCGGAAACCCCCGCAAAATCGCGACTAATCGCGGGTTAACCGTAAAGCCGGGGCGCATTCCACCGTTAATCCTCACAAGGCCGGAGGCACGTCGCCTTACGCCAAGCTTCTTCGCGGGGATTCCATGTTCGCAGCGGTTGGCATCATTGTCGTCATCGTCATGGTGTTCGGCGGCTTCATCCTGGGAGGCGGGAGCATCGGTGTCATCGCGCATGCGTTGCCGCTGGAATTCCTCGTCATCGGCGGTGCCGCCGTCGGCTCCACCGTCACCGGCAATTCGCTGAAGGAATTGAAGGCGCTCGGCGGCGGTCTGATGCGCGTCTTCAAGGGGCCGAGCTATCAGAAGAAGGATTTCCTCGACGTTATTTTCCTCGTCTCCAAGCTGATGAAGATGCTGCGGACCGACGGGCCCGTCGCGGTCGAGCCGCATATCGAGGATCCCAAATCGAGCGCGATCTTCGCCGATTATCCCAGGCTCCTGAAGGACAGCACGCTGATCCACCTCATTTGCGATACGCTGCGCCTCGTCGTCGTTTCGTCGGGTACGCTCGATCCGCATGCGGTCGAGGAGGTGATGGACAATGCGATCAAGACCCACCACCACGACGCCGTCCGGCCGGCGAGCACGCTCCAGACGCTCGCCGACGCGCTGCCCGCGCTCGGCATCGTCGCGGCCGTGCTCGGCGTCGTGAAGACGATGGCGTCGATCGATCAGCCGCCGGCGATCCTCGGCGAAATGATCGGCTCGGCGCTGGTCGGCACCTTTCTCGGCGTGCTGCTCGCCTACGGCTTCGTCGGGCCGTTCGCCAACCGGGCCAAGCAGGTGATCGAGGCGGACGGCGCGATCTACCAGGTCGTCAAGCAGATCATCATCGCCTCGCTTCAGGGCCACCCGCTGCCGCTGGTGATCGAGGCCGCGCGCTCGGGCATCCAGCATTCGAATCAGCCGGCCTTCGCCGACGTGTTCGACGGCATGCGCGGGCGCTAAGGGTCGAAACGAGCCATGGCAACACGCGCAAAGCCGGGCCATAACGAGCCCCCGCCGCAGCCGATCATCGTCAAGAAGGTGGTCGAGGCCGCGCACGACGCCCATCATGGCGGTGCGTGGAAGATCGCCTATGCCGATTTCGTGACCGCGATGATGGCGTTCTTCCTCTTGCTGTGGATCATTGGCGCCACCGACGAGAACAAGAAGCGCGGCCTCGCCGATTATTTCACCCCGACGCTGATCGAATACAAGCAGGACAGCGCCGGTTCCGACGGCATTCTCGGCGGCGATTCGATCATCGCGCAGGACAATTATCCGCACCGCGCGACCCAGACCGGATCGCGATCGATCGTCATCCCGCGCGACGTTACCGGCGGTGCGCGCGAGGGCGAGGCGCCGCGGACCGAGGACCATCAGCGGTTCATGCAGCTGCGCCAGGAACTGATGCGCCGCATCCAGTCCGACCCCAACCTGCGGCAGCTCAGGAACCATGTCAGCTTCACCGAGGATGACGAGGGCCTGAGGATCGATCTCATGGACGAGGGGGATTTTTCGATGTTCCGGGTCGGCACCGACGTGCTGCTGCCGCAGGCGCGCGCGCTGGTCGGTCAGGTCGCCGGGGTCATCCAGGGCCTGCCCAACCAGATCGTGGTGCGCGGCCACACCGATTCGCTGCCTTATTCGTCCGGCCAGACAATGAACAACTGGATGCTGTCGACGGCGCGCGCCGAAAGCACCCGCGCCGCGCTCCAGTTCGCCGGCGTGCCGGTCAGCCGGGTTAGCCGGATCGAGGGCGTCGCCGATCGCGAGCCGTTCGTGCCGAACGACCGCTACGATCCGCGCAACCGGCGCATCTCGATCACGCTTGCCTGGCGCTCGGCCGGACCCGCGCGGCGACCGGCGGCCCCCGCCGCCGCGCCCGCGTCCGCACCCTTGGCGCCAGGGCATCCTTAGGGGGTGTTAACCATTATCTTCTAGCTGTGACGCGGGAAGGAACGGCACGCGCGATCCGTGGCGCGGCAAGAGGCGAAGCATGGACAGTCAGGCGCTTTATCGGGACATCGGCCGCTTCTTCGCCCAGCACGGGCTCTGGCCGACCCCGCAAAATTACGCTCTCATCTATCAGCTCGTCGCCGATGCCCAGTCGCCCGCCGCGCAGGCGGTGAAGGCGGCGACCGGCGACGGCGTGCGTCTGACCCAGCGCGAGGCGGACCAGATCATGGACACGCACGGCGTCGCCACCGCCGCCGCGCCGCCGCAACAGGATGCGGCCGGCGCCGCGCTCATCTCGGCGACGCGCCGCCAGGTCGAGGAATTCACCGCGATCGTCGAAGCCTCGCAGGCGCAGGCGAAAAGCTATGGCGAAGACCTCGAGGCTGGCGCCCGCCAGCTCGAGGAGGCCGATGGCGAGGACCGCGTCGCGACCTTGATCGACCTGACGCGGGCAATGGTCGAGCGCACCCAGCACGCCGAGCAGCAGTTGAGCGCGGCGCGCAGCGAGGCGGAGAATCTGCGCTCGAAGCTCGCCGAAGCCTCCGAGGAAGCCCGCTCCGATCCGCTCACCCACCTGCCCAATCGCCGCGCCTTCGAGGAACGCTACGCCTTGCTCCAGCAGGAAGGGGTCGAGGTCAGCCTCGCGATCTGCGACGTCGACAAGTTCAAGCGCGTCAACGACACTTATGGCCATGGCGTCGGCGATCGCGTGCTGCGGACGGTTGCCGGCCTGCTGCGCGAATGCTGCGACGGCCATATGGTCGCGCGGCTCGGCGGCGAGGAATTCGTCGTCCTGTTCGAGCGGCTCGCGCCGGCCCAGGCCGCGGTGATCCTCGATGAAGCCCGCGAAACGCTCGCCGACAAGCAGTTCCGCCTGCGCGAAAGCGACGCGCCGATTGGCCAGGTCACCTTCTCCGCCGGCGTCGCCCGCGGCAGCCATCCGCTCGGCACCCCGGCGCTCCAGCGCGCGGACGAACTGCTCTACATCGCCAAGAACGAGGGCCGGAACCAGGTGCGCGTCGAAGCCGCCTGACGCTCAGTCGGCGGGCACCGGAGCGATGCCGAGGAGGCCGGCGAGATTGTCGCGGCGCGCCAGCAGGTCTTCGAGCGTATAGCCGTCGAGCACCGCCGTGAACGCCGCCAACGCCTGGTTGAGCGCGCCGGTGAGGCCGCAGGCCGGCGCGATCACGCAGCTCGTGCAATCGGTCAGCGCGAACCCGTCTTCGGTATGACGCACGACCGCGCCGACGCTGATCTCATCGGGCGATCGGCCGAGCCGGATCCCGCCGAAGCGACCGCGCACGCTCGCGACATGGCCCTCGCGCACGAGATCGTTGACCACCTTCATCAGATGGTTCCGCGAGATGCCATAGGCGCGGGCGATTTCGGCGATCGAGCATAATCGGTCCGGCCGCGCGCCCAGATAGAGCAGCACCCGCATCGCATAATCGGTATAGCGCGTCAGGCGCATCGCGGCTCCTCGTGGCGGTTGCGGCGCTTAATATATATTTTTGTTGCATGTTTCAATTTCGATGATACATGCGCTGGCAATACATGATTGGAGCGAGTCGTGGACGGCATCGAAACCATCGCCGGCATCGACGAGGCCGGGCTCACGCGCCTCGTCCACCTCTTCTACGGGCGCGTGCAGGAGGATCCGGAGCTGGCGCCGGTGTTCGACGCGGCGGTCTCGGATTGGCCGCGCCATCTTTCCAAGATGGTCGATTTCTGGTCGTCGGTGATGCTGACCACCGGCCGCTACAAGGGCAATCCGATGATGATGCACATGAAGCACAAGGCGCGCATCACCCCCGAACTCTTCGGCCGCTGGCTCGCCTTGTGGGGGCGCACGGCCGACGAGGTCATGCCGGCCGATGCCGCCGCCGCGCTTAAGGCCAAGGCGGCGCGCATCGCCGAAAGCCTTCAACTCGCCTTGTTCTTCCGCATCGGCCCCGACGGCCGATCGAGCAGCGCCGCCGCCTGAACGAAGGGAGCCGCCATGGCCAATTCGCCTTTGGACAATCCGCGCCACGTTGCGTGGCGGCATGACGTGACGCATCGGCTCCCGCTCTGGGCAAAGGCGATCCCTGGCGCGGCGGGCGAGCGCGCCTGGGCCGAATTCCGGCGGACGATCGTCTGGATCGCGCTCATTGGCGTCCTCATGGTCGGGCTCGCGATCGGCTATCTGGCGCTGTTCGGATCGCTGACCTTCCACATGGTGGTCGCCACCACGCTTGGCGTGTTCTTCTCGGTGCTGATCGGCTCCGGGCTGTTCGCGGCGGCCTTCTTCAGCGACAAGAGCGGTTATGACCGGCTGGTCGACGATGCGACGCGATCCGCCCGGACGCACGCGCCCGTCGGCCTCCCGCCGGGTCTCGTCTCCTATCGCCGCACCGCCACCTTCACCGAGGATAGCGTGCCGGCGGCCCTGCGCGCCGACCATGATACCAAGCCGGGCACATGGGGGCTGATCCATGTCGAGGCGGGGCGCCTGCGCTACCGGATCACCGACCCCAGGCGCGACTTCACGGAAATCCTGCTGTCTCCCGACGATCCGCCGGGCGTGGTCGAGCCGACCATCCTGCACAATGTCGAGCCGGAGGGGCCGGTGCGCTTCCACGTCGAATTCTGGCGGGCGCCCTAGCCGCGCCGCGCAATGGGTGGTCGCCCCGGTGGCGCTGCCATACTCCGCCACCAGCGCGTCGCCGTCATAGAGGAACCGGGTCGTCGCGGCGGCGCCGGCCACTTCGTAGAGCCGGCCCAGCGGATCGTAATAGAACGCCGCATTGTGCCCGCCCGGGTTGCGGCACCCGAATTTAGTGCACTGTCACCGCAATTACCGCAATTTTGTCACCGCAATTTGATGCGGGATGCCAGGCAGCACCATGCGGGGAAGACGCGCCATGCCGCCACGCTAGAGCGGATCGGCGGCGACGTCAATTAAGGGGTTTACGCACCTGTCACCGTAATCCTCCGTAATCCTCGGCTCTACGAGGTGGCCGGGACCGCCGCGACGACGCGGTTCCTGTATGACGGCGACGCGCTGGTGGCGGAATATGACGGCGCCACCGGGGCGATGACCCAGCGCTACGTCCACGGCAGCAACGCGGCGGCGGACGATCCGCTGCTGTGGTACTCAGGCCCGACGATCGCGGGCACGCTCCACTGGCTCCACGGCGACCATCAGGGCTCGATCGTAGGGGTCACCGGCGCCGGCAGCGGCGCGATCGGATCGATCGACAGCTACGACGAATGGGGCATCCCCGCCGCCACCAACACGGAATGACGGTGACAGGTGCGATAACCCCCAATTAAACCACCTACATCGATAATCTATGGGCTATTTCCCTGTCACCGTAATCCCGAAATTGGGTATCGTGTCCCCGAAATCTCGAGCCAACTCAGGCTGAAGCGCCGCGACTGCGCTCTGTCGTCCATCCACTTGTGGGTCGAAAGCCGCACCGGCATGTCGCGCGATCTCTTGTCCACAGCCTGGATGTGAGCCGCCGGAAGCGAATGCTTGCGCCCTCGCCTGGTACACGTCCGAAACACCGGCGGCTCGTCGATTGGATATGCTCAGCTCGGTCCTTGTTTTGACGAGTTGGAGACAATCGGGTCGGCGACGCACCGATTCAGCGAGTCTGCGATCACCCTACAGTTCGTATCGCGCTCAGCATGGCTGGGGGGAGTGTTGGTGATCGCCGCCGCTAAGGCGCTCACCTTCCTTCCCGGAGACACTTGGACGCGCCTTTTCGGATAGCCCCCCAATAGAGATCTTCGTGATTGCCGGGTGATTGTTAAGAGAGAGGCGGTCTCGGTCAACCACCAAGTCGGGCTCACTAAGTCCTTGGAGAATATGGTGCCGCTTGTCAGACTCGAACTGACGACCCCATCATTACGAATGATGTGCTCTACCGGCTGAGCTAAAGCGGCCCTCGGCGTGGGAAGCGGGCCCTTATCAGCGGCCCCGGCGAAAGACAAGCGGGCGCGCCCGGTTCGCGCCGTCTTAACCATATCTCAACCCGCGCGGTCCACCTTGGCGCCTGATGAAACGCGCGGTGCCGGGGACGCCCTTTGATGGACAGTTTGCGGGGTTTTGAAGAGGACGCGCCGCTTTATGCCGGCGACGACGAGCCTTTGTCGGAGCGTCCGCCCGAAATCGGCGTCGACGAGCGGCGCATGCACGTGCGCGCCTACAATTACTGGGTGTCGCTGCTCGGCGAGCGCCCGTTTCCGTCGATCCAGGACGTCGATCCGCAGAATCTCGAGGATTTCGGGCCGCACAGCGTGCTGCTCGATTTTTCGACCGATCCGGGCGATCCGGCGATCGCCTTCCTCGGCGGCGCGCTGCGCGCCGAATGCGGGCTCGATCATTCGATCCGGCGCAGCAGCGAGGTGCCCGGCCGTTCGCTCCTGTCGCGGCTCACCGATCATTATCTCCAGATCATCGCCAATCGCGCCCCGATCGGCTTCGAGGCCGAATTCGTCGGCCAGCGCGGCTATCCGACCCTCTATCGCGGCATATTGATGCCGCTCTCGTCGAACGGCGAGGAGATCGATTTCGTCTATGGCGTGATCAACTGGAAGGAGATCGCGGAGGCGCATGTCGCCGATGCGCTCGCGGTCGAGGTCGGCCACGCGGTCGCCGCCGCGCCGGCGCCGAGCGAGAGCCCGGTCTGGGCGGACGGCCCGACCGCGCATCTGGAGGACGAACCGATCCTGCCGGCGCTTTCCGACGAAGCCGGCCTGACGCTCAGCCTCTGGCCGGAAGAGGGCCCGGAGGAAAGCGACCCGGACGCCGCGCCGGCGGCGCTCGATCCCGATGCCGGCCTTGCCGACCGGCTCGGCCATGCCCGCGAAAGTGCCGCGCATGCGCTTGGCGCCGACCAGCGCAGCCGCGCCGCGCTCTATCGCGCGCTCGGCGATGCCTATGATTTCGCCCGCGCCGCCGACGAAGCACCCGACGATTATGCCGAGCTGCTCGAGGATGCGGGACTGAAGGCGCAGGCGCGCGCGCCGATGACGCCGATCGTGAAGCTCGTCTTCGGCGGCGATTACGACAAGACCCGCCTCACCGAATTCGCCGCCGCGCTCGCTTGGGCCCGGCGCGAAGGCATCGCGCCCGGCGGCCTTGCCGGCCGCCTCGAAAGCCTTCCCGGCGGCCTCAAGGGCGCCGTCGCGGCCGAACGCGCCTGGCGCCGGCCGGCGGCCAAGCCCGATCCGTTGGGCGAGAGCCGGGCGCGGTTGCGCGCGGCGCCGGCGATCGCGCGGGTCGCCCTGGCGGTGCCCGGCGAGGAGGAGTTCGTCCTGCTCGTCGCGCGGCGCGGCGGCGGCGGTCTCTCCATCCTCGCGCCGGTGGCCGATCGCCGCCTTGTCGAGCAGGCGATCCGCAAGGCGGGCTGACCGCCGCCTCTTGGCGCCCTTCCGCCTCCGCCCTATATGCCGGCCAGCCCGTGGGCGGTGACAGGAGGCCGAACATGCGCTTACGATCTTCCCTTCCACTGATGCTTGTGCTGCTCGCCGCGCCCGCGGCCGCGCAGCCCGACTGGACCCACGCGCGGAGCGTCGAGGTCGATCTTTCGAGCTTCAGCTTCGCTCCGTCGACGCTGCGCCTGGCGCATGGCGAGACGATCGCGCTCCACCTCGTCAACACCGGCAATGGCGGCCATAATTTCTCGGCGCCGCAATTCTTCGCCGCCGCGACGATCAACCCCGCCGACGCCGCCAGGATCCGCCGTGGCACGATCGAGGTGCCGGGCCACCAGAGCGTCGATATCCGCTTGGTGGTGCCCGCGCCGGGCCGGTACGAATTGCGCTGCACCCACCCGCTTCATTCCACCTTCGGCATGCGCGGCGCGATCGAGGTCGGCTGAGGCACGAAATCCCGCCTGCGGGCGTGGTCGCGGCCTTGCTCCCCCGGCGACGGGAGGGCTATAGCCCGGGCACGCGCGGACCCTGACGGCGTCCGCCGATTGCGAGAGCCCCGGGAGGCCATTGAATGAGTTCGCAGCAGAAGGTCGCGGGAGAAGCTGCTCGTCAGCGCCTGCTGGAGAAGCTTGTCGTCGCTTTGTGCCATGGCGCCCTGCCGGGCGAGCTGGACGGGTTCAGCGACGAGGACCGGCGCGAGGCCGCCGGCTTCGTCGCCGAAGCGTGCGAGCGCCGGCCGGCGAAGAGCCCGGTGGTCAAGATCGAAACCACCGGCACGCGGCTTGGCGAGCGGCGGATGCGCCTGTGCGTCGCCAACGACAATATGCCGTTCCTGGTCGATTCGATCGCGGCGGCGATCTCGGCGCGCGGGCTCATCATCCACCGACTGCTTCATCCCGTCCTCGCCATCCGCCGCGACCAGAAGGGCGCGCTCGCCGATGTCGGCGACGGCGAGGGATCGGTACGTGAATCGATCATGTATATCGAGGTCGACCGCGCCGATGCAAAGGGCCGGAGCGAGCTTGCCGCCGAGCTCAAGGCCGTGCTCGCCTCGGTTCGCGCCTCGGTGCGCGACTGGCCGGCCATGCAGGCGCGGATGCGCGCCGACGCCGCCGGGATCGAGGATCCCGAAGGCCGCGCCCTGCTCGAATGGTTTGCCGGCGGCGCGATGACCCTGCTCGGCTTCGAGGTGGAGCGGCCCGACGCGCCGACCACGCAAACCCTCGGCATCTTCAGCCTGCCCGGCGATCCCACCGACGAGGGCGGGAGCGAAAGCGCGATCCGCTATTTCGAAAAGGGCGGCGAGATTCCGCTGATGGCCAAGGCCGATCGCCGATCCCCGGTCCACCGCCATGTGCCGCTCGATCTCGTCTGCGTGCCGGTGCGCGAGAACGGCAAGATCACCGGCGTCGGCGTCCATGTCGGCCTGTGGACCAGCCAGGCGCTGAACGCCCCGGTCGACAAGGTGCCGGTGCTGCGCCGCCGTCTCGCCGAGCTCGAGGAAGGCTTCGGCTTCGATCCCGCCGGCCACAGCGGCAAGGCGCTGCGCCACGCGATGACCTCGCTGCCGCACGATCTCATCATCAATCTCGATACCGAAACGGTGCGTAGGCTCGTCATCACCGCCATGTCGCTGGCCGATCGGCCGCGGCCGACGCTCGTCCTGGTGCGCTCGATCCTCAAGGGCCATCTCTTCGCCTTCGTCTGGCTGCCGCGCGACGAGCTCACCACCCGCCGCCGGGTCGAGATCGGCGAGATGATCGGCCGCGCCGCGGACGGCCGCCAGACCGCCTGGTCGGTGGACCTTGGCGACGGCGACCTGGCGTTGCTGCGCTATACCTATGCGGTCTCCTCAAAGCAGGCGACGCCGGACACGGCGGCGCTCGATGCCCAGCTCGACGCGATGGTGCGCGGCTGGGCACCGGCGGTCGAGGCGCGATTGAACGATCTGGTCGGCGCCAATCGCGCGGCCCGTCTCACGCTCCAGCACGCCGGGAGCTTCCCGCCGGCCTATCGCACCCGCTACCCGGCCGAGGACGCGGCCGACGATATCGTCCGGCTCGACGCGCTCGCCGACGATCGCACCCGCTCGGTCCGCCTCTATCGCCTGCCGATCGATCCGGAGAGCCAGGTACGGATGAAGATCTACCGCCACGGCGGCCTCATTCCGCTGTCGGACGTGGTGCCGGTGCTCGAAAATTTCGGCTTCCGCGTGCTGAAGGAAACGCCGACCAAATTGGAAGGCGAGAGCGGCGAGAGCAACATCCACGAATTCCACGTCGCCACCGCCGACGGATCGGACGCCGGCGCGGTGATGGACCGCGCCGAGGTGATCGAGACGGCGATCGCGGCGGTGCTGGAGGGACGCGCCGAGAACGACGCCTTCAACCAGCTCATCGTCTCGGTCGCGCTTGCGCCCGACGGTGTCGTGCTGCTGCGCGCCTGGTTCCGCTACCTGAGGCAGACCGGCCAGTCCTACGGCCTTGCCACCGTCGTCGAGGCGCTCCGCAAGGCACCGGACGTGGCGCGCGGGCTGATCGGCCTGTTCGCCGCGATGCACGATCCGGCGCTCGGCGGATCGCGCGAGGAGGCGGTCCAGGCGGCGGATAAGCGCATCGACAAGGGCCTCACCGCGGTCGCCGCGATCGACGAGGACCGCATCCTGCGGCTGATCCGCGGCGTCGTTGCCGCGACCCTGCGGACCAACGCCTTCTCGCCGGCGGCCGATGAGGCGCTCGCCTTCAAGCTCGATTCGGCCGCCGTGCCCAATCTGCCCGCGCCGCGCCCCTGGCGCGAAATCTGGGTCTATAGCCCCCGCATCGAGGGCATCCATCTGCGCGGCGGCCCGATCGCGCGCGGCGGCCTGCGCTGGTCCGACCGGCGCGACGATTTCCGGACCGAAATCCTCGGCCTGATGAAGGCGCAGCTCGTCAAGAATGCCGTCATCGTGCCGACCGGCGCCAAGGGCGGCTTCTATCCCAAACAGCTTCCGTCGCCGTCCGATCGCGACGCCTGGATCGGTGAGGGCACCGAAAGCTACCGCATCTTCATCCGCGCTTTGCTTTCCGTCACCGACAATATCGTCGGCACCAAGCTCGTTCATCCGCCCAAGGTGGTGATTCGCGACGGCGACGATCCCTATTTCGTCGTCGCCGCCGACAAGGGCACCGCGACCTTCTCCGATGTCGCCAACCAGATCGCGATCGACCGCAAGTTCTGGCTCGGCGACGCATTCGCGAGCGGCGGCTCCTACGGCTACGATCACAAGGCGATGGGGATCACCGCCAGGGGCGCCTGGGTCTCGGTCCAGCGCCACTTCAAGGAGATGGGGATCGACGTTCAGAAGGACACGATCCGCGTCGCCGGCGTCGGCGACATGTCGGGCGACGTGTTCGGCAACGGCATGCTCCTGTCGAAGGCGATCAAGCTCGTCGCCGCGTTCGATCATCGCCACATCTTCCTCGATCCCGATCCCGATCCGGCGGCAAGCTGGAAGGAGCGCAAGCGGATGTTCAATCTGCCGCGATCGTCCTGGGCCGATTACGACGCCAAGCTGATCTCGAAGGGCGGCGGCATCTTCCCGCGCAGCCAGAAATCGATCCCCTTGTCGAAGGAAGTGCGCGCCCTGCTCGGCATCGACGCGGCCGAAGCGGAACCGGCCCGCGTCATCGCGGCGATCCTCAAGGCCGATATCGATCTGCTGTGGTTCGGCGGCATCGGCACATACATCAAGTCGGCCGACGAGAGCCATGCCGAGGTCGGCGATCCGGGCAACGACGCGATCCGCGTCAATGCCGCCGATGTCCGCGCGCGTGCGATCGGCGAGGGCGCCAACCTTGCCGTCACCCAGGCGGGCCGCATCGAATTCGCCGAGAAGGGCGGCCGCAACAACACCGATTTCATCGACAATTCCGCCGGCGTCGATTGCTCGGACAACGAGGTCAACATCAAGATCCCGCTCAATCGCGAGATGAGCGAGGGCCGGCTCGAATTCGAGGCGCGCAACCTGCTGCTGGTGGCGATGACCGACGATGTCGCCGATCTCGTGCTGGAGGACAACAGGCTCCAGACGCTCGCCCTTTCGATCGCCGAGCGGGGCGGTGCCGCCGCGCTGCCGCAGATGGTGCGGGTGATCGAGATCCTCGAGGAAAGCGGCCGTCTCAACCGCGCCGTCGAAGGGCTCGACAGTAACGAGGAGCTGCTGCGGCGCGCCCAGCAGCATCGTGGCCTCACTCGCCCGGAACTCGCGGTGCTGCTCTCGACCTCGAAGATGCGGCTCCAGGCGGCGATCGAGGCGGCCGGCTTCACCGACGATCCGACGTTGGAGCCCGAATTGCTCGCCGCCTTCCCGAAGGCGATGCAGGAGGCGCACCGCCCGGCGATCCTCCAGCACCGGCTGAAGCGCGAGATCATCGCGACCAAGATCGCCAACCGCTTCGTCAACCGGCTCGGCATCCTCGCCCCCTTCGCGCTGACCGAGGAGGAAGGCGCTTCGTTCGGCCAGGCCGCCGCCGCCTTCGTCGCGGCCGAGCGATTGTTCGCCATGCCGGCTTTGTGGGCGGATATCGAAAAGGCCAATGTCGACGAGCAGGTCCGCCTCGCCTTGTTCGGTGAGGCCGCGACCGGGCTCCAGCTCCATGTCGCCGATCTGTTGCGCGCGATCTCCACCGACGCCAAGCCGGGCGACATCGTCGCCGAGCTCGGGCCGGGCCTCGCCAAGCTCCAGGGCGCGCTCGACGAGCTGCTGCGACCGGAGCCGAGGGCGGACGCGGCCGGGCTGCGCGCCCAGCTCGACGCCGCCGGCGCGCCGCGCGGCCTCGCCGATCGGATCGCCCGGCTGTTCGAGCTCGACGGCGCCGTCGGCCTGGCGCTGCTCGCGCGCAAGCGCGGGCTCGACGAGATCGCGATCACCAAGGCCTATACCCGCCTTGGCGAGGCGCTCGGCCTCGATTGGGCGCACAATGCCGCCAAGCATTTCCGGCCGGCGGATCAATGGGAACGGCTGCTCACCGCCGGCCTCTCGCGCGATTTCGAGCAGCTCCGGCTCGATTTCATCGACCAGCGCGGCGGCCGCGATCCGGCGGCGGCGGCGGACAAGTGGATCGGCGATCAGGCGCCGCGGATCGATCAGTTCCGCCGCACCGTCGCCCGCGCCCGCACCGCGCCGGCGATCACCGTCCCGATGCTGGCCCAGCTCGCCACCCAGGCCAGGGCGCTGCTGGCGCGGTAATCTATCTCCCCTCCCCGCTTGCGGGAGGGGCTGGGGGAGGGCCTGTCGAAACCAGCCACGGCGGCCCGGACAGGCCCTCCCCTCAATCCCCTCCCGCTTGCGGGAGGGGAGGCCGCCTCCGCTCGAACAGCCACACCCGGATCGCGCTCGCCAGGTTGGCTGGACTATCGTCAGCCACCCGCTCGGCATCGATCCGCGCGACCAGCGCGTTGAGCGGCAGCCCTTCGGCCTCGGCGGCCTCTCGCAACGCCGTCCAGAAGACCGGCTCGAGGCTGATCGAGGTCGCATGACCGGCGATCATCACGGATCGCTTCACGGGGCCGGAGGTCAGGGATTGGGGATTGGGGCTTGGGGCGGACGTCTTCACAAACCCTCACCCCCAATCCCTAATACATATGCTGCCCGCCGTTGATCGACAGCGTCGATCCGGTGATGAAGCCCCCGCCCTCGGCGGTGAGGAACAATACGCCGCGCGCGATCTCGTCGGCCTTGCCGAGCCGGCCGACCGGGATTTTGGCGACGATCTTCTCGAGCACGTCGGCGGGGACGGCGGCGACCATGTCGGTGTCGATATAGCCCGGCGCGATCGCGTTGACGGTGATGCCGGCGCGCGCGCCTTCCTGCGCCAGCGCCTTGGTGAAGCCGTGGATGCCGGATTTGGCGGCGGCGTAATTGACCTGACCATATTGACCGGCCTGGCCGTTGATCGATCCGATATTGACGATGCGGCCATATTTGCGGGCGTTCATCCCGTCCCACACCGCCTTGGCCATGTTGAAGCAGCCGCCCAGGTTGACGTCGATCACATGTTCCCAGGATTCGTGGGTCATCCGCTTCATCGTGCCGTCGCGGGTGATGCCGGCATTGTTGACCAGGATATCGACCGGCCCCAGTTCGGCCTCGATCCGGGCGACGCTCTCCATGCAGGCGTCGTAATTCGACACGTCCCATTTGTAGGATTTGATCCCGGTGCGGCTGGTGAAGGCATGGGCCTTCTCGTCATTGCCGGCATAATTGGCGGCGACGGTCACACCGGCGTCCCTGAGGCCGATACTGATCGCCTCGCCGATGCCGCGCGATCCCCCCGTAACGATTGCGACCCGTGCCATCATCCACTCCTGCTCTGGTTATGGTTCAGGCTTATTGCGCCGGCCGCCAACCTTCAAGCGCGCGGCCGATCAGCGCGTTCAGCATGGCCATGCCCGGGGCGGAATCGTTGAGACAGGGGAGGCACGCGAAATCGGTGCCGCCGGCGGCGAGGAAGGTCGCGCGCCCGCGTATGCCGAGCTCCTCCAGCGTTTCGACGCAATCGACGGCGAAGCCCGGCGCGACGATCGCGACCTTGCGAACGCCCTTCGCGGGCAGCCCCGCCAGCATCGTGTCGGTTGCCGGCTCCAGCCATTTGGCCCGGCCAAAGCGCGACTGGAAGGCGATGATCAGCTCGCGCCCGAGCGCGTCGGAAAGGAGCCGAGCGGTCTTCACGCAATGGCAGTGATAAGGATCGCCAAGCTCCAGCGTGCGCTTCGGCATGCCGTGGAAACTCGCCACGACCGCGTCCGGCGCGAAGGGCAAGGCGGCGATCGCGGTCCGCATCGATTCGGCGAGCGCCGCGATATAGGCGTCGTCATCATAATAAGGCGCCAGCGTCCGCACCGCCGGCTGCCAGCGCATGTGCCGCAACTGGCGGAACGCCTCGTCGAGCGCGGTCGCGGTCGTCGCCGCGCAATATTGCGGGTAGAGCGGCGCGATCAGCAGCCGCGTGCAGCCCCGCGCGAACAGCGCGTCGATCCGTTCGGCGATTGCGGGGCGGCCATAGCGCATCGCATGATCGACGACCACGTCGGGCCCGAACGCGCCCGCCAGCGCCGCCGCCTGCCGCGCCGTGTGGACGGCGAGCGGCGAGCCCTCCTCCATCCAGATCTGGCGATAGGCATGGGCCGATTTCTTCGGGCGGGTCGTCAGGATCACGCCATGCAGAATCGGCCGCCAGACGAATTGCGGAATTTCGATCACGCGCGGATCGGACAGGAACTCGCGCAGATAGAGCTTCACCGCCCCCGGCTCGGGCGCGTTGGGCGTGCCCAGGTTGACCAGGAGGACGCCGATCTTCGGCGCCGGAATGTCGGGATGGCCGGGCGGGCGGGTCACGATGCGGCCCCGATCTCGATCGGCAGGCTCCTCAGCCGCCGGCCGCTCAGCGCGTGATAGGCGTTGGCGATCGCGGGCGCCGCGGTCGGCACGGCAAGCTCGGTGACGCCGCCCGGATCGTCCTCGCTCTCGATCAGTTCGACCGAGACCTCGGGCGAGTCCGCCAGGATCGGCAGGCCGTAATCGCCGATCGTGCGGATGCCCGGCACGCCATGCGCGAAATCGAGCGGTCGGCCGGTCGCGCAGGCGATGCCGTGGATGAGGCCACCCTCGATCTGCTGCTTGACGATCTCGGGATTGACCACCCGCCCGCAATCGACCGCGCAGACGGCGCGCAGCACGCGGATGCGTTGCTCGCGGGTCAGCTCGATCTCGACTAGGGTCGCGACATAGGAGCCCCAGGCGGCGTGGCAGGCGATGCCCATTCCGCCGCCCGCCGCGCCGCCGTCCCAGCCGCCGATCGAGGTTGCGGTCGACAGCACCCGCGCCAGCCGTGGATTGTCGCCAAGCATCTGCATGCGGAAGCTGAACGGCTCGGCGCCGGCCGCGCGGGCGATCTCGTCGATGAAACATTCCGTGAAATAGCAGCCGTGGAATTCGGTGCCGCCGCGTTGGACGCCGAGATCGATCCCGACCTCGGCCGGCACATGATCGACCTCGATATTGGCGATGCCGTAAGGCGGCGCGGCGCCCGCCGCAGGCGCGCCGCCGGGGCGGAAGAAGGTGGCGCTGGCGCCGAGCCGTCCGGCTGTTTCGACGCCGGCGTCGGGCATGACGATCCGCGCGCGCCAGCCGGCGATCCGGCTCCGGACCATGAAGGCGGTCATCACCGCCGCGGCGGGCGGGCCGAACGTGTCGCGCTGGATCTCGCTGATCCGGGGCCAGGAAAGCTGGACCGGCTTGCCGAGCCGCATCGCCATGATCGCCGCCTGCTCGACCGCCGCCGTCTCCAGCTTGCGCGCGTAGCCACCGCCGACCAGCGTCGGATAAAGCGTCACCTGCCCTTCGCCGATCCCCGCCGCCCGCGCCGCCGCCGCGCGCGCCAGCTCCGGCGCCATCACCGGCGCCCAGATTTCGAGCCGGTCGCCGGTCAGCCGCGCGGTCGCGGTCAGCGGCTCTACGGCCACGCTCGGCATCGGTGCGATCCGGTAGCTTTGCGAGATCGGGCTCGATCCGGCCTGCTGCTCGTCGATCGTGCCCTGGCGGAAGACATGGGTGGCGCTCCCCGAATCGAGCGCATGATCGAGCATACCGGCGATGTCGGCACTGGACGGCGCATCCGCCGGCCCCTCGAAGCGCGGGTTCATCGCGTCGATCGCCTTGCCCGCCGCCCAGGAGTTCACCGCCGCGACGCCGACCCAGCCGGGATTTTCGAACAGCTCCAGCGCCCCGAACACCGCGCGTCCGGCGTCGCGATCGAGGCCGATCACCCGCCCGCCGCGCGGCGCCATCCGCATCGTCGCATAGACCATGCCGGGCAGGCGCACATCGCCGGCGAACATCGCGGTGCCGTCGATCTTCGCGGGGACATCGAGGCGCGGCAAAGGCTGGCCGGCGAGGCGGTTGTCGACGCCGCCGCGCATCGGCAGATCGTCCGGCGCGTCCTCGCTCGCCGCCGCCTCCGCAAGCTCGGCGAAGGCGATCCGGTCGCGCCCGCGCCAGACGAAACCGTCATGCGCGTCGAGCGCGCGCCAGTCGCCGCCCCAGCGCCGCGCCGCCGCCATGCACAGCAAGGCGCGCGCCGCCGCGCCGGCCTCGCGCAGCGGCGTCTCGAACATACGCACCGAGGTGGAGCCGCCGGTGACCATCAGGGCGTTGCGGGTTGCATATTGCCGCGCCGTCCAGCGATCGACCCCGAAGGCGGAGGGCAGGGCGCTGTCCGCCGCCGCTTCTTCGGCGAGCAGGCTGTTGGCGTAGATCGGATTGATCGGCGCGGGCGCGACCGCGACGGTCCGCCAGTCCGCGCCAAGCTCGTCGGCCAGGATTTGCGGCAGGCTGGTGGTGACGCCCTGGCCCGCCTCGGCCTGCGGCACCGCAACCGTGACCCGTCCGTCGCGGCCGATCTTGAGGAAGGCGTTGAACATCGTCTCGCCCGCGCCGACGGCGAGGTTGGGGCGGTAGCTCCGCGGCCACGCCGCCCAGGCCAGCGCCAGCCCGATCCCCGCGCCGCCGCCGACCAGCAGGGTGCGCCGGTTGATCCCTTTTCTCTCCCCGTCGCGCGCCATCGCCAGCGTGATAGAGGGGGGAAGGCGAGGGGGCTAGGGTCCAAACTCGATCGGGAGGCGGTCGTGACGGGTTCGATTTTGTTGTCCGGCAAGGAGCGAGGAGGGAGCGATGCTAATGCATCGTGACCGATCGAGCGACGCCGTCCGGGCGGCAAAAGCGAGCCCGCCGCTGCGCGGTCGGCCGGAGAAGGCGGCTGGCGGCGTCGATCGGCTTGGCCGGGCAACCAGCCCGGCCCGC